>MDSZ01009318.1_pt1 | contig 16514 bp, 14 predicted proteins | sample 811201 | NCBI WGS metagenome assembly MDSZ01 (sample SAMN05326647, study PRJNA326480) | marine metagenome | isolation source: seawater | place: Indian Ocean: North | collected 2010
ATTATTTTTATTATAAGAGGTCATATTCGTGATTCATTTGATAATGGTTCCCTATTAAAAGATTTTATTAGATTACTTATTAATAAATACAATGTTACTATTTACGTTCACACATGGACCAATAAAGAATGTAAAAAAACTTGGAGACACGAGGCTTCTATGTATAGTTGGAAAAAAACACCTGAACAATTGAAAGTAACTGAAGAATTAATTTCAGAACATTTTAAAGAATTTAAACATTTAATAAAAAAAATTACACTTGAAGATGAGGAAAAAGTAAAACTTTGTGGAAGAACAGAAGGACAACTTACTGATATTTGTACTATGCCAACCAAAAGCTGGAAATATTTCATTCATAATTTATATGTCAGTTTAACAAAAGTCGAGCCCGAAGATAGAAATAAAACTATTTTCTCTATGCGGTTTGATATGATCCAAAAAAGACTTTTTAGCACATGGCACGGATTCGACCATAATAAAATGCTTGAAAGCTACTTCAAGATATGCACTAGTTATATAGAACGTTCTAATCTTAAGTATAAATGGTGCAAAATGCAGTCGATTGGTGGAAGCAGTGCTGGATACGACAATGCTTTACTTGGAGATTTTAGATTTATGGAAAAATTATTTCATATGTTACAACTAAAACTCGATACTGTTCTTGTTAAGTGCCATGAACAGTGTGATAGTAGGAATCAAGAAATTTTTGTAGAGAGATTGCGCGATAAATTAATTCATAACATCAATCATTTTGATTTTATTTTTAAAGAAAACTAAAAAATTATTTTTCAATAGACTTAAATGTTATATTTAAAATTAATGTAAGATGTTTGGTATACATATTCAAAATCTGTGTAAAAATGTTAAAGTTCATAATATTAAACAATTATTTAAGCAATTAGATATTGGATTTGTTGGTCCTATTCTATTACATAACCAATACGCTAATGTTTATATTAGAAAATTACATGATAATCATCGTTCTAATGAATTTAGAAATATAATTATGGATCCAAATAAAAAATTAATTGTTTTATATAATAATAATTATTTAGAATTTCAACCACTTGAATCCCAAGAATTATACGCGGACTATTTATGAACTTTATATGTATTTTTTATATTAAATGCCTGGAGTTTTTAATATAAAAATAGAAAATGACATCGTTTATAAAACAATAAATACAAAAAATCCAACAGGAAGATCTTTAAAAAATAAATTAAATAATAAAAATCAATTAGACCTTTATAAAAAATATCTTGATAGTTATAAATTACCAATTATTGGTAAATTCATACCACCACCTTTAACGGTTGGAGATGATGGTTCTTATACTATGAAATTTATACCTGGAATAAATCTTATGGACATATTGGATAAAGAAGATAAATTATGTATGAGTGCTGGATGGAAAAGTAAAGAAATTAAGCCAAATAATGACAATTCAATAAATATTTTAAAACAAAGCTACATTTTAGAGCATTCAATTAATTTACATAAGAATTTATCTCTTAGAGGTGATTGGTTTTTACATAATATGATTTATAATGAAGAAAATAATATTATTTATAATGTTGATTTAGAAGGATTTTATTCTTATGATGGAAATAGTCCCATGTGTGATTTAAAAAAATATTTACCAAATCATTTTAATAGTTGTAGAAATAAATTACTTAAAAATATAAATTCTAATATTTTTTCTGTTATTTTATGGAATCCTGTTAAGGAATATCATAACGAAATAGAAAAAGAAATAAAAGATAAATACAAAATACTTTTTGATATACACTATAAAATTGATAATATGGATACATTTATTGATAAAGTATATGAATTAGACGTAAGGTGTTGCAAGGCATATTTAAATAAGAAAAAAGAAATTTTAAAAAAATATAATCAAGAAATTAGGTTTTTTATAATTTTAATTGATAATCCTCATTATGATAAACAAAATGTTTCAAATGCTGCTATAAAAATGAAAGAAAACATTAGACATACATATAAACCCAAAGTTAAAAATTATTATAAAGATATTATTATTCACGTTTCTGATAATTCTATAGAAGCTAATAATATTTATAAACTAATATTATAAATATAAAATTAATTGTTTTTTTTCTTTAATTTATGTATATAATATATGAAAGATAGAATAGCTGTATGTTATTCTGGAATATTACGAGGCGATTATATAAGATGTTTTGAATCATTTAAAAAACATGTTATGGATATTTTTATAAAAGAAAATTATGAAATTGATATATATATCCACGTATGGAATTTTATTGAAACAAAAAGAGGTGTATATGAAAAAATAGAATCAGATGAATCAATTGAAAAATCTTTATATATATTTAATCCTAAGGATTTTATAATAGAAGACTATAAATTATTCAAAATTCCAGTAGAAATGATAGGATTATATACAAAAAGTGATAATGAAGTTAAAGAGGATTGGCATAGAAATGTATCTGATAGATATGGTATTTATCAATCAAATAAATTAAAAAATAAATATACTAATATTAATTATAAATATGTTATAAGAAATAGATTTGATAATTTTTTTGACAATAATATTGATATTGATAAATTATCACAAGAAAATTTAAACTTATCCGCAGGACATTTATATCCTGACCGTAAAGGTAATTATACAAATCTTAATAACCAATTTGCTATTTCAAATAATGAAATTATGAATAAATTTAGTGACTATTATGAACATTATATTGAATTAATAAATATAATTCAAAGTGACAAATTACCTAATGATTATTTATATTTTAAAAAACTTGTAGTGCATACATTACTTTTTAAATTTTATATATGTGAATATATGAAAATACCTATAACATTTTTAAATTATAAGGTATATTTACTACGTAAAACAGGCCCTATTTTTTTAAATGATAATAAATTTCAAATATATACTAGAATGAAAAAAACTTTTATTACCAAAGATTTATTAAATAAATTATACAATTGAAATAATTAACTTTATATTATATATAAATAATATATAAATGCCAGAAAAAACCCATCATGAAAACTTTGATATTTTTCTTAAAAAATTAAACGATAACAATATTAGATTCGTTATTATAAGAGGTTATAGATATTTACCTGATAAAGCTGACACAGATTTAGATACTGTTATACACCCAGAAGATTGGAAAAAATATAAAAATGCATGTGAAGAATTAATAAAATATGATGTACTAGGATATAAAAAACATGGTTCAACAAAAAAATATGGAAATGAAAATAACCGTGAAATGATATATTATCCTGTTTTTACAAAAGGAATAAAAGGAGAACATTTACCAAATAAAAGTTTTAGAGTAGATAGTTATAGTGATTTATTTTTTTTTGATGGTAATAAAGGTAAAATTATGCCATTGTCTTTTTTAAATTATGTATTCGAAAATAGAAAAAAAATTAATAATTATTATGTTCCAGATAATATTAGCAATATTATACTATTAATATGTAGAAATATATATGATAAAAAGGGTAATTGGAACGCATCAGGAATGAAACATAGAGATATGATTCAAGATTTATTACCACATATATCTGAAAGTAAATTTAATGAGGTTTCGAATATATTTTTTAATAAAAATCAAAATATATATCAAATACTTAAAGATAAAAAATACGAAACGATTAAAAAACCTTCTAAAATGCTTTTTATTGTAAGAAAAGCTGGCATGACACTATATCCAGATGCCGTTGAATATACACAAAACTGTTTAGTAGAAAACAATTATACCATAGAAGAACATGGATTATTAACAATAAAAGATAAAAAAGAATTTCTAAAAGGGTTGTATAATGAAAAAATGGATATTAAAGAATTTAATAAAACAATAAATGAATCAAATGAAAATACTTTATACTATTTTATAACTAATTATAGTAATTATAAACTTAACTCTGTTGTTTTAAAAAACGTATTAAGAGAAAAATATCCTAATAAAACTAGTCCGTGTAATAATTATTTTCATTCATCTGATAATGTTCAAGAAGCTTATCGAGAAATTGATATTCTTAAATCAAATGTTACTAATTTTAAAGGATTAGGTACGCTTTATACACAATTATATAAATAATATTTCTACTATTATTTAAAATAAAAATGTATTTTAAATAATAATTCTTATATTGATAATTAAAATATATTATTTTTAAATGATTCATCATCGAATTGCATGTAATTAAAAATGGTACTGTGATTGCTATTTATTTTTTCTATATATTTTTTATATTCTTGAGGGGTTGGTATCTTTCCTAGAATTGCGGTAATCGCCGATAATTCTGCAGAAGCTAAATAAACATCGGCTCCTTTTCCTAATCTATTTGGAAAATTTCGAGTGGATGTAGATAATACTTTTGCGTTATCTCGTACTCTTGCTTGATTACCCATACACAAAGAACATCCTGGCATTTCTATATTTGCGGATACTTTTTTATATACAGAATAATATCCTTCTTCTTTTAATATTTTTTCATCCATTTTTGTAGGAGGTGCAACCCATAATTTTGTAGGCAATGGTTCTTTTACATCTTTTAATAATTCTCCGGTTGCTCGAAAATGCCCTATATTTGTCATGCAACTACCTATAAATACTTCGTCTATTTTTTCTCCACATACCTCGCTTAGTGGTAATACATTATCAGGATCATTTGGTATGCATAATAGAGGTTCTGTTATTTCATTCATATCTATGGTTATAATTTCTTTATATTCTGCATTTTTATCTGCTTTTAATAATACGGGGTTTTTCAACCAATTTTCCATTTTAGATATTCTTCGTTGTATAGAATCTTTATCATTATAATCGCTTTTAATCATCCATTTTAGTAATGCTATGTTTGAATTTAAATAATCTATGATAGGTTCTTTATTTAATTCTATAGTACAACCTGCACTTGAACGCTCTGCGCTGGCATCAGATAATTCAAATGCCTGTTCGCATGTTAAATTAGATAGTCCTTCAATTTCTAATATCCTACCACTAAATATATTTTTTTTATTTTTCTTTTCTATTGTTAGTAATCCTTGTTTTTTAGCATAATAAGGTATAGCATGAACTAGATCTCTTAATGTAATACCTGGTTTAATCTCTCCAGTAAATCTTACTAAAACAGATTCAGGCATTTCTAAAGGCATTACTCCTGTAGCAGCTGCAAAAGCGACTAAACCACTTCCAGCGGGGAATGATATACCTATTGGAAAACGAGTATGCGAATCACCTCCTGTTCCTAATGTATCGGGTAACAACATTCTATTTAACCAGCTATGTATTATACCATCGCCTGGTTTTAAAGATATTCCGCCACGATTACTAATAAAATCGGGTAATGTATTATGTGTTATTAGATCTACTGGTTTTGGATAAGCTGCTGTATGACAAAAAGACTGCATTACTAAATCCGCTGAAAATCCTAAACACGCAAGATCTTTTAATTCATCTCTAGTCATTGGTCCAGTTGTATCCTGCGAACCTACACTTGTTACGGTGGGTTCACAATAGTCTCCTGGTAATACTCCTTTTTTATTACAGGCTTTTCCTACTATTTTTTGAGCTAATGTATAATGTTTTTTATTTTTATCTTTTAACTTTCTTTCTATAAATACACTTGGATAACTTAATTTTAATACTTCTCTAGCTTTTTTTGTTAATGATTTTCCTATAATTAAATTAATTCTTCCACCAGCTCTAACACTATCTAACAAAGTTTCATTATTGTAATCCCACTTGTTTATTATTTTATTGCTATTATGTTCTTTTGTTACTTTTTCATAAGGATAAATATCTATAATTTGACCTGTTTCCAAAGAATCCACATCCATTTCAATAGGTAAAGCTCCACTATCTTCCATTGTGTTGAAAAATATTGGTGCTATTTTACTTCCAAAACAATATCCACCTGTTTTTTTATTTGGAACATATGGTATATCTTTTCCGAAATGCCATAATATACTATTTGTCGCACTTTTTCTACTTGAACCTGTTCCTACCACATCTCCTACATATGCGACTGGATATCCTAAACTTTTTAACTTATATATTTGTTTTAACGGACCTGTTTCATAATCAATATCTGGAACTATACCATTTCTTGGAAATTTCAACATACATAAAGAATGTAGTGGTATATCTGGACGACTCCATGCATTTTCTGCTGGTGATAAATCATCTGTATTTGTTTCTCCTGATACCTTAAATACAGATAAACTTATTTTTTCTTTTAAATTTTCTTTGTTTAAAAACCATTCTGCATTCGCCCAAGACTCTAATAACCCAAACGCGTTTATATTTCCGTTTAAATACTTTTTCTCTATTTCATGAAAATGATCGAATATAAGTATTGTATTTTTTAACGATTTAAATGCATAATTTTTAAGTTCATTATCATCTAACAAATTTGTTAAAATATCTACATTGTAACCTCCCTGCATAGTTCCTAACAGTTTAACCGCGTGATGTTTTGATATTATTTTACAATCTATATCTCCAATACATATTTTATTTAAAAAATTTGCTTTTACGTAACTTGTTTCATCTACACCTGGAATAATTCTTTTTTCAAATTGATTTAATAAAAATCTTTTATCTCTTTTTTTATACTTATTTGTTTCTAATATAGAACACAAATTATTTACTTCATCAAGAGATAAAGGAAGTGGCGGAATATTCATTTCCATTCGTTTATTTATATTTGATTTAATTGCGTTTTTAAAATGTCTTACGCCTTTCATAAATATTTACTACAATTTTTCTTTAGATATTTTACTAATATACTCTTTTAGCTAAAGGTATTGGTTCTACTTCATCATCTAGTGTTTTATCTATTACATTTCTTGTGGAAAGCTCTACTTTATTATTTTTAATATGAGAAATAGTATGGGTTAACCAATTTTTATCATCTCTTTCTGGATAATCCTGATGAGAATGAGCACCACGACTTTCTTTTCTAAAATTAGCGCTGTGCATTGTAACCAAAGAATTATCCAATAAATTTTTTAATTCTAATAGTTCGATGTATTCCGTATTAAATACTTTTGATTTGTCATTAACATATACATTATCAAATTCTTTGTATATTTTATTTATCTTTTCACACCCTTCTTTTAATAACTCATTATTTCTAAATACTCCAGCATGTTTCTGCATCACTTTTTGTAATTCTAATCTAAGTTCTCCTACATTTTTGGTGCCTTTTCTGTGTAATAGCTTTTCGTAACTTTGTATTATATTATTTACATCATTATTATCACATTTTTCAATTATTTCACCCGGTTTATTAATATCATAAATATTTTCAGAACACGCTTTTCCAAATACAACTATATCTAATAATGAATTAGCACCTAGCCGATTTGCTCCATGAACGGATGAACACGCTGCTTCACCAGCAGCCCACAATCCTTTAACTATTTCATTTTCATTGTCTTTATTTGGTGAAATAACTTGACCTTTCCAATTTGTAGGTATTCCTCCCATATTATAATGAACTGTAGGTATTACAGGCACCGGATCAACTGTTACATCTACGCCTGAAAATATTTTAGCAGTTTCTGATATTCCTGGTAATCGCTCTTCCAATAAGTCTTTTGGTAAATGATTTAATTGTAATAGTATATGATCTTTATCTTTTCCTACTCCTCTACCTTCATTTATTTCCATAGTCATTGATCTAGAAACCACATCACGACTTGCTAAATCTTTCGCACTAGGAGCATATCGCTCCATAAATCGCTCTCCTTCTGAATTAATCAAAAATCCTCCTTCTCCTCTACACCCTTCTGTTAAAAGAACCCCCGCACCATATACACCTGTTGGATGAAATTGTATAAATTCTGGATCTTGTAAAGGTATGCCACTTCTAAGACACATTGCATTTCCGTCACCCGTACAAGTATGTGCACTAGTTGCTGAAAAATAGCACCTTCCATATCCACCTGTTGCTAATATTGTATTTTTTGCGTTAAATTTATGATAAGTTCCATCCTCCATATTATAAACCAACGCACCTATGCAGTCATTACTTTTATTTTTAAGTAATTCCAATGCAAAATATTCGATGAAAAATTTGGCATCATATTTTAATGAATTCCCATATAATGTGTGTAACATAGCATGACCTGTCCTATCCGCCGCACAAGCTGTCCTATAAGCCTGACCTCCTTTTCCATAATCTAAGCTTTGACCTCCAAAAGCTCTTTGGTATATTTTCCCTTCATTTGTTCTTGAAAAAGGTAGTCCATAACCTTCTAATTCTAATACTACTTTTGGTGCTTCTCGGCACATATATTGAATCGCATCTTGATCTCCTAACCAATCGCTTCCTTTTACTGTATCATAAAAATGCCATTTCCAATCATCTTTTGTTATATTACCCAACGCCGCATTTATACCACCTTGCGCTGCCACAGTATGTGACCTTGTTGGAAATAATTTTGATATACAAGCTACATTGTATCCTTTTTCAGCTAGACCCATTGTTGCTCTTAATCCCGCACCTCCAGCACCAATAACAATGGCATCATAATTATGTTCTATAAATTGATTATTTATTGTTGATAAATTACGTTTTGCTATATATCTAAACATTATATAATAATAAATATTTAATAATATTTATATATTTTCATATGAATATTATTAAACAATAATTTAATATTAATTTAAATTTATACATTTATCACGCCTTTAATCTTCTATTATATCTTTTATTTATGTAGTTGTCAATTATAATTATGTTTAATTTATTATCTATAAAATCTTTAATTAATTCTTTTCTTTTTATACTCATCTTAGGTGTTAAATATTTTTCCCAATCTTTATCTTCTAACCAATGAGTCTTTTGTATTCTTAAATATTTATTTAAATCATTGTTTATTTGTTCCAGCACATCATAATGAATTTCTTTATTAACTATTAATTCATTGTGTATATTATCTCTAGAAAACAATACACAACTACATTTTATATGCCTTTTCACAACCGATTCTACATTTTCTACATTTACAAATTTTCCATTACTTAATTTGTAATTATAACTATTTCTTCCTGTGTAAAATAAGAATCCATCTTTAACATATCCTCCGTCACCTGTCTTATACCAGATTTTATTATCTCGTTCAACCAAAACCTCTTTTGTTGCTTTCTCATTATTCCAGTACCCTTTCATTACATTCGGTCCTGAAACCTGTATCTCATTGTCTATTATTTCTACTAGAACATTATCTAATATTTTACCAACTGATTTTTCATCTCTTGGATATTCCATATGATTAACGCAAACCATTGGTGATAACTCGGTGCAGCCATATCCTTCACATATTATTATGTTATTTCTTTTAAAAAATTCTTTTGTAGGCGACTCTAATTTCGCACCACCTACATAAATAATTTTTAAATTTTTTCCAAATACTCTTTTTAATATGTAAGGTATTACATTTTTTATTAAAGGAGCATCTAGAAAATCTATTTTTGATTTTATTAATTCTAATATACGTGGAACTACATATAATACGTCAGGCTCTATTTCTTTTAATTCGTTTAAAAATTTTTTTCTATTGCTTGACAAAGCCATTTTATTTTCATTAATTATATTATAATATAATTCACACGTTTGACTATAAATATGAGCCCACGGTAAAATATTCAAACTTACTGTTTCTGGCATAGTTGAAAATCTTGAATTAATATCTTTAATATTACTTAGTATATTTTCATTTGACAGCACTACTCCTTTTGGATTACCAGTTGTTCCTGATGTGTAAATTAATGTAGAAATATCGTTATAAACATTATCTATACTATTACTATTTTTATATGGCTCTATTTTGTTATGTAATGTTTTAACGTTTTCTTCTTGTTTATTAGGATTATCTGTAATTAATACCTTTGGATTACAATCATTTATAACGTGTTTGCAATAATTATCACTTTGATCTGAATACATAGGCACCCATATTCCACCTAAGGAATTACATGCTATATTCCAGGATAACCATTCAACACTATTTACACCTTTGTAAGCTACTCTATCTCCTTTGTAAATATTCTCTGATTTTAAATAGTCATGACAATAACTAATTGAATTTAATAATTGTGTTTTATTATCCCATATCCATCTTTCATTTATTTTTCTACCAATTAAATATTTACTTTTGTTTGTTTCTAGACTTTTTATTATAACTGATGATAAAGTAGATTTCATACTATTATAATAATAATATTGTATTTAAATAATTTTTTTTTTATAAAAAATGTATTATATTTTCTATTAAAATAGTTGTAATAAATGTTGAACCAAATAATATATAAGAATGTCTTGCGGCTGTTTTATTATTTAATAACGATGGATATTTATCCCAAATAAAATGTCTTAATCCTCCGTATGTATGATATGTTATTGGAGCTATTATGGAATAATTAAATATTTTTTTTACATAACCGTCTAAATTTTTATATATATTTAATATCTCTCTATCTTTATCGAAAAGTTTAGTTATACCTCCTCCTATAAATAAACCTGTAAAATATACTCCACTTATTCTGGTTGATATTGATGATAATGCCGTTATTGGAAATTTATATATAGTAACGTGAGGGGATAATTTCTTATTCATTACAATTATTTAAAGATATAATTTTAAATATATTAATGAATTATATATTATCTCCTGATAAGAATAGCTATATTTTAAAAAAATATCATACATCTTCAAAACTGTTATTACCTTTAACAATGCTGTCATATATAAGTTATAATACAGGGAACAATTTTGCTTTTAATAATTTGTATCAATTAAGTATTTTAAACATTGGATTTCATTCTTATGTTTCTATATCTTGTATATTAACTGATTATGTTAAACCTAATTATCTCTCTAGAATATGCAGACCAATTAATTTAACTTTTCATGGTTTAGCTATATATGGATATTTTAAAAATATATATAAAAAATAAATATCATACATTATTAATGAAGGCTATTAAAAATATAACAACTACATTTAAAATATATAGAAATAATAATAATAAAACAAGATTAGATAAATTTGTTTTTGAAAAATCAAAAGCTGGTCCAATGGTTTTAGACGGTTTAATTCATATAAAAAATAACGTAGACCAAACACTTGCATTTAGAAGATCGTGTCGTGAGGGTATATGTGGTTCTTGTGCTATGAATATAAACGGTAAAAATACATTAGCTTGTTTGTGTCCTATAGAAGAAAATATGTCTATATACCCGTTACCACATATGCCTATTATAAAAGACCTTGTACCTGATATGAAAAATTTTTATAAACAATATAAAGAAATTAAGCCTTGGCTACATAATTCAAATAAGTCTAATAAGTCTAATACAGAAAATTTACAATCACCAGAAGATAGAAAAAAATTAGATGGAATGTATGAATGTATTTTATGCGCTTGTTGCTCTACATCTTGCCCGAGTTATTGGTGGAATTCTGATGAATACCTGGGTCCGGCTGTTTTAATGCAGGCATATCGATGGATAGAAGATTCTAGAGATGATTCTACAATCGAGAGAATGAAATTTGTTGATGATGCAATGAAATTATATCGTTGTAAAAGTATTATGAATTGTAGTAATACATGTCCTAAAGGATTAAATCCTGGTAAGGCAATTGGAGAAATGAAATTAAAAATATCTGAAAAATTACATTAATTATTTTTAAATATACTTAAATATTTATTAATTACTATTTAAGTATATGCTATCTAACAAATTGTTTTCTTTTGTTAAATCACGAATTCCGAAAATTTCAAATACTGAAATGATAGCATTAAGGAGTGGTAATACATCAATAGACCGGGAAATTTTAAAAGGTTCAGTTTCTTTACCCGTTAAAAATAAACCTCCCAATAAATTACCATCTAATATGGTAAGTGAATTATTAGATAAATTTGATAACACTCCTATATTTCCAAACAAAAATAATAATTATTGGATAGATTATTTAGCAAAAAATAAGTTTTTTAGTTTTTTAATTGATGAAAAATACGGTGGTATTAAACTTAGCGTAAATGAAATGTCTAATGTTTTAACAAAAATAGCCAGTGTAGACCCCGCATTAGGTGTAATTACTATGGTTCCTAATTCATTAGGACCAGGTGAATTGATATCACATTATGGTACAGAACAACAGAAAAATACTTATTTATCTGGATTAGCTCACGGTAAATATATTCCTTGCTTTGGTTTAACTGGTCCAAATAATGGTTCTGATGCTACAGGCAGTATTGATGAAGGAGAATTAGTTAATATTAATGGAAAAACATTAATTAAAGTAAATATTAATAAAAGATATATTACTTTGGCTCCTGTTGCTAACTTAATGGGTATCGCTTTTAATTTAAAAGACCCAAATAATATTTTAAATAATACTAAAACAGGTATTACACTAGCTTTAGTTGAAAGAGGACATCCAGGACTCATTCAAGAAACATATCATAATCCATTAAACGCTGGATTTCCTAATGGAACCATTAAAGGTGAATTTTTTATTGAACCATCTCAAATAATTGGTGGTGGTGATGGTATAGGTAAAGGATGGGAAATGTTAATGGATTGTTTATCTGCTGGAAGAGGTATCAGTTTGCCCGCTACCGCTAATGCTAGCAGTAAAGTTGCTACATATGGTATATTAAATTATATACAAACCAGAGTTCAATTCAATATGCCTATCAAAAATATGGAGGCCATACAAGAAAAAGTAAATAAAATGGTATTTGACACCTGGATTATCCAATCTTCTATAGAACTAACTAATACTATACTCGACCAAGGTAACAGTCCTGCTGTTATTAGTGCTATAATGAAACAACAAACAACTGAACGAGGTAGAAATGTATTAAATCACGCCATGGATATACACGCCGGTGGAGCTATTTGTTTAGGACATAGTAATTTCTTAGAAAAATTTTATAGAGCCGCACCTATTGGTATTACCGTAGAAGGTTCTAATACATTGACAAGATCTCTTATTATATTCGGACAAGGACTTAATAAATCACATCCTTTTATTTATCCCATACTTGATAGTGTATTAGATAACAATAAAGATGAATTTATGAAACATTTCAAAAATATTGTTGCTCATTCATTACTATTGTATTTTAAATCTTTCAATGTTTTATCATCTAGTCTTTATAGTCCTTTAAATCAACAAATTATCGACTTTGCAAATCTAACCAATTTTGTAGCACTAAAAGGAGGAACATTAAAGAAAGAACAAATGTTATCAGGCACAATGGCTGATATATTCAGTAATTTATATCTAGCATTATCTGTTAAAAACTATCAAAATATATATAATCCAAGCACTATACTTACTGAATACATTATAAACAAACTAATAAATGAAAATCAATTATTAATTAATAAAGTTATTGATAATCTTGGACCAGAAAGATATTTGCTTTATCATCTTAAGAAAAAAGTAAAATATGATAATTTTAACAATGAAAGGTTTGTTTTTAATGAAATTATGAAAAACCCAAATATAATAAATGAAATTAAAAAAAATATTTACATTAAAAACGATTCTGTATTAAACGATTTACAAAATTATACTGAATTAAAAAATAAAAGTTCTATATATGATAAAAATTTATATGATAAAATTATTAATGTTGGTGAATTTACTTAATTAAAATTATATATAATTGTTAATATTTATTCAATAATTATATATTTAAAATGTATTCATTTAAATACTTATTTAATATTATTGTATATGTCAAAAAATGTTATTATTGGAATATACGATTACGGTAATGCTCCTATTAAATCATACAAAGGAGGTATTTATGCATTTTTAAAAAGTTTAAGACAACATAATAAAGACTGTGAAGTTGTTATTATTTGTGATAAAAAAAATGAATCTAAAGCATTAATTAAAGTTTTAAATGAATATAATGCTTACACATATAATTATGACCGAACCACCATAATAGAAAATACTGAAGGTGCCAGAGAATTTAAATTATACTGCAGATTTAAGTTTATTTCAGACTTTCTAGAAAACAAATTTTATGATAATATTTTATTATGTGATATGAATGATATTGTTTTTCAAGATAACCCTTTCTCTATAGAATATGATACTGAAATATATTGTTCTTGTGAATTACATCATTTCGGTGGTCCAAATATTGGCAGACCTGATAGACACACCAAAATGAACGTAGATTGGATGATTCCTTATTTTAAACTTGATTATGAAACTATTAGAGAAAAATTTAAAGACCAATATATTGTTTGTGCCGGAACTATTTTAGGAACACAAGCTGGTATTCAAAAATTTCTAGATTGGTATATTCACGTGCAAACTGAATTTAAATATACTATAAACGATCAAGGTTTATACAATATTTACATTCATCTTTTTTGTGATTCCAAACACCTTGATTTTTATAGAGCTTCCAGATTTTTACCAATCGACCATCATAAACTTGAAAAATATAGTAAAGACGATAAAGGATTCCTTTTAAATGATAAAGACCAACGATATGTATTAATACACATGTATGGTTCTTTTGGTTTTGGTTATAAAGAAGGTATTGAATATATTAAACATTTAACTTGCGAAAAATATTGTAAATAATTAAATTTAATTATATAAATGACTGAATTAAAAGTTGACCCTCTACTATTAGCTAATACTCACGAAAAATATCCTCCTTTTTTAACTTGTTCTTTAGAAAATTATTTTGTTAAACGTTTTTTAGATGAAAAAAATACCTTGAATATAAACACGTCTATTTTTTACCAGTACATTGGACTGTATTATCTAATAAATGTTATATGTATCATTTGGACCAACCTCACGCACAAGCCGTTAAAAAGATGTTCGCTGAACTTCCACCTAAAAAAAAGTACTATATTATTTGTCAATACGCTAATGGTATTAGATTTCCATATCCTAAAAAAACACATAACTTTGAAATACACGGGGGACACCTCGCTGATTACCCTTTACCATTAATTTATGAAGATGGCGGATATTTAGAAAGCCAACCTAAAAAAACTTTTAAAGAAAAAAAATGGTTATGCTCTTTTGTAGGAGCAGACCAAGAAAGAGGACACCGAAAAGATATTTGTGATTATATGGATTCTTATCAAGATGTTACTATACATATTCATAAATGGACCAATAATATTAAAAAACCTATGCAACAAAACTTTATTGATATTACTACTGATAGCAAATTTTGCTTAGCTCCGCGTGGTTGGGGAAAATCTAGTTTCAGATTCTTTGAAGCATGGAAACTCGGAACCATTCCTGTATATATTTGGACCGAAGATATCTGGCTCCCTTACAAAGAAATTATAGATTACACTAAATTTAGTATTATTATACATCTAAATGAATTAGATAAATTACACGATATTTTAATTAAAATAGATGAAAAAAAATACAATGATATGTTTTTAGAATATAATAAAGTTAAACATCTTTTTACATTAGATGGATTCTATACATATTTTTGCAACCTTATGAAAACAGAAGATAATAAATATAATTAATATTTAAAAACAAAATAACTAGTTTTTATAATGAAAATTAGTTTCTTTACACCTATTATATTAGTATCCTTTGTTTTTGGACTTAATCCAAAAAAACTACCTAATGGTAAAAATTATAAATATATAGCTAATAAATTATCTCCCTCAAATGACTTAAAAGTTATAGAGCCTTCTCAAGCTGCTATTATTTCTCGTAATTGGTTACAAAATATTATCGCTGACATGTTTTCTTCAACTAATCAAAAAAGATTAAAGGATGATTTCAATGATAATAATCTTGTTAATTATGACGATTTACATATTGTCACTAATATTAACAAATTAGAATCGTATATTCACTCAAGTTATGAAGAAAAATTTAAAAATAAAAAAAAAGATATTCTTTTATTATTTTTAGCATGGATGCCTGAAAGCACACACGGACGTAAAGACGCACTATTTATTATTGTTGTTGAAATAGATAGTCAAAAAAAAGAGTTTATTATACGACACTTAGTACAATCACCCTTTTGGGAACCTAGTCAAATTGATAGTAATGAACTTCGACTTGCTCTTGAAAATCAAAACGAAAAACAAAACTGCACTACTATTAATCTTGATTATTTATATGAAAATGATTTGCGATATAAATTAGCATGGGCAACATGGAATTTAAATATGAATAATAGTAAAAATAAATCCATTTAAATTTAATTTTTAAAATTAATACTAATATTATTATTATTAATTTAATACTTATTTAAGCCTTCTTATAGAATATGAATTTTGGATTTTTCTTTGTTCCTACATATCTTTTGTAAGTCTTTCCTCCATATTGAAAACTTGGAGCACCGCCTTTTTTAGCTGATAATAGAGCCTTCATGAAAGCATTCATCTTTCTCTTTCCTCCACTCTTTCTAGTTTTTCTAGTTTTTCTCACCTTCTTGGAAC
>MDSZ01233391.1_pt1 | contig 16514 bp, 20 predicted proteins | sample 811201 | NCBI WGS metagenome assembly MDSZ01 (sample SAMN05326647, study PRJNA326480) | marine metagenome | isolation source: seawater | place: Indian Ocean: North | collected 2010
AGAGACGCAATTAGTGACAGGGTTTACAAGTCAAAAATTTACACCGACAAAGAATTGGATGATGCATACAGATCCGATCATAACAAAGACTTTAATCTTAGAACATTAGAAATTGCATTTGATCGAACTTGTAATTTTGCATGTTCGTATTGTAATCCTGCGTTTAGCACCACCTGGGCAAATGATATAAAAAACAAAGGTCCTTACATGGATTTAAAGTCGGACGGAAGAAACCATTTTACACATAGTCACGAAAGTGCTGAGCCTTACAAAAAAGATGAAACAAATCCATATGTTGAAGCATTTTACAAATGGTGGGAAACAGATTTGCACAAAAGTTTGGACGAGTTAAGAATTACAGGAGGAGAGCCAATGATGTCACCTAATCTATGGAGATTGTTAGATTGGATAGAAACACAGGGTGATAGAATGAATCCTGAGATGAGGATAGCAATCAATTCTAATTTGGGAGCGAAACAGAGCATAATAGATAGGTTTAAGAAAAAATTGAAAAATTTTAATAACTTTCATCTTTATACAAGTAATGAGTCAACATTTGCTCAGGCAGAATACATACGTGACGGTTTAAATTACGCTCAATGGCATAGTAATATTCTAAACATGATGTCTGAGAAGATACCATCTGAGATACACAACATGGCAACGATTAATGCATTGTGTCTAGAAACACTTCCTGAGTTTTTGGAAAACATTGTGTGGTTCAAAACTGCAAGTAAGTTTTATGGCCCAACAATCAATTTTACTTTAAATATTTTAAGATTTCCAAGTTTCCAATCACCGTTGGTGCTTCCAGATGATCTTAGAAATAGGTTTCGAAAAGACTTAGAAAAATTTTTAATGAGAAATGAAAAATATTTAGAACATATGGAAATTAATCATACACAAAGGCTAATAGATTATTTGGATGTTGTAAAGACACCACACGCCGGAGCGGCAACCCAAGAAAAATTACAGAAAGATTTTAAAATATTTTACAGTCAATATGATAAACGTAGAGGGAAAGATTTTGAAAAAACTTTTCCTGTTATAGGAGAATGGTATCGTGGCATATGATTATGGCGCTAAAGAGCCTGAAAAATTAAAAATAAAAGACATGACAGATAGGCAAAAAGAATTGCTTATTGATAGCGACAGTTTTTGTATGATGCCTTGGTTGCACCTCCACGCATTTCCAGATGGCAGAGCATATCCTTGCTGTTTTGCTTTAGACAAATATCCTGTTGGTGACTTAAACAAAAATAGTATGGAAGAAGTGTTCAATGGTAAGGACATGAAAGAGATAAGACAAAATATGTTGAACAATAAACCTAGTCGACATTGTACAAAATGTTATGACCAAGAAAAGTCTGGATTTTTCAGTCTACGTCTTAGTTCCAACAAACATTTTGGCCATAATATTGGAATGATAGATTCCACCCAAGCAGATGGCACAGCGGATTTTGTAATAAAATATTGGGATATAAGGTTTAGTAATTTGTGTAATCTTGCTTGTAGAAGTTGTGGAACTTGGTTTAGTAGTAACTGGTATGAGGATCATAAAAAACTTACTGGCAAACCACCTGACCACGCAAAGATCATGAGAGTGGGAAGAAATAGCAATGACATATGGGAACAAATGCTTGAACAATTTGATCATGTTGAACAATTTTATTTTGCCGGCGGCGAACCTATTATTATGGAGGAGCATTATAGGATATTGAAAGAGTTAGATAAACGCAAAATGTATCATGTAAGATTAATTTATAATACTAATTTTACTAGAACAACATACAAAGACATAGATGTGTTAGAACTTTGGAATAAATTTGATTCGGTTTCGATAGGTGCCAGTCTAGATGCAGAAGGTGAAAGAGGCGAATTTATGCGTAAAGGCACCGACTGGACTAAGGTTGTAGAAAATCGTAAAAGAATGTTAGAAGTTTGCCCTAAAGTAGACTTTTATATTAGTTCTACTGTAGGACTTATTAATGCATTACACATTCCAGACTTTCACCGTAATTGGGTTGAACAAGGTTTATTGAAGCCACAAGATTTCAATTTCAACTTGTTGCAATATCCATTTTGGCAACGGATTGACCTATTGCCTGCAGATTTTAAACAGAAAGTCAAAGAAAAATATGAAAAACATTTAGAATGGTTACGACCGAAAGATCATTTGACCCGTGCAACCAAAGGATTCGAGTCAGGCATTGATTACATGATGAGAAGGGATAATTTTAAACACATACATCAATTTAAAGACGGAATGGAAAAACTAGACAAAATTCGTAACGAAAATATACTAGAAACTTTTCCTGAATTAAAGGAACTATATGTCTGATAGATTCCCAACCGCTGAAGAACGTTGGCCAAGGCAAGGAGTAGAAATTGCCAAAAGAATTAAACCAAGTGAGGGCAACAAAACATTTTGCATGGCACCTTGGACACATACTTTTATTTCACCACAGTTGGAAAGAAGATTGTGTTGTGCAAGTAGAGAAAAGTCCACAAATTTTAAGCAATACATAGACACAGACGGGCCTGACAAGAAGGACGATCTTCATATGCTTACATTAAAGGAACACTGGAATTCTGAATACATGAAGGATATAAGGGTCAAGTTAATGGCAGGCGAAGAAATACCACAGTGCGCCACGTGTAATCATAAACTTCTAAACACATCAGTATATAGATCACATTTCAATAGATTCTACAAACACCAAATTGATGAAGCGTTTGATAAAACAACCAACGATGGCGAGACTACAATGCAAGTTTCGAGTTGGGACTACAGGTTCAGTAATCTTTGCAATTTTACCTGTAGGATGTGTGGTCCACCTTTAAGTTCTAGTTGGGAAACTGAGAATCGAAAAGTAGGCAAAATCGAGCCTTGGATGCAAAAAGATATAAAAGAACAATTGCAAAAGTTTCATGATCAGCATGTTGTGAAAGAATTTTTGGAAGCAGTAGAAAATAAAACTGTAAAAGAATTTTACTGGTGTGGTGGTGAACCATTGATGTGGAAAATTCATTGGACGGCGATGCAAAGAGTTGTAGAACTTGGATATGCAAATCAAGTGTTTGCTAGATATAATTCGAACATGAGTAGAATTGATTTCTTTGGAAAAAATTTGTTTGATGACATATTATCAAAGTTTCAAGATTGGCAAATTAATGCCTCTATAGATGGCACTGGTGAAATTGGTGAATATATAAGAACTGGTCTAAAATATAACGAATGGCTTGAAAATATGAGATATGCCAGAAAGTGGATTAGGCATCCTAGACAACTACAATTGGATCTCACTGTGACTTTGCCTGGACTATTTGACTTAGAAAATATGCACGAATTACAGAAGGATCTAAAAATTCCTTTGTTAAGCAAAAAAGTTTTTACTTTCGCACCAGACACATACATGAGTCCATTATTTTTGCCTAGGAAATTGCTAGACAAAATTGTTAAAAAAGTAAAAGCGAAGTATGAGAACGAAAAAAGAAATGTGTTTAATATTTCATTCCTTGAAGGTCTGGATGATCTAATGAATCATCCCACTAATGACGAAAGGTATGATAAGGAAATTTGCGAACAAGGTTGGCGAAATGGAAAATCGCAGTGTGAAACAATAGACAAAAGAAGGGGCACCGATATAAAAAAGATATTGGCCAGAGAGCCAGAGGTGTTGGAATGGTGGACAAATATTTAAAATCAAACATATGTCCTTTGCCTTGGACCCATTTAGAAATTGACGTCAATGGCGGCGCATCGCCTTGCTGTCTATACAAAGGTTCGATTGGTGATTACAAGGTATACAAAACCGGACTAGATGAAATTCAAAAAAGTCAATACATGGAGGACCTGAGGAATGAATTCCGTGCTGGAAAACGCCCGTCAGGTTGTGGCAATTGCTGGGCAGAAGAGGATGCTGGAAAAACGTCCAAACGTATGAACAGCATATACAAAATGAAGAATAGTTTACAGAATTGGAATCCTGATAGCGAGCCAACTCTCAAGTTTATTGATTTTAAGTTAGGCAATGTTTGTAATTTAAAATGTAGAATCTGTGGATCATGGAGTTCATCGAAATGGGCACAGGAAGAATTGGATTACGGTGAAAATCCAGTTGCAAGACATAATCTAAAAGAAGGCGGTTGGCCGAAACGTAATCCACAGTTTTTCGATGACGTTAAAGAATATTTGAATGATGCAGAATATTTTGAATTCACAGGAGGCGAGCCTTTCATGATAAAAAATCATTTCAAGATACTAATGCATTGTGTCGAAAACGGACTTGCTAAAAATATAGATATTCACTACAACACAAATGGCACACAACTTCCACCACAAGAAATATTTGACCTATGGTCGTATTTCAAAAGAGTTGAAATTGCATTCAGTATAGATGATGTAGGCGAACAGTTTGAATATCAAAGGCATCCTGCAAATTGGCGCGAAGTAAATCAAAATTTGGTTAAATTTAAGGAAAGAAAAACAGCAAACATGGAGTTCCAGATATGCACCACAATTAACATATTCAATATTTTTAGTTTGGCAAAAATTGCCCTATGGGTAGCACAGTATCAACCTAAGTTCTTTTATGTAAACACATGCTTTGATCCGGAAGTTTTTAACATACAGACTTTGCCAAAACAAGTGAAGGACATTGTCAATACAAGATATCATATGCTCACTGATTTCAAACCTACACTGAATTACATGAATAATGCCGATCGTGATAGCGAGGAGATTAGAGCACACAGAAAACAGAGAATATTACAGACAGACAAATACAGAAATGAAAATTTTGGACATACGTTTCCTCTTTTAAATAAAGTATTACAAATTTATGAGTAAGTTTATAGCAGGCGGTTGTAGTTTTACATTTGGGCACGAATTAAGTGACAACCCAAAGGGACAGCATCCATCTAAAAACACTTGGGCACACAAATTGTACAAGACAAGAGATTTTGCTAGTGAATATGTTTGCACTGCAAAAGGTGGTGCAGGAAATTCAAGTATTGCAAGGAGAGTTTATCAGGCAGTTGCCAACCATGATGACATAGATTGTGTGGTTGTGATGTGGACTTTCGTTTCAAGGTATGACTGGGCGATGCAACCTCATAGACTTTTGGAGAATAAGAGATGGGCAAGTATATCTCCTTGGGATACAGATGCCGGCAACGAGGAGGCATTCAGAAACCTACAAGGGTCTGAAACTCAACAAGAGCAGTGGCGGGCAAGAGAGAAGGATTTCATTGAATCAGGTGTTAAGCCTTTCGCTGAACTCATGTACAAATACGGTGCCAATGATTACCACGAAACATATCTAAGTTGGAAAAGTATTATATGGTTACAAAACATTCTAGAGAAACGTAAATTAAAATATTTCTTCACTTTGGCAGATAATAGTTTATTTTACAAAGAAACAGAACTGAAATATCACGATGATAATCTATTATCAAATATGTACAAAGAAATAGATTTTACCAGATGGTGGAGTTTTGGAGAAAGAAGGATGGGATTCAATCAATGGGCATGGTTGAATGATTACCAAAGGGGTACAACTCATCCACTTGACGATGCCCATAATGATGCTGTAAAATTAATGTTGTCGGCATTCAAACACAAAATGGAATAGGAGTAAAAATGTTTGGTTGGATTAAAAAATTGTTCATTAAAATAAAGCAAGAAATTGCATATCGTAAAAGGCTCAAAGAACTTAAGAAAAAGGATCCATTCATTTACAAGTAACATATGGCCATAAAACAAAGAATAAAATTTCGAGAGCCTTTTGCAAAAGTAATAGAGCAAACAAAGAAGGCATTAGAGAGGAAAAAAGTCAAGTACGATCTTGTTGAGTTACCATACATAGACTGCAAAGAGGATCCTGTAAGACCTGAATTAGATTTAGAATTCAGACAGGCATATGGCCGGAAAATTTACGGATTGAGAGACGAAGAAGGCGATATTGCCGCTATCATGTGTTTTGCGTTTACACACGAGGTTCCAAAAACCATAGAAGAGATGGATGCTCTCAGCAAAGATGCGGCAATGCAGGCAGTACACCGAGCAGGTGTTCAAGGTAACATAGCAATTGCTTATACAGTTTGGGCGAAAAAGAAGGGAGGGGGACGTGCAATAGTAAACGAAGTTTACAAAATGATTAAACAATCAACGCACATCAGTAGATTGGTTACCTTATCTCCTTTAACAAACATGGCAAGAAATTTTCATTTGAAAAACGGAGCAAAAGAACTACAGGTAAATGATACATCTCAGAATTTTGAATATGACATAGAACTAGAAGAATGGGAAAAATATTTGGAAAGGGCAAAGAGATGGTTCAAAATAAATTAATTGCATTGGCTTTCTGTATTTTATTTTTTATCACTCCTGCTAAAAGTTTTGATCTAGAAAAATATTATGCAGAGCCATTAACATATTCAGATAAGAAAGGCATTGTAATTTTCAATATTCTACAAGGCATTGACATGTTACAAACATTAGAGATTGCCAACAACGACAACTATTATGAGACAAATAGCATTTTAGGAAGGCATCCTAGCGAATTCCAAGTTTTATCGTATTTCGTTGCAAGGGGCCTTGCTCATTACGAAGTTACAAAAATGATTCCAGAAAAATACAGATCATTTTGGCACGCCTATAATATCATTTACAATTATGATGTTATCAAAGACAATCATGAGATTGGAATACGGATAGGATTTTAATGAAGATACTTATAATGGGTTTGCCGGGATCAGGTAAGACAACACTTGCAAAAAATTTAGCACCTATGTTTAATGCAATTTGGTTAAACGCAGACAAGGTCAGGGAGGAAGCAAATGATTGGGATTTTTCAGAACAAGGACGTATAAGACAGGCAGAACGCATGAGATTACTTGCCGCACAAAAGGTTGCAGAAAACAGGGTAGTTGTGGCAGACTTTGTTTGTCCAACCAAATTTGCGAGACTTGAATTTGGTGCAGATTACACGATATGGATGGACACCATAAAAGAAGGAAGATTTGAAGACACAAACAAAATTTTTGAAGCACCTGATAAAGTTGATTTTAGAGTTGGCCATAAAGATGCGGCAATGTTTGCGTTTTTAATCAAACAGGATATAATAGATAAACACGGCAACCTAGGACCACATAGTAAATGAGAGAAGATTTAATGGTACAACAACAGGTAAAAAGTAAATGGCAACACATGGTTGGAGTGATATGTCTTAACCAGACCTATCGAAAACAAGTCAAACAAGTATTGCCAAAATTATTCAAAAGGTATCCAAATCCCAAAGCATATCTACGTGGAAAATTGAAGACGCAGGAAAATATGCTTAAACCTTTGGGCATGTGGAGTGTCCGGGCAAAAAGATTAAGACAAATGAGTAAGGAATACTTAACATGGGATGGAGAAGAGGCATCAGATCTGCATGGCATAGGAAAATATGGATCAGATAGTTACAAGATATTTTATAAAAATGAAATTCCAAACGACGTACAGGACAAAGAACTTAAAAAATATATTGAACAATTATGAAACATTCAAAAGTCTTAATAATAGGATCTGGACCGGCCGGCTACACAGCGGCAATCTATACTGCTAGAGCGATGCTTAAACCAACATTGGTCCAAGGTATGCAACCTGGCGGACAGTTAACAATCACAACAGATGTGGAAAACTACCCTGGTTTTGGAGATGTGATACAAGGACCGTGGTTAATGCAACAGATGGAAAAACAAGCGGCTAGTGTAGGCACAGAAATCATAACAGATATGATCAAGCATGTTGATTTTTCCAAAAAACCGTTTAGTGCAACAGGCGAAAGCGGAACATTGTATACCGCTGACAGTATTATTATATCAACCGGTGCACAGGCAAGATGGCTTGGTTTAGAAAGCGAGAAAAAGTTTTCAGGATTTGGTGTTAGTGCTTGTGCCACATGTGACGGATTTTTCTTTAAAGATAAAGAAGTTATAGTAGTGGGTGGCGGCAACAGTGCAGTAGAAGAAGCATTGTATCTCACAGGAATGGCGTCAAAGGTTTACCTTGTGCATAGGAGAGATAAACTTAGAGCAGAAAAAATACTACAAGATAGACTGTTTGCACATAAAAAAATAGAATGCATTTGGAATAGCGAAATAGAAGAAATAATTGGAGATAATGATCCTGTGAGTGTGACAGGTGTTAAACTTAAAAACACAAAAACTGGATCTATATCTGAGATGCAAATTAATGGAGTCTTTATCGCGATAGGCCACGACCCGGCAACACAAATTTTCAAAGGCCAAGTAGATATGGATGCCGAGAACTATATTATTACAAAACCTGATTCAACAGAAACTAGTATACCAGGCGTGTACGCCGCAGGTGATGTCAAAGACAAAACATATCGACAAGCAGTAACAGCCGCAGGAATGGGGTGTATGGCCGCCTTAGAAGCAGAAAAATATCTAGCCAGTCAGGAGTAATATGAGAATATTGGGCATCAATTGTATGAACCATGACGCCGCTATGGCTGTTGTGGATTATAGTTCAGGTATTGGAGAAATATTATTTGCCGCACATGCAGAACGATATTCAAAAGTCAAAAATGATCATTATCTCAATCAAGCAATTGTAAATGACGCATTTAAGTTTGGTCCTTTCAACAAGGTAGTGTATTACGAAAAACCTTTATTGAAAAAAACAAGACAATTTTATGCAGGACAATACGGACTGGCATTAAGTTACACTGAGATGCCACAATGGCATTTAGATCATTTCAATATTAAAATTGATGAATATGTTAAACATCACCACAGTCATGCCGCCGCGGGTTATTTTACATCTCCTTTTACCGATGCAACAATACTGACAGTGGACGCAATAGGTGAATGGGATACAGCATCTATATCAACTGCTGAGAAGATTTGGATCGAGAGAAAAGAAACCATACAATATCCGCACAGCATAGGTATATTATATTCTGCCTTCACGCAAAGATGTGGCTTGAAGCCTGCTGAAGAAGAATATATTCTAATGGGTATGGCGGCCTATGGAAAACCAATATACAAAGACGAGATATATGATGATTTCGTTGAGCAGAATCCATTCACACTTAAACAAAATTTACATAGAGGATTACGTGATTGGAATCCAAAAGCAGATGTAATGGATATTGCCGCAAGTATCCAAGCAGTCACTGAAGAACTACTTGCAGTGTTATGGCACAAGGCCAGCAAGTATGGATCACGTAATTTAGTGTATGCAGGCGGTGTTGCTCTTAACTGTGCGGCCAACAGAGTTTTAGCAAATTTAGGACTCTTCGATAATATCTGGATTATTCCAAATCCTGGTGATGCAGGCAGTTCTCTAGGATGCATTGCCGCGAGTGAAAAATGTAGACTCAAATGGCAACATCCTTTCCTTGGACATGAAATAGACGGAGAGTACCCTGTGGATAATATTATTAAAGAGTTGAAAGAAAACAAGATGGTGGGAGTAGCCAATGGTAGAGCAGAATTTGGTCCTAGAGCACTTGGTAACAGATCGCTTTTGGCAGATCCGCGTGGAGAGGATATAAAGGATTTGGTAAATGGTATAAAGAGAAGACAGAAGTTTAGACCATTCGCACCGGCCATACTTGAGGAGGACGTACACGACTATTTTACCCTACCTACAGGCGTCAAAAACACCCCTTATATGCAATATACAGCGGCGTGTACTGCTGGTAAAGACTTTCCTGCCATAATACACTATGATAATACTTCTAGGGTTCAAACGGTGCGTAAAACGGACAATCCAGGCTTTCATGCTCTACTTACAGAATGGAAAAAACAGACCGGATGTCCAATGCTTCTCAATACAAGTTTAAACATAAAAGGACAACCAATTGTTAATAATAGAGATGATGGTAAAGCATTTACCAAAAAATATGGAGTTAAAGTTTTATAATGTTTGACGCAGTGCAAGTAAGATTTAAAAATACAAAACTGATACCATCACCGTTTGCAAATACGAGGGTAGTTCCATTTGTTGGAAGTTATTTTGAAATTTTGAAAGCAGTTGTAAACGATATCAACACTGAATATTTTTGGTTCTTTGGTTCTTTTATGAATCTGGAAAATATCGATGTAGATTACATTCCAGAGCAACACGAAAGTAAACAATTACACGTGTGGTATAACACACATCCTCTTGGTGGTACCAACAAAGAAGGAAACGTAATGTTAATACCAACGGCAGAATTCAAAAAACAAATGGAAAGTTTAAAATATCTTAGAGACTTCAAAGATATAAATTATCACGCACACGATAATCTTTTTCAAAATTTAATTGCAAAAACGCATTTTAAATTACGCGATCCTTATGAAACTTATTATAAAAATGAACACTATTACATTTGGCTGATCAATAAAGACCTGCCGTTAAAGGCACCAAATTTTTATCCTAGTTTTTGGGAAGACGAAAAGATTTATACTTGGGGCAAGACAAATGATATAATGTTGGTCCCACGTAGAGAGAACATCAGTCAATTCTACGATATAGGAAGACATGTAAATTTTGACCTTGAATATGATACCAAATTAATGGACATTGTTTTTATTTCATATGACGAACCAAGTGCCGAACAAAGATACCATAACCTCAAGCAAAGGTTTCCGCGGGCAAAATGGTGTAAAGGAGTCTCAGGACAGACCTTGGCATACATCACAGCGGCGTCTATGAGCGACACTGATTATTTTTTTGCAGTTTTTCCTAAAGGCGATGTGGCAGAAGATTTCAATTTTGATTTTCAACCGGACAGGATGAAGAATCCTTGCCATTATATCTTTGATTGTTATATTCCTTGCATTGATCTGCGTTATGGATGGGGTGGCGTAATATTATACAATAAGCAATTGGTTATGAAAACTACGCAACCATCATTGGATTTTACAATGAGTCAGGCTCATACCTCTGTGCCAATATTATCTGCAATAAGCAATTGTAATGAAACGCCTTTGTTGGCATACAGATCTGCTTATCGTGAAGTAATAAAACTTTTACAAATGAAACCAACCGTGGAATCTTCCTATAGATTGAAAAAATGGCTTACACTTGGCAAAGGAAAAAATGCCGAGTGGCTTCATAAAGGCGCTACAGATGGAAAGCAATATTATGAGCAACACAAAGACGACTATGGTAAACTGATGTATTCTTATGATTATGAATGGATCAAAGGTTGTTTTAAATCTTTGTACCCAGAACAAATTTTGGATTAATATCTAAGTTCTCAAAATAAAAAGGTTGTTCTAAAAACCAATTAATGTAATTAGGTATCCCTTGTTCGATGTCAATATCGGGATTAAAATTAAACATTGTTTTTGCTTTGTCACTGTTTAAGGTATCTCTATTGGGATAGAAAGTATCGTGAGGTTGTGTTACAATTTGTCCTATTCCTAACTTGTCTTTGATTATTTCTGCGGCGTCAATTATTTTCCTGCCATTTCCTCTTGTGCAATTAAATGTTTCGTTCCGTATGTTATTTGTAGTTGCTAGAGCAAAATATTGTGCCACATCTAAAACATTTGAAAAATCCAATTTGTTATCAGGTCCTTGCACAGTCATGGTGCCTGTAGTTAGAACATTTTTTAACAATTGACTTATTACTCTCGTGATGGTATCTTTTTCACCATACAACGCCGATGGTCGAAGTATAATATAATCAAGGTCTTTTTCTCTATGCCATATTTTACACATAATCTCTCCTTGTCTTTTGTAAGATCCATACAGTGTATTTGGTTTTGGCACAACTTCCTCATCCGGTATTTTGTTGTTAAATTCTCCATATACCATACTGCTACTTGCAAAGACGATTTTTTCAACCTTATGTTTTACACATAAGTCTAAAACATATGCGGTGGCTGTAACCATGTTGTTGGTAGCATCAAGCACATTCCTTTTGACCATTTTAGCATTAGGATACGTCGCCACATGGATTACTCTTTCAGGTTTGAAGTCTTCAAAAGTTTGTTCCATAAATTGCACATTCTCGATATGCCCTATGTATTCTTTTTTACAATTTGTTATTGTTTTTCTTTGGGAGAGCACTGGTTGGTATTCCCAATTTGGGAAAGTGTAATATTGATGATAACAATCCACAATGCCTATTTCGTGACCTTGTGCTGATAGGACTTGACTTATGTGACTGCCTATAAATCCATAGCCTCCTAATATTAGAATCCTCATATTGTCCTCCATTTGCATTCAAAGGCTTCCGCGTATTTTGTGTTTAACATTTGCCCTCTATATGCCGCTAGGCCTTTTATGTTATGTAATAATGTTTCAGAAAAATAACTGTCATAGCAACTGACTAGTTGAATTTTCTTATCGATAAAATTTGTGATATCAACAAAAATATTTGGTTTGAATGATTGGTTTTTATTGCTGTATGGCCCTCCCTCCATCAACCAAAATTCTCCTTGATATCTTCTCAGCGAGGAATTCACTATGTGATATGTATTCTCGTGGTCTTGATGATGATCACCTGGACTATGTGTTATAACCAAGTCATATTTTTTCTTTTCCATCACTTCATCCATTTGCCGGACCATTGCACTGTTACGTTGTAATATTGGTCTTCCTGCGTGATCGATATCACATTTAAGCATTTTAAATTTTATTCCCAACAATTTTTCTGCTGATTGATATTCTTCCTGCATTTTTGCCCTGTCTCGCCAAACGCTAGGTTTAGGTGCATTGTCGTCCCTTGCAACAATTATATCCACTTCAGATCCCTGTTGCATAAAACGTAACAATGTTCCTGAACATCCTAGTTCAACATCATCTGGATGTGCTCCAATGGCTAAAATATTTTTGAACATCTTATAACCTCTTTGTTTTTAAAACTTTTTTCCATACACTCTATTACATATGTAACCCTTTTTGTGTGTGCAAAGTTTGAAATTGGTTCGACATCTTTCTCACAATAATTTAAAAATGCTTCCAATTGCTTTTTTAGACTGCTATCAATTTCTTTAAAAAATTCTTCTTTTTTATTTTCAAATATTACTGTTTGATTTATTTCATCCTTCCAATCATATATTTTGTTTTCTGTAAAAACTTTAATATTTCTTATCTTCTCATTATAGTGCCAACCCATTTGTATCTGTGCGGTAGTTTGTCCATAATCCAAATCTGCTACCACATAATCGGGTTGTGTTTCATTTTTGATATAGGTTGCCCTACAATTTACAGTATTCGGGATATGTCCTATAAAAGTATCCAGTACTGCAATATCGTGTGGAGCAAGATGTAATATAGGAGAAATATTTTTTTGTGCTCTACCCCAATTAAGCCTCCTGCATTCAATGTGTCGGATGTTTTCATCTTTAATTCTTTGGTTGATGAGATCAAAGTGTTCACTATACAACAAAATATGTCCAGACATGTATTTGGACTTAAGACTTTTTTCAATCCTTGTGCATTCTTCCATGTTCATGAATGCAGGTTTTTCAACCAATACATTTTTATTTTGTTGCAAGAGCATTTCAGTAATTTCTGCATGTGTGTCGGCAGGGGTTGCCACAATTACATTTTGTGATTTAATTTGTTGTATGTTGTCTTTTATATCAAATTGATCAACAACAATATCCATTTCTTGTAAGGTTGTTAGTATCTTACTTCCCCAATACCCTGTGCCAATTAGTGCTATCATATTGCTTGTTTAATTGTTTTTATTATAAGGCCTACTTCTTTATCAGTCAAATATTGATGCACAGGAATTGCCAAATTATTCAGGCTAGCCAATTCTGCTTTTGGATAGTGCCCGTCACCCTTATACACAGTAGTTTGATGTAGAGGTATTGGATAGTATGTCCTACTTTGAATATTTCTATTCGACAATGCGGATTGGATTTTATCCTTGTGCATACTCATTATAACGTATTGATGGTACACGTGTATTGACTGACTATGTGCTTGTGGTGTATCAACAATGCCCTGTAATTCTTCATTGTACCTATGTGCTATTTCACGCCTTCTTTTGTTCCATTCATCCAGACGTGGCAGTTTATTCAATAAAACTTCTGCATGAATTGAATCCATCCTAGCATTCCAACCGACCATTTTTATATCAAATCTTTTTTCTTGCCCGTGATTACGTAGTTTTTTTATCACATCAATATATTCTTTGTTACCTGTAACAGCACCTGCATCACCCCAGCAACTCAAATTTTTTGTAGGATAAAAACTAAAGCAAGTTAAATGTGCTATACCTCCTATACGTTTTCTTTTGTATATTGCACCTGTTGACTGTGCGGCGTCTTGAATTACTATAGGTCCTAGTTTCATGAAGGCATCAACGTCACATGGTAGTCCAAACAAATCAACAAGTATAATTGCTTTGGTGGCACTTGTTATTTTGTTTTTCACATCTACTGGATCTAAAGTAAAATCATCTTTAATGTCAGCGTAAACAACTTTGGCTCCCACCTGTCTTATCACCTCGACCGTGCTAACCCATGTAAAAGGTGACGTTATCACTTCATCTCCTGGACCTACACTTAAAGCAAGTAACGATAAGTGTAGTGCAGATGTGCAACTGCTTACAGCAACACAGTCTTGGGCATTACAGAATGTTTGGAACTTTTGTTCGAAGTCTTTTACAGATTTACCATTTATAAAACTTTTGTCATTCCAAGTACTAGAAAAAAGTCTACTAGGATTTTTAAGCCGTTTTTCATATCCGAATGCTGAAAGATTTATCATTTTTGTTTGAAAGTTTTTGAAAGGACATTGTTTGTCTTTTGCTCCATATCTTTTTTAAGGGCATCAACGTCGAATTTCAAATCAACGTGTTTAATTTTACTATAATAAGATTTTATTGTTTTTTTTAGAAACTTTGCCACTACTTCTTGTTTTTTAAAACGTATTTCTTTTTTTACGTCGTAGTGTATAGTGATGTTATTTTTTAAGACTAGATTGACTGAGTGCAGGTACTTGACCGGCATATTCTGAAAGTGTAATCCTTCCAAAACTTCCGGCCATTCTTTTACAAAATCTCTTGTAAGTTGTACCCAATTACTATTCTTTGGCGGCTTCTTTGGCATCAGTCTTCTTGGTTGTTTTTTTTGCTGTTGCCTCAGAGGATTTAGTTGTATCGTCTTGTACCGCTAGTTCGCTAACCTTAACACCTTTTTCTTTAGCGATCATGTCGTTCAACTTATTAAGGGTGATTCTACCTTCTTCGGTTGGACCGTATGTCATAACGATATCTTTGGTTTTGAACTTTTTGATATAGTTGTCATTGTGTAACACTGATAACATATTTGTGCCATCAGGAAATGATTGCCTTGCTAGAAACTGTCCTAACTCTTCAGCGGCCTGTCCGCCCTCTGACTCAACTGCTTTCATCAATGCATTATGATGCATATCCGATAAAAACTTGGTGCCTACAACAAGACAGTTGTTTGGCTCTCCTGGTACCACACGATAAACTACTACCACCTTGGCTTTTGATTCATCTGCAAGTTCACCTACGTGTTTGAAGTATGTTCTTGGAACAGATCCTTCATTTGCATCTACACCAGGTCCCATTGTCATTGGATTGACGTTCATTAAATTTGCCATTTCAATCTCCTTATTCCGCTTTAGCAGTCGCTGACGCTTCTGTTTTTGCTTGTTCAGGTTTTGGTTCTGGTGCTACCTTTGCCAAGAATGCCTGAAGTTTATTGTATAAAAATCCTACGTTAGCCATTTCAGCGGCCTTGAATGCACCTCTTGAAGATGCGACATCCAATACTACGGAAAGATTTTTCAAGTCACCAATTGATAAAGCAGTAGGATCAGGTTGTGGTGCAGTAGCCTGTTGCGGTTGCGCCGCCGCGGTAGGTTGTGCAGTTGCTTTGGTTGGCTTCTTTAAACTTTTCTTTTTAGTTGCCATTTTATTTTTTTCTCCTATTAATCGATTAATATAATATATGCATATTATACTAAATGTAATTATTCAATGCAATGATTAGTTTTGTTGAGTCTGAGCAAGTCCAGATAATGCAAACAATGTGAGATCGCCAGGATTTTCAAATCCAAGAACAGTTACCGATCTTGAATTACCATCCTTTAAAATTACATCTTTGGTAATTGAATATCTACCGGAACAATTTTCGTATATCCAAGTTCGCATGGCGTCAATGTCTGATTCGTGTGCTTTTACCACTGTGTTTACAAAGTGTGGTGGTAATATATTAAGTTCCCTTTGGAAAAAATTATTTGGATTTATTTTCACGTTTTCTTTCTATCCAATCGTATGCATCTTGCCATCTTTGTTCAATAGTTTTTTTTGGACCTTCATACAAGATATCTTTATTTGTATTGCTTCTTCCTAAAACTTCTATGCCCTTCCAAAACATAGCAATTACTACTAACATCATCACTATTACAATATACTTACTCATGATCCATACCACACATCATCATACAACGGCGGATTGTTAGGGTCTGGCTTCTTCTCGTGCGGAATGTTATGGAATTGTTTGAATGTGTA
>MDSZ01115636.1_pt1 | contig 16512 bp, 13 predicted proteins | sample 811201 | NCBI WGS metagenome assembly MDSZ01 (sample SAMN05326647, study PRJNA326480) | marine metagenome | isolation source: seawater | place: Indian Ocean: North | collected 2010
AGGCCTAGGTTGTGTACGCCTTCTGAGTTACAGGTTGCGGCAACGAACACAGGTCTTGGTGCGACTAAACCGTCTAGCAGGTTCGCTCTCTCTTGGTGTGCTAGAGTCTTCATGGAGAAGTTTTGCTGCTCAGATTCATCACTCTCATCGGAGCCAGATATTTCCACTTCTTCTCCCCTGAACCACGGATCTAATTTGCCATCCTTGATTTCGCTAATTGCGTAAGCGGTGAAGTCGCGATAGGCTTGCCAGCGCGTAATGTCCTCCACATCGCCGCGTTGCCTTTTGCGAATGATTGAATCATCAGAGTAATTTACACAGCGTTCCAGGAAGTTGATGACCACTTGTTTCTCATCCATCGCTAATCCTCCTCGAATTGTATTCTTGGCGGCTCATGATGTATCTTGCGGGAACTCCGCCCCAAACTTCGCCACTAGGGATGTCGGATATGGCTGTAGCACCTGCGGCTAGTACGGAATTATTCCCAATCCTGACGCCAGCAACTACTGTTGCCCCTCCTCCAATCACCGCTCCGTCTTCGACAACAACCGGTTTCCAAAATTCCTTTCCTCCAGAGGGTGGGTATCTATCGTTGAGAATAGAAGCATTGGGGCCGATGAATACGCCTTCTCCAATTTGGCTAGAATCAGCAATGTAACAGCCGCCTTGTAATCTACAGTTACTACCGATAGTAACCTCTCTTCCTACATGACTCAAGGAACCTATCGAACAATCTTCTCCAATCTTAGTATCTGAACCGATGTGGCATGGCCACCATGCGATGCTACCGCCATCTAGAACGATACGCTGACCTTGTAGGGGCATTTTCTGTACTGGTTCAGACATTACAATCTTCACTCGTTGTTTAGTTCCTTGAGGATTCTATCAACATGTCCCTTGGCTTTGACATTGTATCCGACCCATTGCAAGATTCCTTCGTTTGAAATTATGAAGGTCGAACGAGATGTGCCCATGTAGGTTCGTCCGTAATTCTTCTTTTCCCTCCATACTCCATAGGCCTGATGTATGGAAAGGTCCTCATCCATCAATAGTGGAAAATTCAGATTCTGCTTATCGATGAAGGAATCGTGACTCTTGGCCGAATCTTTGGAGACTCCTAGAACGACATATCCAGAATCTTGGAAGATTTGTTTTTGGTCTCGGAAGTCACAAGCTTGTACTGTGCATCCGGGAGTATTGTCCTTGGGGTAGAAGTAGAGAATTACACCGTTCCCTTCTGAGTTGATCTTGCTGAGTTCATGCGCCGCTCCTGTGGAGTCTATGGCGTCAAATAGTGGTGCATTCATCCCCGCTTCAAGTTCTACTGTTTCTGCGCTCATGCTCCGCGCAGGGGGCGCAACTTCTCAATCCTTCGTGCACACTCCCTTCCACAATTATGCATATCGAATCATAATATATTCATTATGGGTAAAAAACATTGATTACAGCAAAAGGGTTCATAATCCCGCGGGAACCTAAGGTGGTCATGGTGGAGGCGCGGATGACTCGGCGCATGCGGAAGATTCTGCGCCAGATTCACAAAGCCCCCACCCATTACCGGTTGCAAGAGATTGCAAGCAACATACAATCCGAGGTTGACAACCGCAATCTGACGTATGATGAAGCACTAACACTCGGCAATCAGATTCAAGCCAAGGCAGACTTACTTCCCGGTGATACAATTGTCTATGCCATTAGTGATCGAGATGCATACCGCAAGACACTGGAACTTTACCTAAAAGACGGGATATTGACGAGGACCGAACAACTGCTTCTTTGGGAGGAGCGCAGGAGATTGGGCATCCCAGATTCTATTCATGAGTTATTGTTGAACCAATTAGTGGCGCAATGGAAGCGCCAAGGTAAGAGAGTGGATATTCAGAGATTCTCCATGCCGAGTAGGACCAAAGGGGTGACAGAAGATGAGGCATGAGAAGCTTCTCGCATTCTCAATTATCGCTATTCTATTAGCTCCGTTAGCCTTGACTTTCATCCCTGAAGTTGCTGAGGCGAGCGAGGCTCGTTCAGGTACTCCTGATCTTGAGGTGGTCTCTGTGACAATCTCAAGCGGCGGCTCAATAGATACTGGTTCTGGAATAGTTCTCGCACCAGGGCAGCACGTAGTTTCGGTCCTGGTCAAGAATGTAGGAACTGCTGCATCGGCAGGTATAGTTGTATTGAACAATGGTAGCGTTGCGAACCCCTCTAATCTCGTGGATTCTGCAATCTTGCAGACAATTCAACCAGGAGGTCAGGCTTCAGCAGTGCTATTCAACTGGAGTGCAATAGAGGGTGCCTCGCAGCGATTGAGGGCTACTGTCAACACAGCAGAAGATCCAAACTCCCTTAACAATCAAGCAAATCTCGACTTCTCAGTATCATCATTGCAGAGTGGAGAGGTATCTAGTCACGATACCCCGGAACCAGCAATCGGCGAAACTGATGTCAGGTTTTCAGATAATAATCTGGGAATAACTGCTAGTGTTCGAAATATAGGAGTCATGCCTCTCCAAGCCACTTTGCGACTAACTTTGAATAATCTCAGCACATCTACCAGTCTCGCCTTCCATTCTTCGCCAGTGGTGCTATCACCGGGAACATTAACCAGCATTTCTCAATCGAGTGGAGTATCTGTTGACGCTGATGTTTCTGGTATAGATGGTTCATGGAGCATGGCAGTGGATGTCTTGTTCAATGGTAGTAGTGGTGACGATGTTTCCTCCATAGTCGCTGCCCAAAATGTCACCTTTTCCCCTTACAATGCGTTACTTAGTGCACCCGCTGATCGTTCTACACAGCCCGGAGACACTACTCAATTGACTTTCGTTGTCCGAAATATCGGCAATGCTGCGGATAGCTTCGATATCTCATTGTCGTCATCCATCGGTTGGGCTGACATTTCTCAAGATGGAGAAACTACTACGGTTGTAAATTCGAATGGGATGCTGTCAGTAGTTATTCCTGTGTCAGTTCCGGAGAATGCTGCACGTTCAGAGCTTGAGCAAGTGGATTTGACATTGACTTCGACTTCAGCATCCTATGATTTGAGTGCTTCAGCCAAAGTGATGGCAGGAGATTTGTTCCGTGCAGAACTTGAGTCTCCTCATATGGGGGCTGAAGGAGTTGTTTGGTTAGATGGAAGTGGAGGCATAGGGGGGGTCATCATTACTTCCTCGGGTAGCAATTACCTCGACTCTTCGGGTGCGGAGGAAACCCCTATCCTCGTGTTCTCAGGAGGAGATGGTAGTGGCGCTGTTGCTACCGCTGTAATGGATGGTAGCGGAGCAGTTTCCAGTGTAACTATTGATAATGCAGGTACTGGCTATACTGTAGCGCCCGATGTCGCATTCAGTCCAGGTGCTGATACCGTGCATTTTACTCCAATAATCCCAGGTTCGAGCGTTTCGGTTCCATTCACTATTACAAATAGCGGAAACGTACCATCTTCCTATGTTATGGATACAGGTTTCTCTTCGACAGCAAATGGATGGCAAGCCACAGTTCTGACACCAACCACCGATATTATTCCGGTCGGAGAGAGCAGGACTGTTTCGGTCTTGGTTTCATCGCCTTCTCTGCAGAATCCCATGGATCCTAGTAACAGGTTGAGGGATGGAGAAACACTTGGCCTGTGGTTAGAAGCAGCCCCTTCCAATGGTGGGATCTCAACCTCTGTCGATGAACAGATCTCAGTACAACCAACAATAATTGTCGATCCAGGACTGGAAACTACACAAATCGATTTGACAGAAGAACAGATACTTGGCGCCTTGGGCAGTACTGGGGTAGAGTTGTTCGTCGATATGGAAGTAGAAGTAGTACACAATCTGGTGAACGGCCCTGAAGACGCAGTCGGCGTCGCCCTAGAAGTTGGTAATGTAAGTTTCACTCCTTCTACAAGTGGAGGATTATTCGAGGTAAACAGATGGAGTGCAAGTACTTCGATTACTTCTACCTCTTTGGCACTTGGACAGACAGAGATGGCATCTTTGGGAATCTTAGGACCTTCTGATATGTTACCACTTGCGGGAACTTTGACGGTCCCAGTCATTGCCAGTCCGACAATCTCGGTTGCTCAAAGCAATGCCAATGTCAATGCTGCACCAGTGGAGAGAATAGTTACAATCACAATCCCTGAATTAGTTTCGGTTGAACTTGAACATCAAGAGGACCTGAAGGTGATCCCCGGTAATGAGTCTATTTTTGATTTCAATCTCACAAATACTGGGAATGATTTGACATCCTATCTGATATCCTTAGGTTCCGGGCACCCTTCTGATTGGGATGTTGGTGTAGGTTCTGGGGCATCTAGCATGCAAATCAAGGACGTTGAACCAGAGATGTATAACCATCCACAATTCAGTGGAAATGATGTTGTTTCATTCTCTGTCAATATTACCGTCCCTTCGTATTCACCCGCAGGAGTAACCAATGTCATCACCTTGATGGTGGCTGATCTTTCTACTGGTGAATTATTGTTTACTAAGGATGTGGAATTTGATACTCAGGAGAAGGTAAGCGCCGACATTACTGTGGATGAGATACATTTGGAAGTTGGTTTAACCGACACCCCTCCTTATGCTAGAGTATTCATTGAGAATACTGGGAATGTGTTGACTACCTATTCTCTATGGTTGGATACCAGTCAATCCAATGATGTCGCTTTCTTCATCGACGGCGATGAAGAAATAACCATAGGAGCTGGTTATACTGCCAGTGTCAAAGTAAGAATCTCTCCAGCTTCGGATGCTAGTAGTGATTACAACCATTCCGCCAGATTGCATGTTAGTGCGCCGGAAGGAGTTAACGAATCGGTGTTGATCGACGTCAGCATCAACGCTTCCAAGGGAATCAGCATTGGTATTCCTAACGTCCCTGATGTTATTCCTGGAGAGAATCTGACTTTGGTGATAGATCTCAACAATACGGGTAATTTGTTACAGAATTTCACATTTTCTTCTAGTAATGACGCAGGATGGCAAGTGGTTCTTGGGCAGGAATCATTCTCTCTAGCTCAGGGCGAAGCTACCTCAGTTGTATTGATTGTGGTTGTGCCGCCTTTGGATTCAACTACCGGGATGTCAGATGGCTCATCATACACTTTGTCCTTCAGTGCACAGGACGATCTGAGTAGCGAAATTGTGGGGAGCGCTAGTACAGAATTGACGGTCGCACCGGTTTTCAAGATGAATCATTCTGGCTGGGATGAAATCGCCCACTTTTATCGTGATAGCGAATGGGAATACAATGCCGAAGTTACTAACACTGGTAATCGTAATGTTACAGTAGAAATTATCTATTCCATTGTTAGACCTGGAGGTGCCGGTATTCAACAGGCCTGGGAGGTGTCAAATTTCGCTCCAGCTCTGTTGAACATGCCAGTCGGTGAACCAGTGCCTCTTAGTTTCCGAGTTACTGCCGTAGAATATGAACCTGACATTCTTCTCGCTGGCGATTTGATAGTCGAGATTCGTCCTGTAGATGCAGATGTTTCCGGTTCTTCAGTTTTGATTTCACGACTAGAGATGTCTCGAATGTTTTCCGATGGCGAGCCGATAATTTTCCAACCTGTTGCCCAAGGTATGGGTACGGTTACGGAGTATCTAAAATGGTCTCACATACCATTGGCGAATTCTGGAATGGTGATTTACGAAATCGAGCTTTGTGGCACAGAGCGCCTGATCCCTACTTCGGATTTGGTAGATCCAGGATTTGATGAATGGTCCTTCTCGTTGCAAGTTGGAGCCTATAATTATCCCTTCAACATGAATCTAGAATGTGGTGATTCTGGAGGTGGTAGCCAGATAGCCCTGCCCGGTGCCTTGGCTTGGGAAGAACAATGGTTACAACTAATCATTGGGACTCCGGTTCATCCATACTTGGTTGCAGATGATGGGTGGAACTTGACCTTCCGGCTATACAATTCTGAGGAGCATCAGAATTATACACAATATACTGAGGCTACTTTTGGTTTCAAGATAAAGAATACTGCTAACCCAAAACTCTCCAATCTGCGCTTGAGTTCTGGAGAGACTGTCGTGGAAGATGAAGAAGTCACAGTTCTAGTGGACCTCAGCAATACTGGTACTGCTTCTGCGGCCATGGTTGCTGTTGAATTGACATGTGAATCCGGTATGTCTGTAGTTGGAGATGCAGTTCAAGAGGTCCTATTGCTGCCTCCACAGGAAGAACAAACTTTGGAATGGAGTGTAAATCCAACTCGTTTGGATTGGTGGGAACATGATGCTAGCATAGACTGTAGTGCAACAGTCTCCGCACAACTTGCATCAGGTAATGAATTGGCAGATGACAAGAGCGTCATGAACAGTCAGGTGACCTCGTGGGCTCCGCATCCTGCATTGACAGTGATTGGTTTTGCTTTGTTGCTGATTTTAACGGGTATAATGGTGCGAATCGGTAGCCAGAGTGAGAAATTCTTGCAAGGAGCAGCTTTCACTGGAGCGTTGGCATCCGGATTAGCGTTCCACATGGGTGCCTTGTTTGAAAGCACATTTTCAATATGGTTCAGTTTCATCTGGTTAGTAATTGGAGCCCTATGGGTGCTTTGGATTGCCTGGCGTTCTGGAGAGGAGTTCCAGTTGGTGCACGAGGACTACCAAAGAGCCAAGCAAGGACAATCGACAATCTATACTGATCATTACTCTGCATTGAGAAATGCCCGCCGTCAATTGGTGCGTATTCTTTCAGTTCCTGTGCTGGGTTCTATGGTTGTGATTCTGGGGCTACCACCTAGGTTGAATCCCGATCCAATGAATATTGCAATGCTATTTGCATACCTAGTGATTGTAATTGGCGGAGTTTGGTTCATTATCCGTACGGCTGAATCCACTTATGGCAATATCTATCAAAAGATAATCGACATCAACCATCGTTCAGATCGCTTGCAGGTTGAGTTAGGAGATCCAGCGAGATTGTTGACTGAATTAGCGCGTTCCGGACTTGACATGTCAGCAATTCTCAACCAAGATTCTGAAGGAGGTGACGATTGATGTCTGTAGATGAATCGGGATATTCCGGCGGATATGGTTCTCCTGCTGCGTCTCCGTCAAATATTTCGGATTTGCCTCAAGGCAACGATAGATTAGAGGGGCAGACTTTCTCTGATAATAATCCTGCAGATTCTAGCTCTGCCACCGATGGTGCAGAGGATAATTTCTCCACGGCAGATATCGAGAGGGCTAGAAAAGCCATTGCTGCATCTCAGGCTACAGCAGATAAGTTGTTGCAGGGTTCGAGGCAACTTGAACAAACGATTTTCGGAGTTTTAGATGATGATGCAGCGGTTATGAGTATAGATGAGGATATACGCGAAGCTAAGGAATTATTGGAGGGCCACAACCTCTTTGGAGCATGGAAAAGCGTGCGCAGGGCAGATCGCAAAATGAATAGAATGGAAAAGGAAGTTCAACATCTCCGCCGAAACATTGCGATCTTACATCGGTTACTACAGGAGAAAACAATCGCAGAAAATGAACTTGAATCGGTTCTTCGAAAGTTACGAAATGTATCTGCTCATGCAGAGCATGGTGAGATGGAGGATGCTGCCGGATTAGTAGAGGGGCTGATTGGTGACATTGCGGGAGGAGAAACCTCTACTCTCAATCCATTCTTGTTCAGAAATTTCTGGTTGGGTGTTGAGAATCGTTGGCCTGCTGGAGGCGATCACGGTGTGCTCCTGATTAGATTGCTAAATGATGGTAGGAGGCCGTTGCCACCAATGCGTCTCAAAGCTCCTACTCCGAGAGGTTGGTCAGCAGAACCAGAATCTGTTGATTTACCAACCCTTCCGCCTGGAGGATATGTACATCTTCGATTCCACTTGATTCCTGATACTCCGTTAGGTCTTGAACAACCACCGTTAGCCCGAAGACTGTCTGTAATGACTGCCTATGAGGTGCGTCAGGGAGAGGTAACATGTGTTGTCAGAATACGAAACAAAAGTATGGAAACACACCGGGATATTTTGGCTAAACCATGGATGCCTCCGTCCTTTACGTGCGAAACAATTCCGTTGATAAATAGCCTTGCTCCGGACGAGGTGGCTGCTTTCCGCATTCCATTGAAGATCGCTTTAGACGGAGGTATGTAATGCATAATGAATAGTTATCTATTCAGAGTGGGTGGATTGTACAATATATTCACTTAACACTCATATAGGCGATGCGATGTGGGAAGGACACCGAAGAGGTTGAAACGATGAAGACGATAGAAAAAAGCCCGACAAAGAACGAAAATGGTGCCATCGGTATTGGTGCAATGATTGTATTCATTGCACTGATTCTCGTTGCTGCTGTTGCTTCGGCAGTCATTATTCAGACTGCAGAGAAGTTGCAGCAGACAGCGCAGCAGACTGGCCAAGATACTCAAGCAGAACAAGGTACGAAGATAGTTCTGCTCAATACAATGATCTCAGCCACAGGTGCTACAGGAAGCATCATCATTACATTTGAATTAGGTGCTGGAAGTGATACGATTGCTTCGACAGCAGCTTCATACAGCATTATGTGTGATGATGGTGCCGTTGTTGGTGTTTTAGATGCGGATTTCTCTGCAGCCACCGCCCTAGGTGGAGCAGGTGGAGCAGTAACTCCATTTGTACCTGGTACTGCATATGAATTACCGATAACTTTTGGTGGTACTGGAACTGACTGTGATCTTGCAGTCAGTACTGATTACCAACTGATAATGTCAGTAACTGGTGGTGGAACCACATACGAGGTTTTGAGCAGTGGCCTTTCAATCGCTGCAGGCGAGGAGTTGGTCTGAATGATAACAAGAACTGTTGAAAACAAGCAAGAAGGAGCTATTGGAATTGGCGCTATGATTGTATTCATTGCATTGATTCTTGTTGCCGCTGTCGCTTCAGCGGTAATTATTCAGACTGCTGAATCACTTCAGCAAAACGCACAGTCTGTTGGAGATGACACTCAAGAAGAGATTGCTGGAAAGGTACAACTTCATGGGGCATTCTATGCTGCTGCGGGGGACGATGTGCATCTGATATTCTCATTGGCACCAGGAAGTGGTACACTTCTAACTACAGCAATAAAATTCCAAACATTCTGTAATGACGACACAAACACCTTCGTACAAGACGCTGGTGATTTAGATGATGAAAACGTAGTCACTTTAGATGGAGGAACCACTCTAACTGCAGGCGTCGCTGGAAACTCAGTTAGTGCAGGTACAAAGTACTACGTCTCATTGACCTTGACCAATTGTGCTCTTGATGATGTTAACACTGGATGGGCAGCTGGATCGCATGATGGAACTATCAATCTCAACTTCCACGTAGATGGTGGAGGCAGCACACATGAAGTTCTGGATGCCTCTGGTACTCTGAATGAAGCGGACTCGGTTCTCTGAGCAACTCTTTGGAGACCTTCTATTGGAGGTTTCTAGAGGGGGGTGAGATGACATGGCATGGCCATTAGGTCGTGGCAGTCGAAAGGGCACCAAATCATCCGGTTCTAACCCGGAAGATGACATCAGTGTCCGTCGGCTAGAGGCAATGTCGAATGTAGGGTATGAGGAGGTACCTCTTCCTGATGAGGGTGAACTCTCAGAGGAGGAGGCTTGGACCATCTCTCCTATGTCGGCAGTTGTCCGTATCGGTTCCCAGATGTTGGGAGATCCCAGTGGAAAGTCTTCACCCGCTGCATCTCCAGCACCTGCAACCGTTGCCGCGACAGTCGATACCAAGGCGCTTGAGAGATTGCTCTCTTCCCGTCTTGATATGGTGGAGGATACCATGCGTTCCATGTCGTTTCAGATTCAAAATGCCATTACAAACATCCCAGAGTCTTCACCCTCATCGGATGGTGAAGGGGAAGCAGATGCTGAAGGTAATGACGGTGAGGATGAAGAAAATAGCGAACTCGAAGCCGGAGTGGTTGCATCGGGAGTAGATATTACTGGAATTGAATCCACTGATCGTGTCATTTCTGCATCTGGAGAGGTCATTCAAGCCGCGGCGTCAGGTAGTACAAGGATGGCAGCAAACGATGCTGCTAGTCTCTTAGAACTCTATGAGGCTCAAGCATTGACCTTGAATCCATTTTTGGCAGCACCCGAAGGTTTGGAGGAAGTCTCCAAATCAATCGATGTCGGTCCTCACATGTTAGCAGCTTTATTGTTGGATAATATGACTGGAATGGCAGCCACTTCTTTCCTTCAGAAAGCAGCCCAATCTGGGATGTTGAATGAGGAAGAGTACAATGCAGTAGTTTCAATCGTCCATCTTGCAGTTTCAGGAGATCCGGAGTCCGCATTGGAAGATAAATTGCCGAATAAGGAACTCTTGACTTTCGCCGCGCTGATTACTGCTTGGCGAAACAGTTCTCAGGACAGTTCCCAGATGGAGGGGTGAGATGGGTGCTTCGACAGGTGTTGGTGCTCTAATTGTTGGAGTGGCAATGTTGAGCGTTTTCGTTCTAGCAAATTCTGCTCTCGATGCTCAGATTGAATCCGGAATTGAACGGATGGAGAAATCTCAAGAGCAAGATTCTCCATCTTTCAGCATAGATGATGCAAGTAATGATGTCAATGCAATTGATTCCTTATCAATCAATTCTCCAGGTAGTGGATATACCAGTAGTAGCGGTACGCTTAGTGCGACTAGTCTAGATAGCATTACCATAACAAATGGTGGCTCAACATATTCCGCTGGGACACTGAATTTCGTGCATGATTGTACAACGGCTCCTACTGGTACCTACGGAGTTTCTGCCGGAGTTATTGACAGTATTACAATAACTGGAATAGGTGAACGTTGTTCTTCGATAACAGTATCTCCTTCCGATGCAGGAGATGGTGCTGCAGTACTGACTCCAATTTTAGCCTCAAGCCTTGGATTTTCTGCCACTTATACACAGTCAGGAGGTTCTGTAGACTCAGTGACTATTGTCAGTGCAGGACAAGGATTCAGTAGAGTTCCTTTGCTGACTACATCCGAAGGGGGAGTTGGAGTTACCGACGCTACTTTCACTGTTGGCACTGGGAATGTGTTGACATTCAATTTAACAAATAACGGTAATGAAAACATGGAGGTCATGCAAATTTGGTTTGCCTTGGATGGTGAAACTCCCAAGCGATTGGATTTGCAGACATATTCAGAATGGGATTTCCCGAAGTATGATATTGTGTTTCCTGGTGAAACTCTGATGGTAGTGTTTGACCTCAGTGCCGAAGCAGATACCACCCCTGAGCGAGTTGCTGCAACCTGTATGGGTGGACTTTCTGCTAAAGCGGTGGTCGAGAATAGTTGAGGTGATTTGATGGCAGAGGGAGGAGTTACTTCAATGATCATGTTGGTTGTTGCTCTATTGATCTCTGGTGTCGCTGGCGTCGTTCTAGTAGATTCATGGGGTGGCGTCTCAGAAACTTTAGGTAAGCAACGAATCAAAGCGGAGATGGACGCCTCCACGCAGATAGATTTCTCAGGCGATCCAATGAACACAATCTATGACAACACCGATCCTGAAGACATTACATTTTATCTTCAGAACACAGGAACCAGTACTCTTGATACCTCTAACCTTGGAGTAAATGTTGACGGAATTTCAATCCCGTCTTCAGATATCACAGTATCAGTTCTTGGAGGTGGCGTTTGGGCCTCTGGGCAAGTAGTGTCAGTGAATGTTGAGGATTCTGATTTTACTTACAGTGATGGGGATGAAGTCAAGGTCAGTATCGTTGTTATGAGTGAGCAATCAAGGGGCGTGAAAGGAGCGGACACTCTTCACGGTACGTTGAGGTTGAAGGTCTGAGGTGAAATAATGGATGTAACTCCGCTTGAGGATGGCTTTCCCTTTGGAATAGAACAGGATAGCCTTGCAGACAGTATGGGGGCGAAGATTCCGAATCGTTCACTTGGTATTCTAGCAGGACCTATCGGTTCTGGCAAATCTTTGATTTGTCAACGCCTGATATACGGCATGTTAGAAAATGGAGCAAAAATCGTGGTGGTAACTACCGAATTGACCACAAGAGGCTGGATCGAGCAGATGCATAGCTTAGGATATGATATCCTTGAATATATCAATGAAGGGAAACTATTGGTCATATCCCGTTTTGGAACAATTGCTGAATCTGTACCTGATGTAGGGTTTGAGGAAGTCTTGTCTTCAGAATCAATGGAGGAAACGGACCTTGTCTTCATCGATTCCGCATCGCAATTAATGCCTGATGAGATGGATGATAAAGCAAGATTCGATTTAATCGATCGTCTAAGAAGGTTCACTGTAGGAAATCGAACAATCATTCTAGGTATCGATGAGGAAGAATTAGATCCTGCTACAGTTAGGGCATTGAAGACTACATCTGAGGTATTAATCGATTTGTCCACGAACATCATTGGTGGTGATTTGAAGCGTCAGATTAAGGTGACTAGATTCTTGAGGGCAGCCGGCCCTCTACAGGCGACCATAGGTTGGAGGGTCGAACCAGGTATGGGATTCATCGTCGATATCACGGCGGTCAGTTGAGGGGTGAAGGAATATGATGGCGCCAGAGGAAATGCCCGAAATCCAGCCTGGAGATATGGAAGGCCTGATGCGGCATTATCCTCACGTTAGGGATTGGGTCAACGATTTTGAGGAGAGATATGGCAGTCGACCGATATTCTACGGACCATTAGATAGAGATGCCAAGAAAGTCGAGCCAATGAATCTGATATATGTCACCAAACCTCCAATTTTCGTGCATATCTATCGCCCCCCAATAGAAGAAGAGGGGGGAGGAAAGACCCTTTGGTTCGGTCTTGAACCTCAATTGACAGAAGAAGATGAATTGATTCGCAGGCAACTCGTGGATATTCTATTGCAAGAAGCACCAAGTGCACCTTCATTCACCACAGATAGTGAGTTCGAGAACATTCTTTCAGGAATGATTGACAGGTATACTGTGCTTCATCAGGATGCCCCCGCAGTATCGCGGCAAGGCAGAATCTGGGAAGTACTTGGAATGTCAGATAATCGTTTGAAAGTGAGTGTTGAGCAGAGGGAAAGGTTGCGCTACATCGTCACTCGCGATTTGATTCGTAATGGCCCACTTGAGACTTTACTTTCAGATGAGATGCTGGAAGATATTCACTCGATAGGTCTCAAACACATCAACATGGATCACAAGGTATTCGGAATGGTTACTTCCAATATTCGTTTCCGTGAAAGGGAGTTACTGGGACGATATCTAAGATCTATGTCCGAGAGAATTGGTCGGCCAGTATCGGACAACAAACCAATTATCGATGGTTCATTGTTGGATGGAAGCCGTATCAATATCATTTATTCTGATGACGTTTCGATGCTTGGACCATCGTTCACTATTCGTAAGTTCGCAGAAGAAACGATATCCATTACTCAATTGGTAGTATGGGGTACATTGAGTTCACAGGTTGCAGCATACATTTGGGTATGTCTTGAGTATGGTATGTCTGTATTGGTATCAGGAGAGACAGCGAGTGGGAAAACAACTACGTTGAACGCGATTCTTCCGTTCATTGATCATAATGTCAAGATATATTCAGCAGAGGATACCGCTGAGGTAAAGGTTCGACACAAGATATGGCAACGGCTGGTAACTAGAGATTCCAAGAACGAGGATGCTAGAGTTGAGATGTTCGACCTCTTGAAGGCAGCATTGAGAAGCCGACCACGATACATTATCATTGGTGAGATCAGAGGTGTGGAGGGTGCTACAGCATTCCAAGCGATGCAGACAGGTCACCCAGTAATTGCTACCTTCCACGCATCTTCAATCGTCAAGATGATTCAGAGGTTTACTGGTGATCCAATCAACGTGCCGATGCGTTTCTTCGACAACTTGAATTTCGCAATCTTCCAAGAGGTTGTAGAAGCACCAGGAGGAGGAATCGCTCGAAGAATCACTGGTATCGATGAGGTCATCGGTTACAACAAGCATAGCGATGGTGTCCTAACTAGGGGAATGTTCGAATGGGATCCGGTCAAGGATAAGCATTACTTCCGTGGAATGTATCAATCCCATCTGCTTGAGAATAAGATTGCAGCGTTGGCAGGATTCGCAAATAAGCGTGAAATCTATGATGACATGATGAAGCGCGCTGAAGCCCTCCAAAGAATGTGTGACAGAGGGCTGACTCACTATGATGATGTCTTCGACTTGCTAGGTGTGTATTACATGCGTGGTTGGGATGCATTCTCCGAGAGTATCGATACATGGGTGCCTATCGAACAAGACTGAAGGTGGAATGAACGATGAAGCGGATGGCGCTGTGGCAAATTGCCATCCGTAGACTCGAAATGCCAGTTTCGAGGTTTCTTCTCTTATATGTCGGCGGAGCCGCTTTGGCAGGTTTATTGACAGCAATGGTATTGGTATTATTGACACCGAATCTGTTCTCGGGACTCATTGGAATTACACTAATTATCATCTTACCTGTGGTTTCTGCTATCGCAGCAGCGTACTTTCCTTTACTTGAGGTTCAAAGAGCTGCCATCCAGATAGAAAAAGAGATGCATATGTTCATAACAAGAATGGGAATTCTATCTCTTGGTGAAATCGGTGCTCAGAGTATCTTCGATATTTTGAGGCAGATGACTGATTATGGAGAGTTAGCATCTGAGGTCAAGAGGATAGAGATTCTCGTAGACAAATGGCACACCAGTCTCCCTGAAGCTGCCAGAATTGTTGGTCAACAGAGCCCTAGTCCACTATGGTCCGATTTCCTTGATAGAATGGCATTTAGTATCGAGGCCGGTCAAAGAATAGACGAATTCATGAGGGCTGAGCAAGAAACAATTGCTGAGCAATACCATACATTGTACGATACTAGATTGGAAAAGGTAGATTCTCTGAAGGAAATTTATGTTGCGCTAGTTTCTGCTGGTCTATTCGCTCTGGTTATCGCCGGAATTCATCTTGTGCTCTTTGAAACAGGGACTCCAGGTGGTGACCTAATTACTATCTTAACTAGGATGCGATGGTTATTGTTGGCATCATTACTATTTGTCATTCTACAAATTGGAGCATACTTTGCTTTCAGAGCGACTATACCGGATGAAATGACTTTTGCTAGAGACGAAATGATTACTCCATATAGGAAGTTGTTCACACAGAGTTGGATACTTGCTGGCTCAATTAGTGCCATATTGTTGGTCGTTACAGCATTTCTCTCTTTCATCTATATCGATACGTTGGTTACTCAGTGGGATCGCTATGGCCTGATTCTCATTGCGGTACCTTTCACTCCAATGTTGATTCCAGCATTTCTTGAACGTAGAGAGGAAGTTCAAGTTGGGCGTAGAGACGAGTCCTATCCGGGATTTATTCGTGCTTTGGGGGGAACTGCTCAGGCGAGGTCGGCCGAGCCTTCAGCAACAATCAAGGCACTACGTGGAATCGATTTCGGCCTATTGGATTCACCAATCGAAAGATTAGAGAAGCGCTTGTCAACTAGAATTGATTCTGAAAGAGCATGGGACTATTTCTCTTCTGAGACCAATTCAGATATGATTACTAGATACAACCGGATATACATCGAAGGAGCTCAATCCAGCGGTTTGCCTGCTGATACGGCGGACTTGGTAAGCAAGTCTACAACAAGTAATCTCTCATTGAGGCGCCGTCGTTCACTCTCAGCAGGAACCATGTGGGGTACCGCTCTCGGCCTTCTAGTTGCAACAGTTGCCAGTCTGAATGTTACCATCTCCATTGTTCTACAACTCGGCGGAACGATTTCTGGTGTTGCCTCTGGATTCGCAAGCGTGGACGTCGGGGCCATCGCAGACTCAAGCGCAGGATTTGGATTGCCTGCGCTTGAGAATAATGCGGTTATCGATGAGAATATCAGAGCGTTCAAGATAACAATATCTATTCTGATTCTGTTGAAGGTTTCTATTCTTGGCGCCATTGCAACTAGATTGAGAGGGGGAGGAAGAACCTCTGCTGTGGGCCAGATGGTACAAATGGTTTGGATTGCAGGAATTACCAGTCTGATTACTGCAATAATAATGGATGCCTCTATGGGAATGTTCACGTTGGAGACTTGATTAACTCTCTTCTTTGATACGTTTCTTACTTGCTGCCCAAGAGCAAATAGGACAATTCACAAGGTTGTGATTGCGCGCAGGGCAGTATTCTCTTCCGAAGAATATGATCTGCAAATGACGACGATGCCATTCCTCCTTTGGAAACAGTGATTTCAGATTCTTCTCGGTCTCAACCACGTTTCTCGCTTTTGATAATCCCCAACGAGAAGCCAAACGATGAATGTGCGTATCTACGGGAAATGCCGGTACCCCGAATGATTGCACCATGACTACTGAAGCGGTCTTGTGCCCTACTCCTGCTAGATTTTCTAATGCTTCGATATCGCAAGGAACCTCACCGCCGTGTCTATCGATTAGTTGCTGTGCCATCAGGTGAATATTCCGCGCTTTAGTGGGAGCAAGACCGATTTCTCTGATGATTTCCTGAATTTCTGCGACTTCGAGTGTGACCATCTTTTGTGGG
>MDSZ01168513.1_pt1 | contig 16509 bp, 18 predicted proteins | sample 811201 | NCBI WGS metagenome assembly MDSZ01 (sample SAMN05326647, study PRJNA326480) | marine metagenome | isolation source: seawater | place: Indian Ocean: North | collected 2010
GTAAAGAAACTGCAAGTATAGTTATCAAAGCAAACGATGAAGCAAGATCGAAAAGAGAAGAAGGTTTAGAAGATAAGCCTGATGCAGTACAATCATTAGCAAAACAAACTGAAAGTATATTAGGAAGTGACAAAGAAGATATTTTACCTTTTGAATTCAATACCTTCTACCCAGGAAATACTTCTGGTAACTTTTTATACTTTAGAGCATTTTTAGGAAGCTTTTCAGATAACTTCTCAGGAGATTGGGCAGGAACTAAATATGTTGGTAGAGCAGAAGAATTTTATACTTATCAAGGATTTAAAAGAGATATAAGTTTTGATTTTAAAATAGCAGCATTTTCTAAAGCAGATTTAGAACCATTATATGAAAAAATAAATTTATTAGTAGGATCAACAGCTCCTACTTATGGAGATGGTAGTTTTATGAAAGGTACATTAACTAAAATTACTATTGGAGATTATTTAAAACAAGTTTCTGGGTTTATAAGCTCAGTAGGATTAAGCTGGGACTTAGCTCATTCTTGGGAATTAGAAGAAGAAGGAAAAAGATTACCTCATGTATTAAGTTGTAATGTTTCATTTACTCCGATACATGATTTTGTACCAACAGCAACAAGTAAGTTTATAGGTTAATGGCGCAAAGATATTCAAATATAGATTCATTATTAACTAGCGGTGGTAGAAGATATCGTAAGAACGCTATCTATCCTACTATACCTCAATCACCAGATGATACATATATTATTACTACTGGTGGTGATAGATATGACCAGCTTGCGCAACAGTTTTACGGAGATCAAAGGTTATGGTGGGTTATTGCAATGGCTAATAACTCTAAAAAAGACGGATTGATTGTAAAACCAGGTGTTCAACTAAGGATACCAGCCGATGGCCAAGGTGCTAAGGCTCTATTTGAACAATTAAATGAAGAGTTATAATGCCAATATTAGGACAATCCATAGGAGGAAAGCTAACTAGCCAGATCAAGGCGAGACAAGGTAAGCACGGAGCTACTATTCGTGATAAAGAAACCTTAGGTCTACTTAATTCAAATACTGCATGGGTTAAATTAAGATCTGGAGTTGATACAGTTTCTAAAAAAACATCTCTTAATGGACTAAAAGCAATCGGTGATCCACCGTCTGGAAAGAGTGATTTAGCTAAAAGTTTAATTTTAACCGGAGGAGTATTAAATGGTACTACACAAAGAGCAGGAATAGGAACTACTTCCACTACTGGAGGAGCAAAAGCATACCATAACTCACCATCTACAGGATTCAGACCAATGCCAGGTATTACTGGGGTATCATCTAAATCTAAAGGTACTTTTGGTACTTTAAGAGAGGCAGAGGTATCATTTAAGGTATGGTCAAAAGAAGATTTTGATAATATAGAAAGATTATATTTTAGAGTTGGTTTTAGCTGCTTACTAGAATATGGACATTCAGTTTACTTAACTAATGGCGGTAGTATAGAGACTTTTACTAATGCTAAAACAGTTCGTAATACAACGTGGTTTGATTCTAAGTCACCAAAGAGTATTGATAGGGAAATAGATCAACTAAGGGAAAGTACTGACGGTAACTATGAAGGTATATTTGGGTTTATTTCTAATTTTAACTGGAAATTGCAAAATGATGGTTCTTATGATTGTAGTGTAACTATTATTTCAAAAGGTATTATAATGGAAGGTCTAGCTGAAGGTAAAACATCAGATGGACTTACAGCTGAAGAAAGAGAAGCATTAGCAGAAAAACAAGCAGAATCAAATAGAGAAGAAAATAAAAGTATCTATCATGCTGTATTAAAAGGTATAGAAGCACAAAAAGGAGTAGAAGGATTCTTTAGAGATTTACTTTCTTCCTCAGGATGTACCGGGCTAGGTAATCAATTAGGTAATCATAAAGCATTTGGTTTAGATGTTAGTATAGGTAGATTTACTAATTTTATTTTAAAGCTTCTTAATGATAATATTTTTATGGTGTATATTCCATTAAGAGCATTATTAGATATCTGTAATAAATTTAATGTTATGAAAGGACCAGATGGAGAACTTATCTGTGGCTTTAATATTAATAATAACGAAAAATTTTCTACGTTCCCTGGGCACTTTACTGTCGATCCATTAGTAGCATTACCTCCTAAAGTACCTACTGGTGATTTTAGCTTTGCTCAAATTTCAAGAGAAGGATTACATTCTAAATTTACCCAAAGTGATAACGTTTTAGATATCATGTTAACTTCTCAATTTATAAAATCTAAAATGGAAGATTTACAGCAATCAGCTCAAGAACCAGGAACAGGTATATTTGATTTTATAAAAAATATTTTAACTGATATTAATTTTGCTTTTGGTAATATTCCTACTTTAGAATTAATGTATAGAGATACAAACGGAGGAGAGTATTTTGTAGTTGATAGAGGGATGCCTCAAGCTACTACTTCACCTGGAAGAATAGATCTTTCTGGTTTAACTACAACAGTAACTAATATTGATGTAAATTCGAAATTAAGCTCGCAGATGAAATCAATGGTTTCTATAGCAGCACAAGGTAACACAGGTAACTATAAAGATAACTTAGATAGTATTCTTAAATTTAATGCTGGTGTTGTAGATAGAAACTATGCAAGTAAGCATCAAAATTCTGGTACAAAACAAGCAGACCCTAATGTAGAACCTTTTAGAAAAAGATTTGAAGAAGCTTGGGAAAACTTTAATGATAAAGATGTTATAGATCCAGAAAAGTTTAATGAAATGAGAACTGAAGCAATAGCTCAGTTAACAAGAGATTATAAAAGAGGAAATGCAAATAAACTTTCAGCAGGTATTCCAGTACCTATTGAATTATCAATTACTTTAAAAGGTATATCACTATTTAAAATAGGTGAAGTATTTGCAGTTAATACAGCTATAATGCCTGCTAAATATAAAGATTACGGGTTTATTATTACAGCAGTAGACCATACTATAGAAAATGGTCAGTGGATGACGAATGTTGGAACTAAAATGTATACTATAAGCTAATGTATATACCTAAACATAAATTAAAAGTAGGAGGAAAAGTCCCTGGAAAGCTTTTAGATGCTAAAACTAAAAGACAATATCTTGGTGAGTTCGTTAGAGACCATAAAAATAATTACTATAAAGGAACTGAAGTAACTTCTAAATCTGAAAAACTTATACTTCAAAGAGACGAAGCTTCAATAGAAAAAGCAACAGGATTAAGAACTGTATATAGAAAACCTTCAGCTGAAGAATATGCAAAAGGAGAATTTATTAGATACTTTATTATGGATTCTAGATCAAGAAGAATTATAGAGACTGATAAACCAGCATATCTAGCAGAAAGAAAAGAGAAAAAAAGATATAGAAAGACAATGAAATTAATCTGGTATATAAAAGGCAACCCAGAAGACCAGATAATTAATGGATTTTTATACCCAGGAGTTAAAGCAAAAAATCAAGATGTAGTAAATCAAGCCGAAAAAGTACTACCAGGAATTGGTAAGCAAGTACTGTTTGATTTAGCACAATTTGTAAAAATATAAGAATTAGTTTGCTTCTTTGCAAATAAGTTATTATATTAAAATAAAAAGGTTATATAAGTGTTTTATATAGTAGAGCAGGATTCTAAGCTAGAAAGTTTAGAAAAGTTGATTAGATTAGGAGTTTACGTTGATGTTATTTCAACGAATGATAATTACCACCCATTAAAATCTTCCACAGTAGCAGTTTATGTTAGACCGGTAGGATCTAAGTTTGGTTATATTATTCCTATAAATCATGACGAAGGATTGAATATAGAAAAAGAACGTATCTACGACATTCTATCTAAAGCTTCTAAACTATATACATTAAATAAGAAAGACTTACTCTATCACTTTAATCTACAAGGAGCAATTGATCTCTCATTGTTATATTCAATGACAAAATACGAAAGATTAGAGTATTCCAAAGATAATTCTACGATTAATTATTTCTATAATAAACATAGAAGTTTTCAAAATATAAATCAATTAATTCCGCTTTCAAAATTATACGAAAGCTGTGAAAAAGCATACGAAAAAGTTAAAGATATTATAGATTATGAAATACCTGAAGGGTTCGATTTTTATAATAAATTAGCTACTAATGTTTTTTATCTTTTAGAGCAAGGAGGTTTAGGAACTTATTATAAAGAGTTTAACGAACAGTTTAAACCAAGAGATCCTCTATATAATTCACTAAATAACTCAGTATTAACTTACTATAATTTGTATAATGCTACTTCTAGACCTACTAATGCTTTTAATAGCGTCAACTTTGCTGCTATACCTAAGGGGATTGAGTATAGAAAATGCTTCAGACCGACCAATGATTATTTTGTTGAGTTTGACTTTGATGGTTACCACCTTCGTCTACTTGCAGAACAGATTGATTATGAATTAACTGAAGAATCTGCTCATAAGCAGCTAGCAAAACAATATTTTAACAAAGAAGAAATCACAGATGAAGAATATAACGAAGCAAAACAGATTAACTTTCACGCAATTTACGGAAAGATACCCGAGAAATATTCTTTTCTCGAAGTTTTTGAAAAAATCGATGGATTCATTAAAAAGCTTTGGTCCGAATTTGAAACTAACGGAAGAATCTTGGCGCCGATTAGTAATAAACCGTTCACTAAAGAGTTAAAAGACATGAACCCTCAGAAGTTAATGAATTATGTAATGCAGTCATTAGAAACTTCGAGGAATATATTAATTTTAAAAGATGTATTGCAGTACCTTAAAGATAAAAAAACTAAGGTTGTGCTTTATACTTACGATGCATTACTATTTGACTTTTCGCAAGAAGATGGCAAAGAAACCTTAAATAAAATACAGGAGATCTTAGAATCTGGTGGCAAATACCCAGTAAAATTTAAATACGCTAAAGATCTCAGTTTATAAACATAATGGATATTTATATGAAAGATACAATCGTTGTAGAAAGAGAGTTTGATTACGACATCGAACCAATCTATTTTAATGAAGATATGAGCAATAAATTATTCTGTACCTTTGCGACAGAAGATACGTTAGATAATATTCTGTCCGAGATCCAGGAAAGGTACAATATTATTTACAACAAAATTTTCGTCCTATATTCCAAGTCACAAGATGAGTACATTTGTACTTATAATGTTGATTTCGGGAACGTAGGCGCATTCCTTGAAAATACTATTCTAGTTCATAGAAAAAAAGAATCAAATACACTTTATACTATTAATGCTTTGAACACTTTAATCAAAGAGTTAAACGGTGGTGTATTAGATACTTCCTATAGAATCAACTGGCCTGATTATAGGAATTGTATACTACTTACCAAAGGCCCAGATCTAAAAAGAGTAAATACTAAACTTTATAAGATAATAGAGTTGGAGAAATAAAAAATATTTCTTATATTATAGTATTAACGTTAAATAAAAATTAGTTATATGGATTTAAATGCTATTAAAGCGAAGCTTAGTGCGCTAAACAACAATGGTCAGGAGAGAGAAAAGACTGACTATTCAACAATTTTTTGGAAACCTGAGTTAGGTAAACAGACTGTAAGGATTGTTCCTTCTGCTTATGATCCTACTTTTCCTTTTAAGGAATTAAAGTTTCATTACGGTATTGGAAAATATCCTATGGTTGCTTTATCCAACTTTGGTAAACAAGATCCTATCGAGGAGTTTGTAAAAGAACTGAGAAAGACTAACGATAAAGATAATTGGTCTCTTTCAGGTAAGATTAACCCGAAGACTAGAATCTTTGCCCCTGTTATTGTAAGAGGTGAAGAGGATAAGGGTGTTAGACTTTGGGGATTCGGAATTACTATTTATAAAGCTCTTCTTGCGTTAGCAGAAGATGAAGATGTAGGAGACTACACTGACGTAATAAACGGATGGGATCTAGTGGTAGAACAACAGCAAGGTAACCCTTATCCAACTACCACAGTAAGGATTAAACCTAAACAGACGCCATTATCTGATAATAATGATTCAGTAGATAAGTGGCTGAAGGAACAACCTAATCCCGTGGAAGTCCACACTCAGTATGATTACGACTTTATTAAGAAACAATTACAAAATTATCTTAATCCAGGAGCTGTAGAAGAAACTGCACCAGCTGCAGGCTCTGAAGCCTCTACACCGGCAAAGTCTGATTTCACTCTTGAAACAGCAACAGCAGGTAATCAAGACACTGTAAGCAAATTTGATGATTTGTTTAATGAGTAAATTAGAGGCCGCGCCAGCGGCCTTTATTTTTTTTAATTAGTTATTATTTATGGCAAAGAAAAAACAAGAAGTCCAAGAAAGGGCAACAGCAGCAGTAAGAAAATCTTTTAATTTAGGAAACTTCAAAAAGAAGAAAGGATTCTCAAATGCTTCTGTTAAATTTAAAGAACAAGGCTGGATACCATTATCTAAAGCCTTTCAAGATATAACTTCACTACCTGGTATACCAACAGGACATATTACATTATTAAGAGGTCATAGTGATACTGGTAAAACTACTGCTTTAATTGAAGCTGCTGTAGCTGCTCAAAAGCTTGGTATACTACCAGTCTTTATTATTACTGAGATGAAATGGTCTTGGGAACATGCTAAAGAGATGGGACTTCAGGTAGAAGAAGTAAAAGATGCAGACGGAAATGTATTAGATTATGAAGGTCATTTCCTATATGCTGATAGAGGTACTCTAAATACTATTGAAGATGTAGCTGTGTATATGGCTGATCTTATGGATGAACAAGCTAAGGGTAACTTACCTTTTGATATGTGTTTCTTATGGGATAGTATTGGTTCTGTACCTTGTGATCTATCTGTTAGATCTAATAAAAATAATAATGAGTGGAACGCGGGTGCGATGTCAACTCAATTCGGTAATAATCTTAATCAAAAGATTTTACTATCAAGAAAAGAAAACTCTCCGTATACTAATACGCTTGTAGCGATTAATAAAGTATGGACGATGAAACCTGAATCACCTATGGGAATGCCTAAACTTCAAAATAAAGGAGGTATGTCTATGTGGTATGATGCAACATTAGTAGTTACCTTTGGTAATATTACTAACCCAGGTACATCTAAAATAAAAGCTATTAAAGATGGATTACAAGTAGAGTTTGCGAAGAGAACTAATGTTCAAATAGAAAAAAATCATATCGGGGGAGTACAATCTAGGGGTAGAATAGTCATGACTCAACATGGGTTTATACCAGATGATAAACGTGCAATTGATAAGTATAAAGATGAGCACAAAGATCACTGGTTAAAACTTATTGGTAGTCTAGATTTCAGTCTTATAGAAGAGGGAGATCTTGCAGAAGATCCTATCAACCCGAATCTATTAGATTAATGGCCTACGAAAAAATACTAAAGAATTTAAAGCAGACCCCACCCCGAGAGCTGAACGATCATATCTTGATCATAGATGCTATGAATATGTTAATTCGTAGTTTTTCGTTGCTCAAAGCAATGAATCCATCAGGTCATCACATAGGTGGCCTGGTTGGGTTTTTGCGATCTTTAGGTTATGTAACAAGAATATTTGATCCTACTAGGGTGGTAGTTATCTGGGACGGTAAAGGAGGTTCCGGAAATAGGCAAAATATTAATCCAAATTATAAAGCTCAAAGAGCTACTTCAAGAATTACTCATTGGGGTTTATATGACTCTAGAGAAGAAGAGCAAGAAGCTTTGATTGGACAATTATTTAGAACTAAAGATTACTTAGAATGTTTACCTTTGCAACAAATCGTAATGGAGAAGCTAGAAGCAGACGATATAATAGCTTATTTAGCAAAAAGAGCTTCGAACGCAGGAAAGAAAGTCACTATAGTGTCATCAGACAAAGATTTCTTTCAACTGATAGATAATAATATTGAAGTATATGCTCCAGTAAAAAAGAAAACTTTTACTATCGAGAATATAAAAGAAGAGATTGGAGTATTACCTCAAAATTTTAATATTGTAAAAGCATTATTAGGGGATAATTCTGATAATCTACCAGGAGTAAAAGGATTAGGAATCAAAACTATTTTATCTGAATGGAAAAGTTTTACATACGACCCTAATGCTTCATTACAAGATGTATGGGATCATTGTGAAACTCAAATGGAACAAGATAAACCTAAAAAAATATTTGCAAAAATATTACATAACTTTGATAGAGTAGTAGATAATTTTGCTATGATGGATTTACATCAAACTCAATTAGACGAAAAAGAAATAAAGACAGTAGAGGATATTTTTAAGGCTAAAATACCAGATTTACAGACAGGTGTATTCTTATCGTTATTAGATCAAGATAAAATTGAGGGAGTTACTAAAAATACTGAAGGTTGGTTAGAAAACTTTAGAGGATTAACAACAGTAAAATGAAAAAACTAAAAGAAAAGTTATACGGATGGGCGATGGAATCTCCTTTACGTAAATGGGCACTATCGCTTACAGGATGGAAGTGGTGGTTTTATCAAATAGTAGTTTGCGGTATTATATTTCTTATTATGGAATGGTTATTAAATAAAATAGGAATGACAATGTTACCATGGAAACAATGAAAAAAGGAGTAATAGCAGGTAATTTTGACGTTATACATCCAGGGTATATTAATATGTTCAAGGAAATGGCAGACAATTGCGACTGTGTTATAGTATTACTTCACACTGACCCTTCAATTGAAAGACCACATAAGTTAAAACCTATTTTATCATCAGATGATAGAAAAGAAATGTTAGAAAGTATCAAGTATATAGATGATGTAATAAGATATACTTATGAAGAACAATTATACGATTTACTTAAAGTAGGAGAATTTGATGTAAGATTTTTAGGGGATGATTATAAAAATAAACCTTTTACTGGTGATGATTTGAAAATACCTATCCACTATCTTAATAGAGATCATGGATGGTCAACAACTAAGTTTAAACAGTTAATCGCAGAGAGTTATGAAAAAGCTAATAATAGTTAGCGGGTACTTTAATCCGTTACATAAAGGACATCTTGATCTTTTTGAAAAAGCAAAAGAAGCTGGAGACTTACTTTGTGTTATCGTCAATAATGATAAGCAAAGAGAAATGAAAGGTTCTAAATTTTTTATGGATGAAGAAGAAAGAATAAAAATTATTAGAGCTTTAAGTATTGTAGATATGGCTTGGATTTCAGTAGATGAAGATTCAACTCAAAATGCTACTTTAAAGCTCATGGTAGATAAATTTTATGGTTCTATGAAACTTGCATTTGCTAATGGTGGTGATCAAAATAACGATACAATCCCAGAAGCAGATATATGCAGACAGTTTGGTATAGAATTAATTGACGGACTAGGAGATAAAATACAGTCAAGTAGTTGGTTATTAGACAAAAAGTAATTATATTAATAAAACAAATTAGGTTATATGACATTAAAGAGATTACAAGAGTACGGTAAAGGTTTTCAACTTAAAGTACTCGGCTCACTCCTTACAGATAAAAAATTCCTCTTAAACGTTAGAGATGTATTGCACGATCATTATTTTGATGCAGACTCTCATAAGTGGATAGTATCTGAAATCTGTAAGTATTTTGATAAGTATCATACGAACATTACGATGGACGTTCTTAAAGTAGAACTTCAAAAAGTAGAAAACGATGTACTTAAAGTCGCACTAAAAGAAGAGTTAAGAAACTCTTATGAAGCTTCTCAAGATGATTTAGAATATGTACAAGAAGAGTTTACTAACTTCTGTAAGAATCAAGAAATGAAAACTGCTATACTTAACTCAGCAGACTTACTTAAAGATAGTGATTTTGACGGTATCAGAAATCTAATTGAAAAGGCTATGAAAGCCGGTATGGATAAAAATATAGGACATGAATATAACAAAGATGTTGAAACAAGGTATCGTAATGATTACCGTCCTACTATTCCTACTCCTTGGCCTGTTCTCAATGATGGTATACAAGGTGGGTTTGGTCCTGGCGACCTTGGGATTATTTTTGGTAGTCCCGGTGGTGGTAAATCTTGGACTATGGTTGCTATTGCTGCTCATGCTGTATCACTTGGTCATAAGGTTAACTACTACACCTTAGAGTTAGGAGAAGATTATGTAGGTAAAAGATTTGACTGTTACTTCACTGGTTATAGTATCGATGAAATAAATAAACATCGTAAAGAAGTACAGACATATGTAGATAACTTAAAAGGTAAACTAATAGTAAAAGAGTATCCACCAAAAGGAGCTACTGTAAATACTATTAAATCTCATATTCAGAAATGTATGGATATGAATCATAAACCAGACATAATTATCATAGATTATGTTGATTACTTAAAAGCGCCTTCAAGAGGTAGAAATAGTGAACGTAAAGATGAAATCGATGACGTTTTTATAGCTACTAAAGGATTAGCAAAAGAACTTAAAATTCCTATTCTTACACCTTCTCAGGTTAATAGAATGGGGGCTAAGGATAATGTAATCGAAGGAGACAAAGCTGCTGGTTCTTACGATAAGATGATGGTAGCAGATATTTGTTTGTCTTTATCAAGGCAAAAAGAGGATAAAGTTTTAGGAACTGGAAGAGTGCATGTTATGAAAAATAGATATGGACAAGATGGTATGACATATAATGTAAAAATGGATACTAACAACGGACATATTGAATTTGAAGGGAAGCCATATGAGGAGGATGAAACGGAAGCTAATGCAGGACCTAGGTTTACGCTTGATAAAGAGACAATGGAAAAATTATTTTAAAAATTAACAAAAAAAATTGGCAAGAACGTAAATATATATTATATTTATTTAAGTCTGCCGTCTACAAGATAGAGCAGACATTTTTGTCTATAATACTAAAAAATATATAAAGATATATGAGTTTATTAAAAGAGAGAGTTGTATATAAACCCTTCGAATATCCCAAAGCATACGATTACTGGTTAAAGCAACAACAAGCACATTGGCTACATACTGAAGTACCAATGGCACAGGACGTTTCCGACTGGAAAGGTAACATGAAAGATCACGAAAAGAACGTAGTAGGTCAAATTCTTAAAGGGTTTGCTCAAACTGAAACAATAGTAAATGACTATTGGTCAACATTAGTAACTAAATGGTTTAGGAAACCTGAAGTTATTATGATGGGAACTACTTTAGGTTCAAGTGAAACTATTCATGCTGAAGCATACTCTCTTTTAAACGAACAGTTAGGATTAGACAACTTTGCTGAGTTTTTAGAAGATGAAACTACAGCAGCTAAGATAGAAGCATTAATGGAAGTTAGAGATAACCATGATGGAACTCCTAACTGGCATGAAAGAGCAAAATCTCTTGCAATTTTTTCCGCGTTTACGGAAGGTGTGAACTTATTTAGTTCATTTGCAGTACTTCTATCTTTTAAAATGAGAAACTTACTGAAAGGTGTAGGACAGATCGTAGAATGGTCAGTAAGAGATGAAAGTTTACACTCAGAAGCAGGATGTTGGTTATTTAGAACGTTGATGAAAGAAAATCCTAAATTCAAAACTAAAAAGTTAGTTAAGGAAATAGAAGAAGCTGCTCAATTAGCTTTACAATTAGAGTTTGATTTTATAGACAAGGTCTTTGAAATGGGTGATTTAGAAAATTTAGGTAAAGACGAACTTAAAAACTTTATCCGTCATAGAGTAAATACAAAAATGGCAGATTTAGGTCTTGAACCTATAATTCCAGCATCTGAAATTGATAAAGGTGCTTTAAAAACCATGAAATGGTTTGATGCAGTTATTGCTGGTAAACAGCATACTGATTTCTTTGCCAATAGAGTAACTAATTACTCGAAAGGTCATTTAGACTGGTCTAACGCATTTTAAGAAAAAATAATGAGTGTACAAGTAAATTATTCCCACTGGGAGAAGGGGAAAGATTATCCTGATTGGATGAACGAAGTTTCGTTAGCTACCATATCAAAAGGATATCTTTTAGCCGGAGAAACTCCTAAAACAGCATATAAAAGAGTAGCAGATACAATAGCTAAAAGGTTAGATAAACCTGAATTAGCAAATAAATTTTTTAGATATATTTGGAAAGGATGGCTTAATTTAGCATCTCCAGTATTATCAAATACAGGTACTGATAGAGGATTACCTATTTCGTGTTTTGGTATTGACACACCAGACTCTATCAGAGGAATTGGACTAACTAACGCAGAATTGATGAGATTAACTTCATTAGGAGGAGGCGTTGGTATTAGTTTATCAAGAGTTAGAGGTAGAGGAGAAAGAATCGGTGATGGTTCAACAGGACAATCAGAAGGAGTTGTACCGTGGGCTAAGATTTATGACTCTACTATTATTGCAACTAATCAAGGTGCAGTAAGACGAGGAGCAGCATCAGTTAATTTAGATATTAATCACCCTGATATTCACGAATATCTTGAAATTAGAAGACCAAAAGGAGACCCTAATAGACAGTGTCTAAACCTTCATCAAGCAGTTATAGTGGATGATAGCTTTATGCAAAGATTAGAGCATAGAGAACAGGAGGCAATGGATCTCTGGGTAAAAATACTTAAATCTAGAGTAGAAACTGGTGAACCTTATATCATGTATAAGGATAATGTAAATAACAACAACCCAGCAGCTTATAAAAAGAATAATTTAGAGGTTACTATGACTAATATTTGTTCTGAGATTACTCTTTTTACAGATGAAGAGCATTCTTTTATTTGTTGCTTATCTTCAGTTAACCTAACAAAATACGATGAATGGAAAAACACGGACCTAATCGAAACCGCGATATATTTTTTAGATGGAGTATTAGAAGAGTTTTTAGCAAAAACTTCTGGAAGAGAGTCTCTAGTAAGACCACACAGATCCGCTAAAAAAGGTAGGGCAGTTGGGTTAGGAGTGTTAGGATGGCATACATTATTACAAAATAAAAGAATACCATTTGCATCAGTAGCAGCTACTTCACTAACTCATCAAATATTTTCTGATATGAGATCAAAAGCTGAAGCAGCATCAAGAAAATTAGCAGATGAATATGGAGAACCAGTATGGTGTAGAGGAACTGGTCAAAGAAATACTCATTTACTTGCAATTGCACCTACTGTTTCAAATAGTACTATAGCTGGTGGTGTTTCTGCAGGAATCGAACCAATACCTGCTAATGTATTTACATTCAATTCAGCAAAAGGTACTTTTATTAGAAAAAATAAAGCATTAGAACAATATTTAGAAGAAAAAGGACATAATACTGAAGAAGTATGGGATCAAATTATGAAAGATAGAGGAAGTATTGCAAATCTACCTGAGGATGTTATGCCTGCAGAGGATAAACCTATCTTTTTAACATTTGCCGAAATAAATCAGTTACAATTAGTAGAACAAGCAGCTGTAAGACAGAAATATATTGATCAAACTCAGTCACTTAACTTAGCTTTTGATCCTACTGATAGTCCTAAATTTATTAATGAGGTCCATCAAACAGCATGGAGATTAGGAATTAAGACGTTATACTATTTAAGAACAGATTCAGTTATAAATGGAGATATAGGTAGTAGAACATCACTTGATTGTCTAAGTTGTGATGGGTAGCTATTTATATATATGCCAAAGAGTGTAAGATTATACGCAAATTCAGTAGGTTCTGATATCGTATCGATGTCATTATACCATACCGCAGTAAATTCATCTAATTTACTAGTATCCGGTGTGTCTCCTGCTACTTTAACAGGATCAGGAGTTAATGTAACCGTAGCTGATGATGTTACTTCTTTTTATGCAACAGTAACTGATACAGGTTCTTGTTTTGCAACAACATCAAGTATATTTCAAAGCACTTTATTACAGCCAAATAAGAGATACTTTAATATTATCAACTCTAGTTCAATTGGACCTAATACAGTATCTATTATTTCACCAACAGCTGCAGGCCCATCTACAAGTTCATTAGAACAGACAGTTAATTTTGTCGATCATTCATCATTAATATGTAGAGCAGATTTTAGTTACCCTGATTTTACAGCATTTAAAGGATGGTTTAGTAGTGAAGTATCATCTTCTGCTACTTTTTTATCAGCAGATAATCCTTTAACTATTACTCAAACAACTTTTACAGGTTCAGATAGTTTTTATGCTCATTTTGAAGGATTCTTAAGAACATATCAACTATCAGCATCAGTAGCTTCAGTTAACGAAGGAGGTAATTTTGATGTATTCTTATTTACAGCAGGAGTAGATAGTGGAACTCAAGTACCTTATACAGTTTCTGGAATCCAATCAGCAGATTTAGATTCATCAGGTGCTGCTTTAACAGGTAGTTTTACCGTTAATAATCAAACAGGCTCTTTAAACTTTATTATTGATGCAGATGCTACTACAGAAGGAGTAGAGACATTTAGTATAGATTTAAATGATGAAGTTTGTGATCCAGTTACAGTAACTATTAATGATACTTCTACAACACCAGTTCCAACTTTTGCATTATCAGCAACTACTCCGGTAGATGAAGGAGATACAGTAATATTTACATTAACTACTACTAATGTCACTGACGGAACACAAGTAGATTATACTATATCTGGAGTTAGTGCTAGTGATATTAATGAAAGTTTAACTGGTACCTTTACAGTTAGTAGTAATACCGCACAAACTATTGTCTCTATAGTAAATGATAATACGACTGAAGGAAGTGAAAGTATGACTTTAGCTCTAGATAATGGAGAAGCTTCTCAAGTAGTAGTTATAAACGATACAAGTATTTTAGTTGGAGGAGTAACTATTAACAGTGGTAGTTTAACTATTTCTAACACTACTATTACCGGTTCTTACACAGGAACTCTTAATATTAACTATACTGTAGATACTGCAGATGTAACCTTAGGTACACCAAGAGTATGGACAGGTGGTCAAGTTAAATGTCAGAGAGGATTCTTACATAGTCCATTATTTTACGGTATTAATCCTACAGAAAAACAAATGGGTGCAGTAGGTACAGTTTCACCAGGAACATATAATTATAGTTCTACAGTTACCTGGACAGGATATCAGGGATTCTGTGACCAACACGGTGAACCGCCTGGAACAGGTTCTAATCTACAGCAAGAAGCTTACTGTGAAATAGTAAGTTTAGGAAGTGGTCCTGAAACTTGGACACATGTAAGTTCTAATATTACGAGTGGAAGTGACACTCAACCTATACCATTAACTTTTGCATAAAATAGTTTGTCTTCTGAGTATTTTTCACTATATTATAGTATATAAAAGTTTATAATGGCATCAGCAAAAGCAAGACTACAGCAACTTCAAGATTGGTTAGAATGGAGAGAAAGAACCTCTAAAAAACCTAAACAAGAAAAAAAGAAATTTTCTAGAATGGATCATTACGATAAAGTAAATAAAAGATATGGGAGCAAAAACAATAATTAAATTTTATGCTGATTGGTGTGGTCCTTGTAGAGCATACAATAGCATATGGGAATCGGTTAAAAAAGATTTTAGAGATCAGTATAAATTTATTGAGGTAGATGTAGACAATGATACTTCAGGATTAGCTGCCCAACATAAAATTATGTCTATACCAGCTACCGTAGTGTTAAGGAATCATGATGCTACATTAGTTGCAAAAGAAACAGGATTGTTGACTGAACAACAATTAAGAGAAATTATAAATAAGTAAATAAATTAATAAGTTATGTTAAGAAGACCAGATTCAATACCAGCTACTGATACAGTTATTGAGGATCCAGCTATGGAACCTTTTTTTATTACTAACTCTAGCAGTGGCGGTTATACAGTATACGAAAGGGTAATTAAAGGAGAAAATAATACTCCTTATATTAAGACAGTATGTTACCCTGGGAATTTTAGTTACGCTTTAAAAAGAGTAGCTGAAGAGTTATTAAATTCTAATAAAGAGTATAAATCTATAAAAGATTACGTTACTACTTATAAGAATATTTCAGAAAAGATTACTTCTAGTAATCTATAGCGTTTGCCTATACGCTTAATAATACCTGGCAAATTTATAATTATTATTTAAAATGGCAAAAAATGTCGTAGTTAGTCTTTCGGGAGGGATGGACTCCTCAACTTTACTATTAAGATGTTTATCAGATTATGATAACGTAACAGCTTTATCTTTTGATTACGGTCAGAAGCATAGAGTGGAACTTGAAAGAGCTCAGTTATTGATCGATTATTTAGAAGCAAAAGGTCAAAAAGTAAACTATCAAGTAATTAAATTAGATGGATTAGTTAATCTATTAGAATCAAATCTTGTTCAAGGTGGAGAAGATGTACCAGAAGGTCATTACGAAGAAGAAAATATGGTTGCTACTGTAGTACCTAATAGAAATAAAATTTTCTCTTCTATTACTCAAGCTGTAGCTTTATCTATAGCTAATAAGACTGAAGAACCTTGTGATATCGCTTTAGGTATTCATGCAGGTGATCATGCTATTTATCCTGACTGTAGACAAGAGTTTAGAGATGCTGATTATGAGGCTTTTCAGATTGGAAACTGGAATGCTGA
>MDSZ01223719.1_pt1 | contig 16506 bp, 12 predicted proteins | sample 811201 | NCBI WGS metagenome assembly MDSZ01 (sample SAMN05326647, study PRJNA326480) | marine metagenome | isolation source: seawater | place: Indian Ocean: North | collected 2010
CTTGTGTGGGTGGTTTTAATCCCTTAACTGGACCTGAGGATTTTGGCCAAGCATTCACTAATTGTAGATATACTTCTTCTCTTACAACTTGTCTTATTTTTTCTATTTGTGCTGCTTCTCGTTTTTCAGGACCACCAGTTTGTTGGTCAATCACATGGTTACCACCAACTAATGCACCAGTCCCTACGACTGCTACTGCTGTTCCTGTGGATGCTATCTTCTGTAAATCCATCTATTTAGCGTTACCGATGTATTTATCGATGACTAAATAACAGGAGCAAGTACTTTCTTGAACCTGAAGAGATGCCACTTAATAAGTTAGAGAACTTTATCAAGAATACTGAGGGTAAGATTCTCTATGTAAATCCAAATGATTTGGATGCAACAGACAGTATTACTAATCAGGGTAATTCCCTGACGAAACCCTTTAGGACTATTCAGAGAGCACTATTAGAGTCTGCTCGGTTCTCCTATCAGACTGGATTCGATAACGATATAAACGATAAGACTACTATATTATTATTCCCTGGTGATCATTATATTGATAACAGACCAGGATTTGCTATTAAGAAAGATCCAAGCGATCCTACAAGGGCAGTTGGCATATCTCCCTTAGGTTCTCAGACACTTGCTACTGCTGAATTTGGATTAGATTTATCTTCAGAATTTGATCTTACTGTAGAAAATAATATACTTTATAGATTTAACTCAGTACATGGTGGAGTTATAGTACCTCGTGGTACTTCTATTGTTGGTCTTGATTTAAGAAAGACAAAAGTATTTCCTTTATATGTACCTAACCCTACAGATGATGATGTTCCTAATGCATCTCTGTTTAGAATAACTGGTAACTGCTATTTCTGGCAGTTCTCTATGTTTGATGGTAAGGGTGATCGTCTAGTATATACTGACCATCAACAGTTTAATGATGATAACAGATCATTCCCAATATTCTCTCACCACAAATTAACATGCTTTGAGTATGCTGATGGTATTAATGATGTTAAGGGGTATGATGCTACTGACCTTAGCATGTATTATTACAAGCTAAGTTATGCTTATCAAGAACCAACAGGTCGTGCTGTAACATATGAATGGCCAGACAATGAAGGAGACTTTGATACAGTTCGTCCAGAATATGAAATTGTTGGTGCTTTAGGAAGTGATCCTTTAGAGATTGCAAGTATTATCTCTGGTGATGGTAACACTGCTACATCTCAAGTTACTGTAACTACTCAGCAACCACATAAGTTGAGTGAAGGTACTCCAATTAAGATTAGTGGAGTTAATGTATCACAATATAATATTTCTACTATTGTACAGTCTATTGTAAATGCTACTACATTTACATATACATTATCAACATTCCCTAATAATCTACCAGCTAAACCATCTAATATTGCCAATGCAGTAGCAACAATTGAATCTGATACTGTTACTGGTGCATCTCCTTATATCTTTAACTGTTCATTGAGATCAGTTTATGGTATGCAGGGTATGATTTGTGACGGTTCCAAATCAACTGGTTTCCGTTCAATGGTTGTTGCCCAGTTCACTGGTATTTCACTACAGAAAGATGATAGGGCATTTGTTAAGTATAATCCAGAATCGAGATTATATGAAGGAATTACATATCAAAAAGTTACTGGTGCAGATTTAAGTGCTCAGTCTTCTTCTACTAATGCTGCAACTGTTTACCACTTAGACTCTGGTGCAGTTTATAGACAAGGATGGGAACAAACTCATGTTACTATCAGAGATAATGCTGTTGTACAGATAGTTTCTGTGTTTGCTATTGGTTATAATGCTCATTTCTTAGGTTTATCTGGTGCTGACGCATCTATTACTAACTCTAACTCCAACTTTGGACAATTTGCTTTAGTTGGTGATGGATTTAGACCTGACGCATTCCCAAGAGATGACCAAGGATATATTACACATATTACTACTCCTCAATCTGTAGACACATCTGCTTCAAAAATTGATAGTGTAAGTTTCTATCAGTTGGATGTTGATAAGACTAAGCAAGTAGGATTATCAAGTCACTTATACATCTTCTCCTTTGATAAGGAAGATGATCCCCCTCTAAGTTTATCTCAAGGATTTAGAGTTGGTGCTAGATATGATGAGAAATTGCATGTTTCTATCGGATCAACAGATTATACTGCTAATGTCTTAATGCTTGAGAATAAGCTAGAGACTACAGGTATCAATACTGCTGCATTGGGTAGTCAAAATGCTGTTAAGAAGAGTAAGGCAACAACACCTAATACATTATTCCAGATGACCGTTGATACTATCGGTCTAGTTACTGGTGAGAAGATAAGAATCTTTAGTGATGATGGTGACCTACCTGAGAATATTGAATTCAATAAGATATACTATGCTATTGTAGTATCTGCTACTAATATTAAGGTTGCATCAACATTCTCTAATGCTATTAATGATGTACCTATTGAAATGTATGGTGGTAGTAATCTTAGAGTTGAAAGTAGAGTATCTGATAAAGAAAGTAATGATATAGGACATCCAATTCAGTGGGATGCTGTACAAAGTAGATGGTTTATTCATGTTGATACTAACAATGGAATATTCCCACAGATACAATCTAATACTAATTTGATTGGTATTACTGGTACAAACATAGCACAGATTAAACGGTACGAAGATAAAAGATCTATTGAGGATAAACTCTATAAGATCCGTTATGTTATTCCTAAGGAAGCAACTAACTCAAGAGATCCTGTTGATGGATTTGTATTACAGAGTTCATCATTAGCAGGATATGCTAAGACTTCTGATCCTTCTGCAACAACTATTACTATTAATGATAACAACTTCTCCAGAAATCCTGGATTCATTGCATTTGCTAGTGTAAGTTCTAGTGTAGTAACTATTAGAACTGAGCAAAAGCATAATGTAGAAGTTGGTGATATTGTCAGAGTTCAGGATGTTAAGGATTCTAATAACACTGCTGGTACTGATGGTTTAGGATATAATGGATTCTTTGAGGTAACTGCTCTCATTGATGCTTATCAGTTTGCACATAGCACTACTGATATTAATGGTGTTGAGAGAAATACAGGTACATTTGTAGATACTACTAATAGTAGAAATTTATTCCAACCAAGATTCTCTATTAATGATAACAAGAAGAACTTTAATGTTTATCGTGTTAATGTTATAGAACCTTATGTTTCTGGTGCAAATGATGGTGTTTATGTATTAGATTTATTGAGTTGTGATTACTCACCACCTCAAGAGTTTACTGGTAAGAAGTATAAGCAGAATGTTACTTATTTGTATCCACAACAGGATAGAGATAATATTGTAGAGAATTCTCCTGCTGCTGTATCATTTGCTCGTAGAGAACCATTAGGAAAAGTTGATCTTAATGCTTTAAGTAATTCTCTAACTAGAGAAACACTTGATAAGTTTAATAAGACATTTAATATTGGATATGGTATTTCAGCAGTGAGTGAAATATCTGCTGGTGTATGTACAATTACATTTGATAATCAGCATGACTTTAACGGACTTGCTACTCATGAAAATCTTGTAACTAGTGTTGGATATGCTGTAACTACAGAATATAATACTAGATTACTTAATGGTGGTAATTGGGATGGTGCAACTGCAACTGTTACAGTTGGTGTTGGATCTACTACTATCACTGGATTTGAAGTATTCTCACCTGGATCTGGATTCCAAGGTGGTGAGACATTAACTGTTGAAGGATTCTCTGGTGCAACTATTGGTGTACCTACTTCTGGTATTTCTAATGCTGTTGGTGATGTTGTTGCTGTTACTGGAATAGGAACTACATCCGATGGATTGTTTAGAATAACTTCAGTACCTAATAAGAATACTATTGCTATTGCTGTAACTGCTGGTGATCCTACTGTTATTGCAGGGCAGTATCTATACAGGAGTGGTCCTTCTGTTTCTATTGCTTCTACTCATTTTGATATTACTACTGGTATAACAACTATTACTACATCTACACCTCATGGATTGAGGAAAGGATCGAAGTTTAGAGTTGTGGATACTAATAACAATAATATAGGTGAGTATCTAGTATCTACTATTGCAGGAATAACTACATTTACTACTACAACTGTTAGTGATATTAACTATGCTGCTGGTCACAAAATATACCAACAGACATATGCTGCACATAATCAGTTAGTAGCTATTGAAGAAGCTATAGGTTCAAGATATCAGAACTTATATGCTGGTGAGACTGCAACACTTAAAGAGGGAATTACTAACCTCTCTACTGCAATTAGAGTTCAAGTTCCTAATTCTGGTATTGGTACTGATCTAAGATTTAAATTAGGTGAGTATATTGAAATAGACAAAGAGATAGTAAGAGTAGCAGAGCAAGGATTAGTAGGTGCTGGTAATGATTCTCTTACTGTAATTAGAGGTGTACTTGGTACATTACCTGCTGCTCATGTTAATGGTTCATTGATTAGAAAGGTAGATGCTCTCGCTGTTGAGATGCGAAGACCATCTATACTTCGTGCATCTGGTCACACATTTGAATACCTTGGTTATGGTCCAGGTAACTATTCAACTGGTCTACCTCAGGTACAAAACAGAACTCTATCAGATGATGAAGAGTATCTAGCACAGGCACAAGAAAGATCTGCTGGTGTTGTTGTTTACACTGGTTTGAATAACGAGGGTGATTTCTACATTGGTAATAAGAGGATCTCTTCTTCTAGTGGTAAAGAAACATCATTTGGTATTCCTATTCCTACTGTTACTGGTGAGGCAGTATCTACAAACTCTGTAGTATTTGATGAAGTTATCGTTCGTCAAAGAATTATTGTTGAGGGTGGTCCTCAGCAGAATATACTATCTCAGTTTGATGGTCCTGTTGCATTCTCTAATGATGTCAGTTTCACTGATGATATGGTTACAAGTGGAACCGTAGAACTTGGTGGAACTATTGATATTACTGGTACATTCCCTAACGGTGCTAAGTTGAATTGTATTATTGCTGGTGTTGGTACTAATAAATCTGAAATTACTACTGATCCTGCATGTGGATCTGATCTTGTACTTAATGCTGCACCAGGTTTCTCTGTTGCTATTGCAACTGATACAAGATATACTGCTGATGTAGTATTTGATAACCAAGTAACATTTAATGGATTCACATCATTTACTCAGAATGTGTATTCAACTGCTGGATTCGTTACATTCTGTGGAGGTCCATTACATTGTTGTGATGATATTGTTGCTTTCTATGGACAATCATCTGATGCTACATTAAAAGATAATATTGCTACATTAGATAATCCACTTGATAAAGTAATGCAGATTCGTGGTACTGAATTTGATTGGAAGGAGGGTAATCCTAACTATCAAGGACATGACATTGGAGTTATTGCTCAAGATGTTGAATCCGTACTACCTGATGCAGTATCTACAAAACCAGATGGAACTAAAGGTGTTCATTATAACAAATTAATTCCTCTACTTATTGAAGCAGTCAAGGATCTTTCCAAACAGGTGGATGATCTGAGCTCAGATAAATAATAAAAAGGTCTCCTTAGCATAAGATAATGCCTACCAATTATAAGACTATCATTAACTTTAGAGATGGTATTCAGGTTGATGCCAATGATCTCGTCTCTAACAATGGACTCGTAGGTATCGGGACCACCATTCCTAGAGAAGAGCTAGATGTCCGAGGGTCAATGATCGTAGAAGATCAGACCAATTTAAGACATGTAAATGTTGTTGGACAATCTACATTTTATGGTAATGTTAATCTTGGTGTTGGATACTCGGTAGGTATAGGAACTACGGTTCCTGAAGCAACATTCCAAGTTGGTGTGGGGACTACAGGATTTACCGTTGATTCTAATGGTAATGTAACTGCTGTATTATTCACTGGTTCTGGTGCTAATTTAACAGATCTTCCCACTGCGGTATGGAGTAATCCTCATCCTGGTGCTGGTAGTACGATTAATGCTTTCAGACCTGTTGGAATCTATACTACATTACCAACAGCAGACTTTACTGTTGGTGATGAAATTGGATTTGATGCTTTGAGTGGTGTAGGTACATTTGAACAAGTATCTGCTAAGGAATTGCGTCTGAGTGGCAATGCCATGCAGGGCAATATTAATATGGTTGGATCTATTGTAGGTCTACAATCAATTACTAATGCTAGTGGTTTATGTCAATTTGCTGGTGTTGGTTCGTTTAATGGATTAAATGTTGCAAATGGAATTATAACTGCAACTGCTAATCGTATGGTAATTAAAGGAGATAGTAAGACTATTGACTTTAATCAAGATTTTGTAAATGCTGATAAGAGAGTTGGTGTAAGATTTATTGAAACCTCTACAGGTTCAAATATTGATGATCAAATTGTTTCACAGATATTATATAACGGTGGTGTTACTGGTACTGGTGGTACTGAGAGTGGACAGATAGAAATTTGGGGTGATAATGGTACTGATAATGTTCCAAGAGTAATATTTACTAGAGAGGCAAATGTAGGTATTGGTACATCAAGATCAAGAGGATTTAATCTTGATGTAGTTGGAACTGGTACAGTTACAGGCACGATGGGTGCTGCTGGTGGATTCCTTGGTAATCTAGTTGGTGATATTGATGGAGTTGCTACAGTAGCAGCAGGATTAACGAACAGTCCAGATATTACGGTAGATGATATAAACTCATTAGGTATTAATAGTATATTCATTAGAAATACTGGTGTATCTACATTTGGAGGAGAGCTCAAGGTAGGTAATTTCCTTGGTGTTGGTGATACTACCTCTACTCTTAATAAGGGTATGGGTGTTATTGGTGGTGCTGATTTCTCAGGTGGTGGTTCATTTGGTGGTGACTTAGTAGTTCAAGGTGACCTATCAATCGGTGGTACATTTGGTGGATCTGTAAGTATTCAAGATGTTACTGCTGGTGAAATTATTGCTACAGGTATTATTTCAGCAACTACATCAGCTAGTTGTGTATTACATGACACCACAATTACAGGTAATGTAACTCAGGTAGCAGGTAAGAATTTAACAGTTGGTCAAAATCTTGCTATTGGTGGAACAACTACATTTGGACCTCAAATAAACTTTGGTGATCAAAATACTGTAGTATCTGCTGCTGGAACACTTAATGCTAATTTGAGTGGTATTATTACAACGACTAAGATTGATGTTGGTGATATTACTATTGGTGGTAACTTACAATATACTGGTGGAAGTATAGCAACATTCGGACAGATACTATTAGATGGTCCTGCTGGATTTGTATCTTGCAAATCTCTTGACGCATCTACAGGTATTATTAGTTGCACAGGATTAGATGCTAGAACTGGTCAGATAACTGGTGGTGGACTGAATTTAACAGGTCCAACCACATCAAATAATTACTTTAGATCAACTGCTGGTGTATCATCATTCTTTGATGTTGATATTACTGGAGGTACTAACAGTAATCTTAGACTAACAAGACTAGGATTTAACACTGCTATAACTGAATTAGGAATTACTGAGGGTATTGCTCTCTGGGATAATGCTGAACTCTTTATCAAGGATTCACCTTCAGGTGGTATTGGTATTGGAACAACAGCAGGAAAGAGATCCAGTAATGTTGGATTATATGTTGGATATGGAAGAGATGCTCAAGGTGGATTTACTAATGGAGAAGCAGTATTTGAAGGTGCTGTAGGTATTGGTACTAAAGTAGGATGTGATGATGGTAATAGATTTGAAATATACAAAGAGACATTATTCCATTCATGGCATACAGGGGTAGGTGGTACTGATGCTGGACCTGCTCGTGTTGGATTTGAAACCAGCAAACCAATGACAACCCTTGATTTGGGATTTGTTACTAGTGGATTCTTAAGACTACCAAACTACTATAATGGTGATCCTGGATCTACAATGCCAACAAGCACAATTCAAGATCTAGGTTGTATATTCTATGATACCAATAGTAATACACTTCAGGTTCGTGAGAATAATGGTCAATGGGTTGGTATTGCAACTGTATTGACTTTCGTAGACGATCCTGATAGGTATGTTGAAGAACTTGGATTCTTAGGTGGTGTACTTACTGATGCTACAAGATCTGCTGCTGAAGCACAGGTTCATAACAAGATTCAACCTTGGGATGAAATTGGTAACCAGTCTATTGGTTGGGGTACTGCTCATATGTGGTACAACAAAGATTATAATAAGCACCAGTATAAGACTAATCAGGGAAGTAACAACTCATACTATAGATCATATGTTTCTACAGGAACATCTGCTATAGATATTGAACTAGATAGTAGTGGAAATAAAGTTTATATCACTGTTCCTGGCATAGGTTCATGTACATTCAACCTCGTTTGATAAACAATGGCAGCAAATAATTGGAGTTCTACAACACAACAGTTATTAACTGGTACACCAGGCACACAGATTTCATTTGGTGAGATTCGTGCTGCTATAGGTGATACCAGTAAATCTTTATCTGCTTCTGAATTACATAGACAGACAGATCTTGACGCACCATATGATTTTAGTCAGGGTAAATACCCATCATCAACACCAACTCCACACTTACCTTATGTTTTAGATTCTACTGAAAATGCTAATGTTCCTACTAGTGGTGCAATAACACCTCAGGATGTTAGAGGAGTTATTAAAGAGTATGTTATAGAACAGGATGCGATGACAGAGGAGGAGAACTTTAATGTTACTTCTCTTAGTAGTCCTACAACTCCTAGTGTTAATGCTAATTGGAATTCAAATTTAAATAAGAATATAACAAAGTATCTTAAGATCAAGGGTAGACTTGTTAGTAATTCAATATCAACTCCTGCTGGTATTGCTAATGCACCATCGTCTAACTTAAATGTATATGTAAACAATGCTCCTGCATCTTATGGAGTATATGGTGCTGGTGGTGCTATCAATCAACCAGGCGGACATGCTCTTTCTATTAGTCAACCAGCAGGTCCAGCAATTAGAAAAGTATTCGTAGAGTGTGAAGGGTCTGATGCTAGGATATATGGCGGTGGAGGAGGTGGTAGGCATGGTGTAGATGGATCTGATGGTTCGCCTGGTAGTGGAGCATCCTCAGGGTCTCCTGGGTCTGATGGATCTCCTGGAAGTAACGGTTCTCCTGGTAGTGGTGGATCATCTGGTGGTAGTGGATCTCCTGGTCAACCTGGATCTCCTGGATCATGGGGATCTCCTGGTATGCAGAGAACCACATTCCAACAAAGGAAGACTGTAGAGAATAGAACAACTAATCAAAATAGACGAACTCGTCGTAAGAGATACGGTGGATGGCCCCGTAGTCGTCGTGGAGGTAAGCAAGAGAGATTATCATCTCAAGCAACAAGTAGTGGACAACAGAGGACAACATCACAGTATAAAGTAGCATGTTTCGGTGGATCTGGTGGTTCAGGTGGTAGCGGTGGATCTGGAGGATCTGGCGGTGGCGGTGGATCAGGAGGATCTGGTGGATCAGGTGGTGGAGGAGGTTCAGGAGGATCTGGTGGTCCTGGTGGATACTCTGGAACTGGTGGAGCAAAAGGATATGGTGGTGTTGCTGCTCCTGGTCGTGGTTGGAATTATAAAACTGGTAACATAGCAGGAACATCTGGAACTCCAGGCACCCCAGGCACTCCTGGAGGTGGTGGTGGACCTGGAACTCCAGGAACTCCTGGAGGTGGTGGACAACCTGGAACTCCTGGCACACCAGGCGGTTCGGGTGGATCTGGTGGTTCTGGAACTCCTGGAACTCCTGGCGGATCTGCAAGTTGTGGTGCTGCATCGCCTGGCACTCCTGGAACTCCAGGAACTCCTGGATCTGGAGGAGGATCAGGATCAAGTGGACAACCTGGGCAACCTGGAGGTAAAGGAACTCCTGGGCAACCTGGAACTCCTGGTAGTGCAGGAACTCCTGGGCAACCTGGCGGACCTGGGCAACCTGGCGGACCTGGCGGTGACTGGGGTGAAGCAGGTGGTAACAGTGGTGGTGCTGCTGGTCGTGCAGTTCAGGGTAGTAAATATCAAGTCATACCTAATAACGGAGATATTAAGATCATCTACTAAATTTCGTCATGTCAATTTATCCTTTGAGTCCTTCCCCTAATTTTCAGGGTGAGACACCATATCAAATATGGGAAGATGGTTTCACTCCAGATGAGTGTCACCGTATTATTCAATATGGTGAATCTCTTAATCCAAGACCTGCTACTGTTGGTAATGATAGTGATACCAATGTAGTTGATAGTATTCGTACATCTAAAACTTCTTGGATAGACTGTAATAATGACACAAAATGGTTGTATGAGCGTCTAGGTAATATACTAAGAGTAGTTAATGGTATGTTCTGGAAGTTTGATATTCGTGGATTCCATGAGCATATTCAATACACAGTATATGAGGGAAATGATAAAGGATTTTATAGGTGGCATGTAGATAATAATATGCAGTCTGATGTACCACCAAGAAAGTTGAGTATGACTGTACAATTATCTGATCCCAGTGAATATACTGGTGGTGAGTTACAATTACATGATGGTGAAGTACAGACAGCAGTAAATAGTAGAGGACATGTTATAATATTTCCTAGTTATGTTCTACATAGGGTACAACCTGTTACTTCTGGTACACGCAGAAGTTTGGTAGTCTGGGCAAATGGACCTGGATTCAAGTGACAGACAGCGAAATAAGTGTCCACTCCACCCCATTTATAGGTCAAGATCGTGTATAATACAAGTATGAAAAACACACATCTTGAGCATCTTGAAGACGATATCCTCAACAGTGGTACTGTTGGTGGATTTAATGTAGTTTCGGTACTTCGCTCATTTGGTAACATGTTATCAGGCAATAGGTCTGAAATAAGTGTTACAACTAAATGGGATGGAGCACCTGCTATAGTATGTGGTACTGATCCTGTAACTGGTAGGTTCTTTGTTGGTACTAAATCTGTATTCAATAAGGTCACACCTAAAGTATGTTATGATGATGTTGATGTTGACCGTTTCTATCAAGCAGAGATACTTCGTAGTAAATTAAAAGATTGTCTTAAATATCTCTCACAATTAAACATTAAGGGTATTGTTCAAGGGGATTTATTATTCTCTTCTGGTGATAAGAAATATGCTAAGATTGGTGGACATAGAGTTATTACTTTCAATCCTAATACTATAACTTATGCTGTTTCATGTAAATCTACTCAAGGAATTGCAGTAGAAAAAGCACAAATTGGTATTGTATTTCATACAGTATATGAGGGAAATACAATACAAGATTGCAAAGCAGTATATAAAGCACCTACATTTGTAGGAACTGAAGATATATTCATTCCTAATGCTAATTATAATGATGCTAAGGGTATTAGTCGTTTTAATAATACTCAGAGAATGAAATATGTTGCTACTATCAATCGTGCTGAAGGATCTCTTAAGAGAGCATCAAAGTTTCTTGATATTATGCACAGTCAAGGACAATCTAGGTTCTTAATGCCATTATTATTCAAGCAATTCTTTAACACAACAATTCGCAGTGGTAAGAGTATTCTTAACACTAGAAGAACAGTTGCACAATTTGCTAAATTCTATTCTGATAAGTTAGATGCAGAGATTAATAAGAAAACAAGTGTTAGAGGTAAAGAGAGATATAAACAGATGAAAGCAGAAGGACTTAACTTTATTGCTAGGTATGAGAATGAGATATATTTTACATTTGCATCATATATTTCTATTCGTGATGCTAAGAGGATGGTAATTGCTCAATTAAATAAAGTTGGTCAAATCAGAACATATATAGGTTGCACACCAACAACTCCTGAAGGATATGTTGTTTCAACTAACAACTATGCAATGAAGTTTGTTGATGATGAATTTAGAAAAGCGAACATTCTCTTTGGAATACAATGAAAAAGATTGCTGTAATTGGTGCTGGTGTAATTGGTATCAATTCTCTCTTACAATTAATGGAAGAGAGAACTAATGCAGATGCAGAGAATGAATGTAAAATAGTATGGATATATGATACTTCTATTGATATATTTGGTATTGGAGAATCAACAACTCCATCATTATCAGGACAGATTGCTAGTCCACCATCATACTTAAGATATGATTCTAAAGATTACTTTGATGCTACGATTAAGTTTGGAAATAGATTTATAGGATGGGGTAAAAATGGTGGAGATTTCACTAGATATTTTCCAATGTCTCGTGCTGCTATACATTTTGATACTAGATTGTTTAGTAGTTTTTTCATTGAGCATTTAAATAGTGAGAGTTGTTATAACTTTGAAGCAAGAGATAGTAAGATAAAATCAATAATATTTGACGAAGATCCTGTTGGTGGACATTGTTTTGGTGTTCATATTGATGGAGAATCTTATGATTTTGTATTAGATTGTAGTGGTGGTAAATCATTAGTTAATGATGATTATTATTTTGATTCACCATTTGAAACATGCAATACTGTCCTTGCTACTAGACTACCAGAACCAGCAGATTGGGGTTATACATTAACACAAACCACTCGAAATGGTTGGATGTTTGGTATTCCATTACAGTCAAGAAGAACCTATGGTTATGCTTACAATTCAAGTGTTACTTCAGAAGAAGAAGCACAACAAGAGTTTAGAAGTTTAGTTAAACAAGATGGATATAGTTATAATAAATTAAAATGGAAACCAAGATTCTCTAATTATGTTTTACATCATAGTGGCAGATATGCTCGTAATGGTAATGCACTAGGATTTCTTGATCCACTTGAAGCACTAGCAGGAATGTATTATGATAAGGTGACAGATAAAATGGTAAAATATGCTCTTGGGGATACATATAATAACATAGACCTCATTAATAATATTAATAATTGGTATTATCAAGAGGTTGTTGGTGACTGGTTATTAAATGCTGCATGGATGTATCATTTTGGATCGGAACATGACACACCATTTTGGCAACAAGTCCAAAAAAATGCTAAAGACATATTAAACAATAAGGAGATAAATCCTTGTCGCTTAATAAGTGATGAACAAACATTTACAGATGATTTGTTTAATATTATAGGTGATGACGAAGAAATGAAAAAGTTATTTGTACATGATCTTCTTGATGTTGAATTTACATTTGATTTCTGTCGAGATTATTATAACTTTATATCATTTACTACAGGCATGGGTGCTGACTATGCTAGTAAGTTTCCAACATTTACTTAAAATCTTATGACTAGAAAAATTGCTATTATTGGTGGTGGTGCTGATGCAATATCAGTGCTATTGAATTGTGTAGGTGGAAGAGATACTATTGATAGTGTATATCAAGATGATGAAATTGTATGGATTCGTGATTGTAAACATCCTATTGATGAATATAAATGTATATCAATAGAATCTGAATTTACAGAAGTAATTGGAGAAAATACAACATTAAATGTTCTTCATTTTTCACAATTACTAGATGGTAAACAGAAATGGGGTAAAAAGTTTATTGGATTTGGTAATATAACTCCTCACAATTTCTTTGTAATGTATGAACCAACACATGTAGGTTGGCATTTAAATGAGAGTAAATTAGTTGAATTGTTCTGGAATAATTATACTAATACTGCAAGAAATGTTAGACTAATTGATGCTAATGTGCCTAATATTGATGTGCAAGATGATTATATTAAAGTACTTGATGAACAATATGATTTTGTAATTGACTGCACTAGAGGTTCACTTTGGGATCATAATTCATATAGTGAAGCATTATATAATCCAACAACTGCAACACTAAGTATTAGTGTAGAGAAAGAAGCAAAGTTTAATTATACTGCTCATATTGCTGCAAAGAATGGTTATATAACTGGTATTCCTACTAAAGATAAACAAACATGGATATATTCATACGATAAAGATATAACAACTAAGGAAGATGCTACACATGATTTTAATCAATATTGTGATGTTAGTAACTATGGGTTGCTAGAATATAAGGAATATGATAAACTGTTATCAGATTATTGTATTCACTCTAACAACAGATATGCTAGATGTGGTCGTGCTTTAGGATTTAATGATGAACTAAACAACTTTAAGAATTATCTTGAATGTGATTTAGCAGAAGCAATAGCAATATATTTGTTTGAAGATCCTGAGAGACAACAGACAGAATATCAGAGATTAGATGTTGAAGAAAGATATGATGATGGCAAAATTGATTATGTCTCATCACTTGGATTTTATCTACAGTTCGGTTCACAACACAAGACAAAATTCTGGGAACAAACTAGAATAAATGCTTGTCATACTTTGGAGAACAGAAAATACTTTGATATATCCGAGAATCTTATACAATATGATTATCTTAAAATGAATGAGCGTATTCCATTACATGAGAATATTCGTTTAGATTATTTTAGGAGATTAGCAGAAGATGAACAGCGTCTAAGACAAAAGATGACTGTAAATAGTGATGAACCTTACAGATTGTTAGGTAGTTATCAAATATTTACAGAGACTATTAGAGGTCTTGGTTCACCTTATGCACACAAATTTCCTGTAATGGTTCCTTATATTGAATCTAAAGAACCGTATGGTGAAATTAATTTAGATCCCATTGAATTATGACTGAAGATCTCATTCGTCAAGTATCATATACTAAACAAGAAGTTGATGCTATGATTGCTGCTGCGGTTGCAGAGGCACACGAGGCAGATCGTATTATTATGGCAAAACACAATCGTGATGCTACAATAATAAGTATGATTCTAGGTTTTATCTGTTTAGCATTATTTGTTGATGGATTACTTAGAATATTGGGAATTATCCCACCATTTATGGATTTAGATGTTAATGTTATTGATGATGTTATAGATAGAGTTGAAGATGATTTAATGCCTATTATTCAAGAAACTGCATCAAAAGCACAACGCTACATTCCAGGAAGATGACTTTTTTAATTGCTATTATGTCGTTCGCAAATTTTGTATTCTATCCATTAGTGGTAGGATCTATTATTGCTGTTATTATTGAACAAATATTAAGAGCAAGAGGTGATGAAGATAACCCTCAAGATGTGAGAAATGTAGTCATATCAATGGGTATCAGGAAATATCTTGTTAGACAGGCATGGTTATTTAATATAATATGGTTCATAGGTTATTTTATTCTTATGTTTACAGTAGGTAGACAAGGACAACAACCTATGCCCGATATGATTTGGCAGGGGTAATTATGATTTTAGTTGTTATAATAGTATCAATACTATTACTGTTAGTTGTTGGTGGATTCTACCTTACATTTGGTAGTGGTGGTAAACAATTAAAAGATCCTATAAAAGAACATGCTAAAATGCACGAGTTAGGTATAGCACATAAACATGATTAACTTATCTCCTGATTCATTAAGAATACTCGCTATAATGATATTAGGGTTAATATGGTTTTATTTGGTTATAGAACAAATTGCAGTCAATTCAACTAAGAAAGATGACAATGAACCCCGATAGTATCCCATTAAGGAATACATCACAAGAATTTGAATATGAAAAGATCTCAAGAGAGATAGATCGCTGTGATGATGTAAAAGAATTGCAGACAATGTGTAAGTTTTTAGTTAAATTAGAAATGAAAACTAGAGAGAATTATAGTATAATGATTGCTGATGCTCTGGAAGCATGTAATGTAGACATACCACAGGACACTTTATAAACTGTCTGTTTTATGTAAAGAGTTGTTACAATACCATTTCTTGTCAAGCATTGTCCTTTATAATGAGTAGGCGAAACAATCCCATCCGCAGTAACGGACGCTATCTCCTCTGACGGTAACTGGGTTTTGTTTCGCTCACCGTTCACTTACTTTTTTAACTAACTTATGCCAACTGCATCTACAGCGAAAACAACAACAACTCGCAAAAGACGCACACGCAAGACTACTACTCCAAAATCAACTGCTAAAGTTATTAAGGAGATTCAAGCAGTTTTAGATGCACCAACACCTAAATCTCTTGATAAAGTACAACCAACAGTTAAAAAGACACCAGTTAAGAGGACACGCAAAGCAAAGGTTTCAACCACTAAATATCAACAACCTGTTGAGATTAAGAAAGTGACTGAAACTAAAGAAACCAGAGTTAGACCTGCTAAACCTAATCTAACCATTGCAGATTACACTGCTGATATTAAAGTTAGATGGGAAATACACCAGTGGGAGACACAAGAACTCTGGAATGATATAGTCAAGGGTTTCAACAATTTAAAACCAGTTGTTGCTCAATCTGTTGATTATGTTAAAGATTCTTACAGCAGAGCGTTTGACTAGACCAATTAACAAAGTGTCACTCACCCCCTTTTCAGGGGGTTTTTTATTGCTATAATAGATTTGTTGAGGGATATGTGGTTCCTATGCCCCATTAAGTTGGGGGTACAGGTGTAAGCGATTCCCATAGGGTAAATTTGGGCATGATGGGTGAAACCCTCGTAGATGCCCCACTCTCTCAACTGCTGCA
>MDSZ01089510.1_pt1 | contig 16505 bp, 19 predicted proteins | sample 811201 | NCBI WGS metagenome assembly MDSZ01 (sample SAMN05326647, study PRJNA326480) | marine metagenome | isolation source: seawater | place: Indian Ocean: North | collected 2010
CGAAAGCTCTTCAAGTGCATTCGATAACCTATTTTCGACGGTTTCTGGGTCGTCTTGGCCTCTGCGCATGAGTCGCTCGCGAAGTGCTGCATGAGAAGGTGGAAATACAAAGATGGTCTCTGCATATTCTAGTTTTTGACGTATTTGCTCAGCTCCCTGCCAGTCAATTTCAAGAACGATGTGTTGGCCACCAGCCAGTACCTCGCTAACAGCGCTGGAGCTAGTACCATATAGATTTCCAAAAACGTTTGCCCACTCAATAAATTCGCCGCTTTCTACCATCTGCTGAAATTCATGCTTTGTTACAAAGTAGTAATTGACCCCGTCTGATTCACCATCCCTCTGTTTTCGTGTTGTATGTGAGATTGCAACGCCAACCTGACTATTTTCTCCTATCAGCGCTTTAACCAAACTGGTTTTGCCAGCGCCAGAGGGCGCCGAAATCACATAGAATCTACCCTGTGTCATTCGATGTTCTGTACTTGTTCGCGTATCTGTTCGATCAGTACTTTGAGGTCAACTGCAGACAGTATTGTGTCAGTGCTTTGTGCTTTGCTAGACAATGTATTAGCTTCCCTATTGAGTTCTTGCATCAAGAAGTCTAGACGCCGCCCGACGGGTTCGGTGCTATCCAGACAACGACGGACCTCGGTCACATGGGTACTTAATCGATCGAGTTCTTCGATGATATCTAGTTTTTGAGCCTGCAACACAAATTCTTGTTCCAACCTAGCAGGTTCGACCACTATATCGAGTTCGGCCAACTTTGCTTTGAGTCTATCGTGCAAGTTTGTGGCAATTTCCGCAGCGGATAATCTGATTTCCTGAATTGTTTCTTCGATTTCCTTGAGTTTGATCTCTATAAGCTCAGCTAGTTCGTGGCCTTCTCTAGAACGCATTTTGGCGAGTTGCTCCACTGCCTTTTTGAAGGCCACTAAGACATCGTCGGCGAGCGCTTCACCTACGTCCGGACTTGATAGGACATCGGGCCAACGCATAAAGCTTAATGCGTCACCTTTATTTGTTAGACCCGTTAGTGACGTGACTTTTTCCATTGCATTTTTCAATTCCAGAGCGAGAGGCTCATTAATATCTAAGGAAGATGTAACCTCTTCACTTTTGATTTTGAGCGTGCATTCAATCTTGCCCCGATACAGCACCTTTTTGAATTGAGTTCTTAGCTCGGTCTCTAAATACTTAAAGTTATCTTGCAGCCTGAAATTCACGTCAAGATAACGGTGATTTACTGAACGAATTTCCCAGATCGCTGCCCCGTGTTGTGCCCTGGCGAAGGCTGTCATGCTTCGTGTCATTGGAGATTAATTAAGTTAACGATCCATAAGTATAATGGAGTTTTTCTATGTCGGAGTATTTATGAGCGGAAATCGCCTGGTTGATCGACAGCCCGAGGAAATGAGGAAAGTCGAAATTGAAACTAATATAAATAAACATGCTGAAGGATCGGTAATGATTTCTTTTGGAGATACTAAGGTCATTTGTACGGCCTCAGCAGAAGCGGGTGTTCCTCCTTTCCTTCGAGGCAGTGGTCGGGGCTGGATCACTGCTGAATACGGTATGCTTCCAAGGTCGACGAATACGCGCATGGGCAGAGAAGCTGCGAGAGGCAAGCAGGGTGGTAGAACGGTGGAGATTCAGCGGTTGATTGGACGCTCGCTTAGAGCGGCAGTTGATCTTGCCAGTTTTGGCGAAAACACGATACGTATAGATTGCGACGTAATTCAAGCAGATGGCGGTACCAGAACCGCGTCCATTACGGGTGCTTGCGTCGCTCTTATACAGGCGGTTAACGGCTTATCTCTGCCGGAGCCGCCAAAAACCCAATTGGTCTCTGCCGTTTCTGTCGGGATCGTCAAAGGCGTGCCGGTTTTAGATCTGGAATACATTGAGGATTCACAGGCAGATACTGATATGAATGTTGTTCTAGTCGAAGATGGTCGTTTCATCGAAGTTCAAGGAACAGCAGAAGATGAACCCTTTGATCGAACAGAATTAGATAGGTTGCTGCAATTAGCGGAGAAAGGAGCAGCTGAGCTACGAACCATACAGAGATCTGTGCTGGAGGTTGTATAGTGCTCGTTGATTATAAACGTGAATTTATCGACTTTGCCCTCACACAGGGTGTCCTGAAATTTGGGAGCTTCAAACTAAAATCTGGTCGTGCCAGCCCATATTTTTTTAACGCAGGAGAATTTAAGTCGGGACGGGCCTTGCAGAGACTAGGTGACTATTATGCTGCGGCATTGGTTGATAGTGGATTGCCTGTGGATTGCCTTTTAGGCCCTGCCTACAAGGGTATTCCGCTAGTATCCGCTGCGGCGATATCCTTGGCTGATCGTCATGGTCGCGATTTGCCCTTTGCTTACAATCGAAAGGAAATCAAAGATCATGGCGAAGGTGGTTCTCTCGTAGGTGCTGCACTAAAAGGCGACGTTATTGTAGTTGATGATGTGATTACTGCTGGCACAGCGATTCGGGAGGTTATGTCGTTAGTAAGCGATTATCCAGCTCGAATTGCCGGTGTGATGGTTGCTATCGACCGACAGGAACGAGGCCAAGGTAAAAAGTCTGCGATTCAAGAGTTAGAAAGTGAATATTCCTTGACTGTTGTTAGTGTCGTTAACCTTGACGATATAGTTGCTTATTTACTGGAGGCAGGCTCTTATAAAGATGAACTCGAGAAAATCAGTGCCTACAGAAATACTTACGGTATCGAATTAGGGTGAAAAGTTTTGGTTCTTCAATTTGGTTTGTGCCAAATGAAAAGCTTTAGGTGGCAAACGTTCGCGTTGGGCCACTAATAAGGTATTGATTTAAGTTATTGGAATCGGAACAAGCCTGCCCTTATAGCTCGCCATTGCGCATCCCACTCTGTCGTAGGTAAGCGGCTGAAATCGCTTCTCACATATTGACTGATTCGGCCTTCGGCCAATGCCAGCATCAAATTGGCTGCAGCGGCGTTATCTCCCGGAAATGGAGACTCTCCTCGCAAGGGCATCTCTCGGAGTACTTGGCGAAGTTGGGTCTCTATACGCTCAAAAAGCTGAGATACTCGATGTCTGAGCCGATCGGTTTCTCCGGCTAAAGGATCGCCGGTCATAATTCGACTGATTCCTGGATTTTTCTCCGAGAAAGTCAGTAATAATCCGAGAATTCGCTCACATCTCGATTCTGCTGTGTCATTTTCCGCCAGGATCTGGGAGATCCTACTGAACAATGTACTTTCGATAAACTCAATGAGAGCATCATACATTTTCGCTTTACTTGGAAAATGTCGGTAAAGAGCTGCCTCTGAGACACCTACATGTCGAGCAAGACCTGCTGTTGTTATCCGACTACCGGGGGATTCTTCTAAGATTGTTGCTAGTGATTCGAGGATTTGTTCTTTTCGCGAAGGTTTGTTGACTTTGGGGTTGCTGATTTGATCTTCGTTACCGATCATGAGTTGAGTTCCCGGTTGAGGTTTGTGATTAGGGTTCCGACACCTTCGTCAGTTAAGACTTCGAGTAAAATTGCGTGTGGAACGCGGCCATCAATGATGTGAGAGCTGATTACTCCTCCATTGACGGCGGATAATGCACACTTAATCTTAGGTAACATGCCGCCCGTTATAGTGCCGTTATTGATTAATCTATCCACTTCCCCAGAGCTTAGTCCGGTCAATAATTTATCGTTTTTATCTTTTAAACCCTCAACGTCTGTTAACAAGATTAGTTTTTCTGCGCACAACTCCTCCGCTAGTTTGCCTGCGACCAAGTCAGCATTAATATTATAGGTCTCATTGTTTTCTCCGACTCCGATAGGTGCAATAACCGGAATAATGTCGCTCTTTGTTAGCAGATCAATTACATGGCGATCTATACCGATAACCTCACCGACCTGTCCGATGTCGATAATCTCGGGTGTAAGGATTTCGGGACTAGTGCGCTCGATGAGCATTTTTTTTGCGCGGATCAGAGTAGCATCTTTACCAGTTAAACCGACGGCTTTGCCCCCATTTTGATTGATAAGACTAACAATGCTTTGATTAACGGTTCCGCCAAGAACCATTTGTACGACATCCATCGTTTGACGGTCTGTGACTCGCATGCCATCAATGAATTCAGATTCGATATTAAGCTGATCAAGCAAAGAGCCGATTTGAGGTCCGCCGCCATGGACCACCACCGGATTAATTCCGACTAGTTTCATGAGCACAATATCGCGAGCAAAACTTTGCTTAAGTGGCTCATCGATCATGGCATGACCGCCGTACTTGATGACAATAGTTTTTTCGGTGAACCGCTGAATGTAGGGTAGCGCTTCAGCTAGTACCTTAGCGATGGTAAGCGCGGACTCTTTTGAAATTGTCATTTGAAATCCAGATCCTCTCTGATTTCCTTTAGTATTTCTCTGAATGTTGTTTTGATGCTTTCTAACGCAGCTATACTGTCCGCCTCAAAACGCAGGTTCAACGCAGGCTGGGTGTTTGAGGCCCTGATTAGCCCCCAGCCATACTCGAAGTCGACTCGAAAACCGTCGATTGAAGTAACAATAGCATCTTCGAAATCTGCTGCTTCAGCAAATTTTTTTAGTAGAGTAATCTTTTCTTCCTCTGCTACATCTACATATACTTCCGGGGTCGAGTAACTCTTTGGAAATTCCTCAAGTATTTCAGTTAGGTCGTCCTCTTTAGAGCTCAGAATCTCTGCTATTCTGGCGGCGCTATAAATGCCATCGTCAAAACCATACCATCGTTCGGCTATACAAACATGTCCAGATAGCTCTCCCCCGAGTACGGCTTCGGTTTCCTTCATTTTTTGTTTTACGTAGGCGTGACCGCTACGACATATGATAGGTCTACCTCCTATGCTGGCTACTGCTTTCTTAAGGTGTTGGGAGCATTTGATATCGTAAACGACATTACTTCCGGGATTTCGCGAGATTATATCTTTGGCTAGGAGCATCAGGAGTCGGTCTGGCCAGATGATTTCACCTTCAGGCGTGATAGCAACTAATCGATCGCCGTCTCCATCCAGCGCCACACCTATGTCGGCCTTATTTAATTTTACGGCAAGAATCAGATCGTTAAGATTTTCTGGCTGAGAGGGATCTGGCATATGATTTGGAAAGGTGCCATCTACGTCGCAGTATAAAGGCACTACGGTGCAACCCATTGCTCTAAAAAGATCGGGAGCGATGACACTCGCGGCGCCATTGCTGCAGTCAAGAACTATCTTTAATTGGCGCGAAATAACAATATTTTCCGTAATGGCGTTGAGATAGTTTTCTTTTAGGTTAGAAATCTCGACGCTGCCCTTGCCATTAACCAGACGTCCCGAATCGATTCTTTCGTGAAGGTTTTTTATATCTGGGCCCATTGTTATTTGGCCATCTAGAACTATCTTAAAGCCATTGTAATTTGGCCCGTTATGGCTGCCGGTAATCATCACACCACTTCGGATATTTGTAGTTCTTGTACCGAAGTAGAGCACCGGTGTAGGCACTAAGCCGATGTTAGTGACATGGCGCCCGCTGGCTACTAGACCTTCTATAAGGGCATTGGCCAGAGAAGGGCTGCGTTCTCTGCCGTCGAAACCGACTAAGACTCTTTGTTGGCCGCGATCTGCAGCCTCTGATCCAATTGCTTGGCCTATAAGCTTGGCGATGTCTTCGTTAATGAATTTGCCGACAATACCTCGGATATCGTTTGCTCTGAATATTTGTTCGGTAATATTCGGCGTGTTTTTCTTCAAAAATTCGGTTGTATCAACGATTTTTCCATGCTTTGAGACGCTCTTCGTTAAGGAAGCGGTGTCAGTCTTTGAGTCTATGTTGACTGATGTTTTTTTTATCATCGTCTCTGGTTATAGCTCTCTATGCGATTCCAGATGAACCAAACCCACCCGTGCCTCGATCTGAAGTATTGAATTCATCTACTAAAGCAAACTCAACTTGCTGCACTGGTATTATGACGAGCTGAGCAATGCGCTCTCCAGGATCGATAATGAAATCCGTTTCTCCTCTGTTCCAAGCTGAGATCATTAGTTCGCCCTGGTAGTCTGAATCGATGAGACCCACAAGATTGCCTAATACTATGCCATGCTTATGTCCCAGTCCGGATCGTGGCAATATGACGGCCGCGTAGCCAGGATCTTCGATATAAATAGCCAAGCCTGTTGGAATAAGCTCTGTCGATTTTGGCGGGAGCTCGATAGGTTTTTCGACACACGCTCGCAGATCCATTCCAGCCGAGCCACTGGTCGAGTAAGTCGGTAACGCAATATCGTTGTTGATTTTCTTATTAAGAATTTTGACCTGCAGTTTGTCCATCGTTTTTCATCCTATCTCGTTGGCTATCAGGTCGATTAATTGCCTCGCGAGTTCTGTCTTAGACATCATGGGTATCTCGTGTTTCGCGGTTGCCGTTAAGACGATTGTCTGATTGTTATCACTGTTGAAGCCTATATTTGGATCGGCGACATTATTGGCAATAATCATGTCCAGCTTCTTCTTCTGAAGCTTTTGTTTGGCATGTTCTATTAGCGAGCCGGTTTCTGCAGCGAAGCCAACGGTGAAAGGTTTCCCTTTTCTTCCAGCTACGAATTTAAGGATGTCGGGATTTTGTACCATCTCAAGAGTCAGGCCGTCATCACCTTCCTTCTTGATTTTATGGTTGCTGCTTACTTTAGGTCTGTAATCAGCAACTGCCGCTACTCCAATAAAAATATCGGCACCTTCGATAGTTGCTTGTACTTCGTTAAACATGTCCTCAGCTGACTCGACGGAGTGAACCCTCACGCGTTGCGGCGGTGCCAGAGATGTTGGACCGGTAATAAGTTCGACATTTGCACCCGCCTCAACAGCGGCCTCAGCAATGGCGTACCCCTGCTTACCAGAACTGTGATTTGAAATATAACGGACTGGGTCGATCGCTTCTCTTGTAGGGCCCGCGGTAATAACCACCTTTTGGCCTTTTAGGGCACCGGAGTGAAAGGCGGAACTAACTGCGGTAACGATATCTGGGACAGACATAAGCCTCCCGACACCTATCTCACCACAAGCCTGAATTCCTTCATCGGGTTGCAGCATTATTGCACCTGATTTCCTCAGTTTAGCCAGGTTATCCTGAGTTGTGTTTTTGGACCACATTGCTTGGTTCATAGCAGGAGCCACGGCTATTTTGCATGTGGCCGCAAGACATATTGTGGTCAATAAGTCATCGCCTCTACCAGCTACTAACCGTGCCATGAAATCCGCTGTTGCAGGAGCAATGAGAATTAGATCTGCCCATCTTGCCAATTCGATATGTCCCATTACGGTCTCGGTTTCTGTATCAAGCAGATCTATTTGAACCGGATAGCCGGAAAGCGCTTGCATGGTTAGAGGCGTAATAAATTCTTGAGCCCCGCGAGTCATTACCACTCGAACTTCTGCTCCTTGGTCCTGTAGGCGACGGAGTAGTTCAGCACTTTTATAGGCAGCTATTCCTCCAGTTACTCCCAAGAGAATTCTTTTGTTGATTAGGTTCACGTTTTGCTCTTTAGATTTTCAACAAAAATTAAAACAGTCTTCTGCCAATCATGGTCACTATAAGAATTTGTCTATCTTCTATAGAAGCCAAGGTTAGCACAGGCAACTAGATAAGTGTGTGCTTACACTCGCTATGGGCCGAAGGTTGAATTCTTGGCGTGATTTGAGCGAAGTAACTAAACAAAATGTGTCAACGCTATGAAATTGGCAAGGCTTAACTATTATGTATTGCTTATTTCCTAAGAGATATTAGCTTTATGTTCAGTATTGTGTCTTAGAGATTTGGTGTTTTTTTAAGATTCTAGCTCTTGAATGACAATAAAATTTGACCAGCCTGAAATAGCGGCGATGGTTAAACTGATAGGGTTTAATCATGAATGTTGATGCAGCGTGGGCCATCTGGTATAAAGCTTGCCTCGCTGAAGGTAGATCGTTGCCTGAACAGCGCCAAAAAAACGCAACCTATTGAAATCTAGGGTAATTAAGATGTCGAGAGAGTGTCAGGTTACAGGCAAAAGACCGGTCAGTGGCAATAATGTATCGCATGCGAATAACAAGACGCGCCGACGTTTTTTGCCCAATGTACATGATCATCGATTCTGGCTGGAGAGCGAAAATCGTTTTGTTAAACTGCGAGTGTCTGCGAAAGGTATGCGCATCATTGATAAGAAGGGTATTGAGCAGGTCGTAGCAGATATCCGCGCATCTGGTCAAAAGGTCTAGTTATGAGAGAGAAAATCAAGTTAGTTTCTAGCGCTGGTACTGGTCATTACTACACAACCAGTAAAAATAAGCGGACAATGCCAGATAAAATGGAAATTAAAAAGTTCGATCCTGTAGTGCGAAAGCACGTGATCTACAAGGAAGCCAAGATCAAATAGTTGTTCGGCGTCGCGCTAGAACACTCATATCTCTATGCCCGAGCTCCCCGAGGTAGAAACCACACTCCGGGGAATAAAACCCTACCTTTTGGGTAAAACAGTGACAGCAGTCATGGTGCATGAGCCCAGATTGCGCTGGCCCGTCGAAGCTAATCTCGCTCAAATGGTGACCGGACAGACAATCTCAGGCTTAAACCGGAGAGGAAAGTACCTTCTCTTGGAGACATCGTCGGGACGTTTGATGATCCACCTTGGAATGTCTGGAAGTCTAAGAGTTGTCAAAAACGGGATTGCTCGTCGAAAGCACGATCACCTGGAACTGGTTATTAGTACTGGAAAGGTTTTACGTTTTCATGATCCTCGTCGTTTTGGTTCGGTATTCTGGTTACCCAATACCGAAGGGCATGAGTTAATCGATAATCTTGGCCCTGAACCGCTTTCCAAAGATTTCAACGCAGATTATCTATTTGAAGCCTCCAGGGGTCGTCGCATAACAGTTAAGAACTTCGTTATGAATAGCAAAATTGTTGTTGGCATCGGTAATATATATGCAAATGAAGCTCTCTTTATGGCGGCTATATTACCATCGCGCGTAGCTGGGACGATCTCAAGAAGGCGTTATGGGACTTTAGTTGAAAAAATTAAATTGGTTTTGACAAATGCAATCGAATCCGGGGGAACAACTTTACGTGACTTCGTTAGGGAAGATGGCTCGCCAGGTTATTTCAAACTAGAACTTCTCGTCTATGGCTTAGCCGGAGAGCCCTGCAAGAGGTGTGGTCGAATATTGACAGAATCGCGCGTGGGTAATCGTTCGACCGTTTTTTGCACTCGCTGTCAGCGTTAGCCTATTTCACCTTTAGCGAGAGCGTCTTCCACTGCCGGGTGCACAAATTGCGAAATATCTCCGCCGTAACCTGCGATTTGTCTTACAAGCGTTGATGATATGTAGGAATTGGCTTCAGAAGGCGCAAGGAACACTGTCTCAATTTCTGGAGTTAGGGCCCTATTCATATTCAGCATCTGAAACTCGTAATCGAAATCGGTTACTGTTCTGATACCCTTAAGAATAACTGATGCGCCGATTTCCTGTGCGAAGTCTACTGTTAATGTGTTAAAGCCCTTTACCTCTACGCGCTTCAGATGTGAAAGAGCTTCCTCGGCTAATTCTACCCTTAGCTTTAGGTCGCTTGGCGACTTCTGTGGACTTGTGGCAATGCCTAGCACCACTCGGTCGAATAGCCTTGTCGCGCGTTCAACGAGATCAGCGTGACCATTGTGTATTGGATTGAAAGTGCCGGGGTAAAGAACGGTAATCATTGTTGACAGGCTTGACGAGGAGAAAGGCGCCATCATACAGATGGGGCTGGAGATATTTCAAGATATTGAAATTAACCCGTAGCATACTCGCCCAGCTTTTTTTTGGCGGTATATATCGCAGTAATCTGGTAGATCGCTGAATACCTGAGTGGACTCCGTTTCGACGTAGACCAAGCCGTGACTTAATCCTCTTTTTTTAATGATGGAGATTAAGGAGTTGAGGTTATCCTGATGGAAAGGAGGATCCAGAAAAATGACGTCAAAAACCTGCTCTGTCTCCTCTAGAAAGGTAGTCGCATCATTGTGTCTCAGTTTGAAATTGCTAGCTCCTAAAGTCTCGAGATTATCTTTTATGGAGTTTGTGATATCTTTTTCACGATCTACGAACGTAATTTTAGCTGCCCCTCTAGACAGGGCCTCGATACCTAAAATGCCACTACCGGCGAACAGATCTAAACAACAAGCATCGGCCATTTCATTTGTAAGCCAATTGAATAGAGTTTCTCTTATGCGATCTCCAGTCGGACGTATCTCTTTCCGATCAGAAAAACTAACTTTGCGACCTCGCCACTTTCCGCCGATAATTCGCAGTGAACGTTGATGTTTCATATCACCTGATGGGTCCTAATTGATCTACCATTTGGTTAAGAGGTTAAGAATAAGCTAATGTCGTTCAATGATGCAGATGAAAACCAAGAAGACAAGGTTGGCTTTTTTTTCCGACTGAAAAAAGGGTTGGATAAAACCCGAGCGCGGCTTTCCGGCGGTTTGCAAGATATCTTTCTGGGTGCCAAAACCCTCGATGATAAATTGTTGGAAGAAATCGAGACCATCTTGCTATCTGCTGATGTAGGTGTCCGAGTAACCCAAGAAATACTCGACGAACTCGCTAAGAAAATGAATCGCAAAGAACTATCGGATAGTGATGCAGTATTGCAACATCTTAAGGACCACCTAACGGATATACTTAAACCTGTTGAACGATCGCTGGCGTTAGAGGAGCATAAACCCTTTGTTATTCTCATGGTCGGCGTCAACGGAGCAGGAAAAACTACGACAATTGGTAAGCTCACAAAATGGATCGAATCGCAGGGTCAAACGGTTATGCTCGCCGCAGGAGATACTTTTAGGGCAGCTGCCGTAGAGCAACTCCAAGTATGGGGCGATCGCAACGAGGTGCCTGTTATCGCTCAAGGTACTGGCGCTGATAGTGCATCGGTCATTTATGATGCTCTCTCCGCTGCCAAAGCGAAACAGGTCGATGTCCTGATAGCAGATACAGCAGGGCGGTTACAGAACAAAAAAAATCTTATGGATGAACTCAGTAAGATCAACCGTGTTCTTGCGAAGTTAGATCAAGCAGCTCCCCATGAAATCATCTTGGTCCTGGATGCGACATCAGGGCAGAATGCTATTTCGCAGGCACAGCATTTTCTTTCCGCTGTTAACGTAACAGGGATTGCCGTTACAAAGCTCGATGGGACAGCTAAAGGGGGCGTGGTATTTCCGATTGCTCGTCAGTTGGCATTGCCTATCCGATTTATTGGAGTTGGTGAGCAGATGGAGGATTTACGGCCATTCTCTGCTGATGACTTCGTCTCGGCATTGTTTCAGCAATGATTAAATTCGATGATGTCAGCAAAAAATACCAGGGAAGTGTTGATGCATTGAGTAGGGTCTCTTTCGAGCTCGCGACGGGTGAAATGGCATTTCTGACCGGCCATTCCGGTGCTGGAAAAAGCACCTTAATGAAACTCATCATACTCTTGGAAAGAGCGAGTCAGGGACAGGTTTTTGTCAACGGAGTTAATCTGAAACGTGTCTCGCGCCGATATATACCGATGGTGCGTCGTGGGGTCGGTGTGGTGTTTCAGAACCACCAGTTATTATTCGATCGTAGCGTATACGACAATGTAGCTTTGCCGCTGACTATTGCAGGATATGCTCCGCGGGAAGTAGGAAGGCGGGTTAGAGCCGCGCTAAGCAAGGTAAGTCTATCGGACAAGGAAAAACAAATGCCGTCGGCGCTCTCTGGGGGCGAGCAGCAAAGGGTGGGAATAGCTCGGGCAGTCGTGAATAAACCACCGGTGTTGCTTGCCGATGAACCCACAGGCAATCTAGATTCGGAACTGAGTCGTGAAATACTGGAACTATTCCGCCAATTTAATCAAGTGGGTGTATGTGTGCTTATCGCAACTCATGATCTTAATTTGGTTCGTCAAGAAGGTTGCAGGCAGCTAGTCCTAAATCAAGGCAAACTCATTGGTAATGGGTCGTGAAGACCTCAGGAGCCACTAACTCAGTTTCGGGATTGAGTGATCGATTGCGATCCTGGTTAGCACATCATCGACGAGTTTGTTTGTCGACGATAAGTGATTTGCTGAAAAACCTGATGTCCAGTCTATCGACGTGGTTAGTTATCGGTATTGCGCTGGCCTTGCCCAGTATATTTTTTATTATCTTAAGCAGTGTTGCCCAAATAGGTGCTGGATGGGGAGGGAACCCAAGCGTCAGTGTTTATCTTCAGACTGATCTAGACGAGAAAGCAGGGAAGTCCCTTGCTAACGAGATAGTTGACAGTAACTATGTAGAAAATGTTCATTTTGTCTCGAGAGATGTTGCTCTGAAAGACTTTCAAGAGCGTTCAGGCTTAAGAGATGTTCTAAGTTCTCTAAATCGTAATCCATTACCTCACGTCATCGAAGTGAACCTAGTTAGTTCTGATCCTTTAGTATTAAACGACCTGAAGAGTCTATGGCTAAGAGATAATAGAATCGCCAAGGTAGTAATTGATTTGGCGTGGTTAGAAAGGCTCAACGCGTTACTGATTTTTGTAGAACGATTGGTCTGGATTTTGGCATTGATTTTGGGTCTAGGTGTTATCCTCATTATCGGGAACACCATACGATTGGCGATTGAAAATCGTCGCCAGGAGATTGAAGTAACCAAGTTATTTGGTGCCACCGACGGTTTCGTGAGGCGCCCCTTTCTCTATTTGGGCTTTTGGTTCGGAGTAGGCGGAGCCTTGATCGCTATGATCCTTTTGCAGTTAAGTCTCGTAGTGTTGTCTAATCCTATTGAAACTCTGGCACAAAGTTATAGAGAAGACTTTGCGCTCCCGGGCATTGGTGCGGATGGCGTGCTTCTTTTGCTCGGTTTAGGAGCGTGTATGGGAATATTGGGAGCAGCGGTGGCGGTTTCCCGCCATCTAAAGGTTATTGAACCCCGATAACGAAGGGCCTTTGGCGAAGGCTTATATTAGCAAAGCGATGGCGTCAGGAGTGATGCGGTGATAAAATATGCGCCCCAAATTTTAGGCATATCATGAATAAAGAATTAGTTCCGATAGATGTGCTCTCTCCTGGCGCTAGTCTAGACGCATACGTCCAGACGGTGAACAGCATACCTGTGCTGTCTCTAGAGGAGGAAAAAGAGCTAGCAAAACGCCTTTATGACGAGGGCGATGTCGATGCGGCTCGCCGATTAGTGTTGGCTCATTTACGTTTTGTTGTTTACATAGCAAAATCATATTCTGGATATGGCTTACAAGAGGCCGACCTGATTCAGGAAGGAAATGTTGGTCTGATGAAAGCGGTGCGCAGATTTGATCCGACCTATGGTGTGCGATTGGTGTCGTTCGCTGTCCATTGGATAAAAGCCGAAATTCATGAATTTATTTTAAAAAACTGGCGTATTGTAAAGATAGCTACAACCAAGCCGCAACGTAAATTGTTCTTTAACTTGCGGAGTGCAAAAAAGCGTCTGGGTTGGATGAATGAGGTGGAAATTGCTGATGTGGCTAGAGACCTTGGTGTAGCCCCTGAAGTTGTTCGTCAAATGGAGAGTCGGATGGCTTCACACGACGAAGCATTTGAATTGGAATCAGATGATGATGAATCTTTCGCCCCGGCTCAATATCTAGATGACCCCGATCTGGATCCGGCGGTCGTTGTCGAAACTAGCGACTTTGAGAAGGTTCAGCGTGAACGTCTTGCTTTGGCGTTCGGGAGTCTTGACGATCGGTCACGCGAAATCATGCAACGTAGGTGGTTATCGGAAAAGAAAGCCACGCTTCATGAACTTGCTGATTATTATGAGATATCAGCAGAACGGGTTCGTCAGTTGGAGCAAAATGCTTTGAAAAAGCTGAGACTTAGTTTTGCCTGAACGCAAATGTTGATTAAGTTCAGCTTTGTGTTCGCAGCATTAGGAGGCGGTTTGGCCGTCTTAATGGGGGCCTTAGGTGCCCATGTTCTGCGAGGAAAGATTGAAGGTAGTCTTCTAGAAACGTTTCAAACCGCAGTTGCCTATCAGATGTACCACTGCTTAGCTTTGCTAGCGGTGGTGGTTCTTATGCTCGAAACCGGAAGAAGACTATCCTTAGAAATAGCTGCGCTTGCTTTCATGCTAGGAGTATTTCTATTCTGCGGAAGTTTATATGCTTTGGTGTTTACGAATCTTAAGTGGTTCGGTCCGATTACACCTATTGGCGGTTTAAGCCTCGTGTTTGGTTGGCTAGCCCTGGGTATTTATGGTTGTCAGCGTCTTGACGGATAGACAGTCAAGACAGATCAAGTCTTATGTGCTACGTCAGGGTCGTCTGACCAAAGGCCAGGCGCGAGCTATTGAGATAGGTTGGCCGACCTATGGTCTGAGTTCATCTAACGGCTTACTGGATTTGGAAAGCATATTTTCCCGACGCGGTGAGACAGTATTTGAAATCGGCTTTGGTATGGGCGAATCTCTAGCTGCACAAGCCAAGGCAGCCCCGGAAAAAAACTTTATTGGTGTTGAAGTCCATAAGCCAGGTGTTGGTCATCTGTTCCTACTCGCGATGGAATACGAGTTGGATAATCTTCGGGTCTTTCAAGAGGATAGTCTGGATGTTTTATTGGGAGCAATTCCTGACAAGAGCCTTTCTATTGTTCAGATTTTTTTCCCCGACCCTTGGCCGAAAAAGCGTCACGAGAAGCGCCGACTGGTAGATTCGGAATTCCTGAACCTATTGTTTAAAAAGCTTGATTTTGAAGGGTTAGTGCATATTGCTACAGATTGGGTCCCGTATGCAGAGGCCGTTGAAGAATTATTTATTAATAGGCAGGACTTTGTTTCGGTGCCAGCCCCTAAAAGGCCTGAGACTAAGTTCGAGCGGCGCGCTAGACGCTTAGGGCATGAAGTCCGAGATCTTGCCTACCGTCTAGTATAGTAAAAGCATGTCATCCAGAAAACGCTGACCGAGTTCGGTGGGAACGAGCCTGTTTTGATATTGTTTGACAAAGCCCTTTTGTTTGGCCTTATGAATAAAAGGTAACAATTCCGTAATCGGCTTACGAGTTCGCAAAGTGAACAAGTCCAGCTCAAAGCCATTGGTCAGTCGTAGTACATTCATTAAGAATTCGAGGTTTATCTCCTCAGATGAGACTTCTATTCGCCGCCCCTGAGTGTTAGCCAGATAGTCTGTTGGCACCCGGCTTTTCTGTGTTCTCACGATCTTTTTCTCAGAGGTAAGCTTTCCGTGGGCCCCGGCTCCAATGCCGAGGTAATCGCCGAATTCCCAGTAATTCAGGTTATGTAAAGCGTATTCTCCAGGACGTGCAAATGCTGAAACTTCATATTGTTCGTAACCATTTCTTTTTAGTAGCAGATGTCCCTGTTTGGTCATTTCAGCGATAAGGTCTTCGTTTGTTTTCTCCGGTGGATACCGGTGGAAAACCGTGTTTGGCTCTATAGTCAGTTGATACCAAGATATATGTTCAGGCTTGAGTACGATCGCTTTATTGAGGTCAGCGAGGGCATCGTCGATATCTTGGTCAGGCAAACCGAACATTAAATCGATATTTATTCGTCTGAACCCCGCTGATCTAGCGCCAGCGAACGCATTCAATATATCGTCTGCTTGGTGAACTCGACCCAGTTTCTGTAGATGACGAATTGAAAAGCTTTGTGCGCCCAGGCTGAGCCTGTTTACCCCGGCGGCCAGGTAATCGTCGAAGTTAGTTTGATCGAACGTACCTGGATTGGCTTCGAGCGTAATTTCACAGTTGTTCAAAAAAAACTGATCAGCAATTTTTCGGAGAAGTCGCTTTATCGCTACTCCACTGAACAAGCTGGGAGTACCTCCGCCCAAAAAAATCGAGGTTATATCTTGTCGAGATTTTCCTTGTCGTTCGTTTTGCAAATCCTTAATTAGGGCGCTGATATAGGCATGTTCTGGTAACTCCTGTCTGAGCTCGTGCGAATTGAAATCACAGTAAGGGCACTTCTTGACGCACCAGGGGAAGTGAACATAGAGACTAAGGGGAATAGTACTCAAGGAGCTTTTCCTTTAGTTGTCGCAAAGCTTTGCCTCTATGGCTGAGAGTATTTTTCAGCGATGTTGATATTTCTGCAGCAGTAGCGCCAAGGGAGTGAACATAGAAGACCGGATCATAGCCAAAGCCGCCGCTACCGCTTGATGTATGGCTGATTTCTCCATGCCAGCTGGCTTCAGCTATAATTGGGGTCGGACTGGTAGCATGATCCAGAAAGGCCAGGGCACAATGGAAAAAAGCATGTCGTTCATCACAGTTACCTAGCTCAGCCAACAATTTTTTTAAATTTTCCTCGTCCGTTGCGCTTTCACCGGCATATCGCGCTGAAATGATACCGGGGCGATCGTTCAAAGCCCTGACACAAAGGCCGGAATCGTCGGCGATGGCCGGTAATTTGCTTAGAGCGGATGCATTGCGTGCTTTGATTAGCGCATTTTCAACGAATGTGCTGCCGGTTTCTGCA
>MDSZ01090446.1_pt1 | contig 16505 bp, 22 predicted proteins | sample 811201 | NCBI WGS metagenome assembly MDSZ01 (sample SAMN05326647, study PRJNA326480) | marine metagenome | isolation source: seawater | place: Indian Ocean: North | collected 2010
TATCCACCATCTCTTGATACTGATTTAATAAAAATACGTAATTCAATTATATAAACTTAATATATAGGGTTATATTGTGGTTTAAAAACCATATCATTTGCATAGTTTGTATATATTGTATATTCACCTAATTGTTAATATTGTAAATAGTATTTTATGTGGTCATTTACACAAGAAAGAATGGTATCTGCGTTAGAAGAATCATTAGAAGATCCAGAAAAGCCAAAGCAAAGAAGAAAATGGTTAAGTGTAAAGTTTTTATATTATTCGTGCTGTTTTTTACGAGACCCGTATAAATCTCATGAAACAGACCAATTAATAAATAATATTCATGAAAGATAAATTGAACCAAAATTACGGTGGTTAGAGAAAGCAGAGACTTAACTAAAAATATTGATTGGAATCATGACGACGCACACTCAAGAACAAACGGAATGGATAAAAAAACTAGCAGGGATGTTAATGCCAAAATCTTCATATCCTCCTAACCCTACACCACATCAAAGAAGTTTGCGTTATAAAAGAGGAATAGAGTATGTATTAGAAGATGATGGAGGAATTCTATTTAATTTAGATGCAATACCTAAATTTCCCTCTGCTCCAAACATGTCAACTATACTTTATTCAAGAACCAAAGTATGGGAGGAACAATTATATTCCAGTATAAATCGTCAGTTCGTAATTTATCCCGAACACAAACGCTATTATAATTCGTTTGTAAGTGTAATGAGACGATACCGAAAAGAATATCGTAAACATTTCCTTCGCAAGTGTATTATACCCCAAGCAAATATTGAAAAAAAACGCATTGTTCTTTATGAAAAAACCTCACTACCAACAGAACTTTTACGTAGTATTGTATCTTATTTGTAAATGTTAACATAATGCATAAAATTGAACAATAAAAATGATATTTATAATGAATATAAAGAGAAATATACAATGACAACGCAAATATATATTCCACGCATCTTAGGTAATATTCAAGATGGTCAAATTATTGAACAATTTGATAATATGAATATTGGAAAAATAATTAACATCGAGACACACAAAAAAATTAATGAAAATGGATATCCTTATTCTTTTGCATTTATTAATCTTCGATTATATGAAACAAAAAATGCAACCATTTTTAAAAATAATTTAGAACAACTGAATAATTTTCAGTTGTTCTATGACGAAGAGGCAGGTAGATACTGGGAAATAAAAAAACATATTCCTCGTAAAGAAAGATACAATATTGTTAATGAATTAAGTTTATGGAAAAAAATAAAACATGATATGATATTTGAATATGACGAGTTACAAAGAGAGATTTTTAGTTTGGTTTTGTAAAATATTAATTAATAATTTATTTTTTTTTGTTAGATTTTGATTTCTTCTTCTTCTCTCTAAGTGAACGTCTGGACTGTTGTTTCTTTTTTCTACTTTTTTTTTGTTTTTTTCCTCCTAAATTTTGTGGTTTTTCTTCACCTTCTTTTGGTTTTTGTTCCATTTCAGGCGGTTTTTGTAGTTCCTCTTGGGGTTTCTGTTCCATTTCAGGCGGTTTTTGCATTTCCTCCTGAGGTTTTTGTTCTATATTTTCTGATATATCGTTAATTACCTTTGTTTCTACTGGTGCAATTGCATTTTCTATAAGGTTTTCATTATTTACTTCTTGTTGTTCTTGTTGTTCTTCAATTTCTTTTTTGACAAAAGAAGGCATACCATCTATGTTATTTGTATCACCAGAATTACTCATAATATGTGAATATGTGATAACGCATGATGTTAACCCTATAAATACATATGCTAATGTTGGTATTGATCTATCGTACATTCTAATAATATATCATTACAAATTAAATATTCGCATTCTTATTTATTATATTATGCACTTCTTGTCCTGTTATTATTTTCTTTTCTTTTAGAATGGTAACAACTTCTTCAAAGTTTTCTGCATTTTCTTCTATTAATTTATATGCTGTTTTATATGCAAAATCTACTAAATACTCTGTTTGATTATCGATACTACACTTCTTTTCGTCACTTACTGAATTTCCATTTTTATTCATATCTCGTGAGAAAAAAGGAAGTTCATTTTCTTCATCGTTAAAATAACATAAATTATCACCAAATCCATATTCCGTAATATATTTCCTTGCCATATCATTTGCTTGTTTTAAATCATTCATTGCACCTGTAGTAACATCTAAATCTTTAAAATCTCTAAAAATATCCTTATCTAATTTCGATTTCTTTGCTTTTTTGTATAAATATTTTTCAGCTGCTCTTCCTCCTAATGCTATTATTAAATTTGCCAAAATAAAACGTTTTGTTGCATATTTTTGGAAACGTTCTTTTGGTGTAAAAAGAGTATATCCACCTGCACCATTTTTATTTTCTTTTATAGTTACTTTTCTCAAATCAAACATATCTTTAAATAATGATACCATATATGCGTGTCCTATCTCATGATAACTTACTAATTCCACTTCTTTTTCTTCTGGATTATTTGTTGTTGATGGTAAACCAATTGTTATTTTCTCATACGCATCTAATACATTTTTTTGTGTAATATTTGTATTATTACTACGAACAGAATATATTGCTGCTTCATTTACAAGATTTGCTATATCTGCACCTGAAAAACCTGTTGTTAAACTTACTACTTCATCCAAATTAAAATCTTGTGCCATTTTCTTCTCTTTCAAATGAACATTAAAAATCTTTTTTCGTCCCTCTGTATCAGGTAATCCTACTCTTACTTTTCTATCAAATCTTCCTGGACGAATTAATGCTTTGTCTAATACATCTATACGATTTGTTGCTGCAATAACTACTATTCCATCTGTAATAGAAAATCCATCCATATTTGTTAATATTTGATTTAATGTTTGTTCACGTTCATCATTTCCTCCCGCAATACCTGCGCCCCTTTTTCTACCTACTGCATCTATTTCATCAATAAAAATCACACATGGGGAATTTTCTTTTGCTGTCTCAAATAATGATCTAACCCTAGCTGCACCTATACCTACATATAATTCAATGAATTCTGAACCACTTGCAGAAATAAATGGAACATCTGCTTCTCCTGCAACTGCTCTTGCTAACAGAGTTTTTCCTGTTCCTGGGTTACCTTCCAATAAAACACCTTTGGGTATCTTAGCTCCTGCTTCTTCGTATTTTTCTTTATTCTTTAAAAAATCAACAACCTCCATCAATTCAAATTTTGCTTCATCACATCCTGCCACATCTGCAAAGGTTGTGTTTATAGTTTTTGCATCAATTATATCACCCTTACTTTGTTCCTTTTTAAATATAGACAATCCAGAACCCGGTTGGCTTGGTAACTGAACAAATCGTGCAACAATACTCACTATAAAAGTAATTGCAAAATAATAAACTACAATATTAAACATTACATCAGTAAATTTTGTTAAAAATTGAAATATTGGACTGTTTGGTAATTCGTATATATCCACATTAATGTTGTGAGAAGTTAAACTATTCAATAAATTATCTACATTCTCTGGAAATAACTTAATAATATGAAAATTGCTTCCACCTATTATTCCATTATGTTGATTATCTAATGCTATCGCTGTCTTTCCATCAGAAGAAATTGATACTGCCTCGATTAAATCCTTTTTGCTATATTCAAATAAATCTCCATAACTCCATTGTGTTCCTACAGCATCATTCATATGTTTATGTATTTGTTCAGATGGTAAAATTCTTGATATGTCACTACTCATTTTAAGACGCGAATGCATTACCTTCAAACCAAATAGTAACGGCACTGCCGCAATAAATATCATTAAAGACATCATTAACTACTATAAATAATATTACTTTATATTATTTATATTTTAAATACCCATATTAAATACCCAATCATCAAGTAATCCACCGTTAAATAAACATGGAGCTATCGAATGATTTAATATATTATTTTTATCAATAAGATCTGTTTTTTCAAATATAGATTTTTTTTTATTTTCTAATGTCTTTAATAATTCATTATTCATTAAATGTTTTTTTATAGTTTCCAATTCTTGTGGGTTTTCATTTAATAATTTATATCTTGAATCATAACCTAATTTATATGAATTATCAAAAATATTATGTGTTACTGTATCTTCATTTATTAATTTTGACGTTTCTATACTTCTTCTATTATTACACATACATTGAAAAATAAAAAATAGTATTGCACGGACCATTTATAAATATACATATATATTTTTTATATGATTATTTTTATCTAATTACTACATCACCACTATTATAGTCTAATTCCTGTTTTCTCTTTAGAGAATATTGGTATCTCTCAACCCATTTATTTTTTAGGTCAGAAGATAATTTTACATTTAAATGGTTTTCACATTGGTCTGGATTATCATAAAATAGAGTGTCTACGTCTCCTTTACATCCAATTCCAGCAAATGCAACCTTTAAATATAGGTCCTCATCAAGCGAACCAACACGATGTTCATGAATATACGTTCCATATACAGCATCACGAATAGGTGCTCCCGGTAGAATGCTAGAAGCAAAATATACAAGTGTTCCATTTGCATTCTTAATCTTACGAATACCCGTATCTTGCTTCTGCTTTGACTTCTTCTTCTTAATCTTAGTCTTTTTCTTTTTTCCAACCAACACATAACTTACTGAAGATGCATCTGATTCATTATCATCAATATCTTCAGGATAGTCTTGGTAATCATCATCGTGATATTCATAAACAGGTTCCTGTTGAGTCATAGAATATTCATCATCAGAATATTCAGAGGCAAGTTGTTGATTGTCCATTTTGGTAAAAGCGGTAAACAATTATAATGCTATTAGTATTATACAATAGTAGTAGTTTAATTTTTAAGTGTGTTTATAAAATAATTAAAAGATATAACTAGTATATACAAAAAGTAATATGCCATTTACAGAAAATGAATTAAAACAATATTTAACTGAACATTTTATGAATGCTCCTGTGGAAAAATTTAATCATGAATATGATACTGAAGATATTCCCGATATTGACTATTCTATTAAAGATACAAAAGTAGATACAACTGAAGACTTCGTTTTCAAATATTTAGAAAAGGACACTTTATCTACAGATATTGAGTATGAACGTGATTATTTAAAACAATACTCTTTACACTTATGTTTATACTCTGTAAATCAACAATGTCGCCTCCCATTTGTAAATTATTATTTCATTGAAGAGAACCTTACATATATTTTCCCAAAAAAACCATTGAATATGAGAAATTTTCTTGAAATAAAAGAAAAGCAACATATAAAATTACCAGAGGACGAAGAAAATGATGAACAAATATCTGAAGTAGATTTAGAATTTTTTAATCAAGTCAAAGAATTTTATAAATCTATTCTAAATGTTGACTTGAATGAAGAGAACTTTAAAGGATTTACTGAAGAAAATAATGATATTTTTGTATTTATTGATGTAACCAATGAATCTTCCCAAATTACAAGTTCTTTTAAAAAAGGAATCATTGACGAAATTATAAATGCAAATGCTATTTCAGGAAAATTTATAGACAAGAGTATAATAAATTTATTTCAAACACAAATTGAATTACAAACATTGAGAACCTTGGAAAATATTGAAGTAGAAATACCCAAAATCGGATATATTATTGAAACATCTGAAGATGGAGAATACGAGAACCTATTTAAAAATGAAGACGAAATGTTACTTATTTTCCCTGTTTCTTCTTATGAAGACAATGATGATGCTTATATTTTTTCATCTGTTCCATTAAAACAAGAAAATATTGAAAATATACATCGTTTTGCATGTTTCGCAGAGAACTTAGACGAAAAAAATGAAAAAAGTGACGATTATTTCATATTTGTAGAGAACAACGTAAGATTTTATGGACTACTTGAAGAAGACTTATTCGCAGAAATTTAATCTATGTCATCTTCTATATTATCTTTAAATTCTAAGATAAATTTATAAAGAGTATTTATTTCTTTCAACTTATAATAATATCTATTATTCCCTATAATTATTTCTTCATCACAATTTTGTAAAAATTCTATTAAATTATTTACATAACCTAACGTATCCATACCCTCATCTGTATAATACCATTTTTTTCCTCCTCCAGGCATTTTAATATAATCAGGTATTAACCAATTGGCCTTCTCAAACATTACATTTTCTTTATCAATGGTAGATATTATATTTTCTACTTCTTCTACAAAATAATCCATATAATAATCTTCAGTATAATTTAATATTGTATTTTCCAAGTCTTCCCACAAAATTGTTGCGTAGTTATTACAATAATTTATATATTCGTATTCATAACTACTAATCTCTCTTATAAGTTCTTGTGGTAAGGTTTTAATACTGGATAATGGTATGTTTTGTAAGTAACTAATAATTTCAGTCATTATCTCGGCAGGTAAATAAATTAAAATTGTTATTATCGATTTTTATTTATAATAAAGTTATAAATAAAAACATAATCAATTTTATGAAAAAACACGTATTTAAACCATATTTATACCTCCGTCAGATGAATACGTATCTAAAAACTTATATAATGAACTTTCATCAATGGTGTCTCCAATATTTGTAATAATTTCGTCTCGAAGAGGTTTTCTTTCGTATAATTCATAAAATCCTTGAATATATTTATTAATGAGTGAACATTGCTCATTGTATAGTTTGTCATTATCTTCTTGTATTTTTCGTGAGCGTTTGAGAGCATCAAGTTGTTTGTCCATTTTCTTGTCTTCCATTTCAGAAAATGCCTTCAATTCCTTTTCTCTTTGTTCTATTTGTTCTTTTTGTTGTTGAATAATTCGTTTTCTTTCATCCTCGTCTACACTATCACTACTATCTTCTAATTCTTTATACCACTTGTGTCGCGTTTCGTTTGCACTAATAATAGTATCACAAATATCAGGTTTCCTTAATTGTTCGAATTGTCTACGTTTTTTACTACCCTCTTTTCCAGTAAATTTAGAATTAAATTCATGAATTACTTTTTCTTTAATATCAGGGCTTGTTTCCATTAAACGGTCAAATTCTTGACGACATACTTTTAAAAAAGTCTTTGCATCAGTTCTTTCATCAGGATGTTTTGATAATTCAATGCGAATATTTCTTGCAAATTTATCCCAAGCAATAGCAGAAACACGGTGTGCTTCATTTAATTCTGATATTTTAAGGTATTGCTGTATAGTTGTTAAAATACCTATAAAAATATTAATGGAACCAATGATCAACGGCGAAAAAGTTTGGTAATTTGCGGGAAGACTTTGTTGTGCAAAAGAAGCAGTACCACTGATAGTTGATAAAATAATAGCAGGAATAGTATACCAAGCATGCATATAAGAATATTTTGCATGGGAACGAGAATTTAACCATTTATAACATTGTGCTACATCACACCATTCTACCATAATTAATTCATTTTCGGGTGACCATACTACTTTTTTATTATCTTTAATAGTTGTCATTGCACTGGATGGATCAGTATCTACATTGGATGCATTGTCGTGTTCTTTATCATTACCTTTTTCGTCCGACTTCATATACATTTATATATGATATACATTTACATATTTTACGCAAAACAATAATTAAAAAACGTTTCTAAATATTTAATTATTGTTCTCTTCTAAACCCTTAAATTCAGGTATTTCTTTACTTTCTTCAACTTTCATTTCATTATCTTCTACTTTCTCTTCAACTTTATCTTCAGATTCTTTCGATATTGTTTCTTTTGGTATTTCATCTTTAATTTTTTCAATGTCAAATACCGTTTGGGTTGAATCTAATTCTTCAAACGTGCTATTGTCAATTAAATCATCAAACGAAAAGGCATGATCTGAAGAAATATTATTATTGATTTCCTTTTCAAAGTTAACATACGTCTCAAATAATCGTTTGATCTGTTTTTGTTGTGAAATATGAAAAAATGAAATATAATTTAAATATAATTCGATTTGTGATTTTAATATATAATTTTCATGATTAAGTGTATTTACAAAGTTAGAAATAGAATATCCTGCTTTTTTCTTTGTAGTATATTCTGAAATAAGTGATTCTTTTTTTAACACAGTATTATACATTTCTTTAATGCAGTGTAACATATTTTCATGAACTAATTTTATATTATCTGTGCCATAATCAAAAAAAGGTTCTAAATCTTTGTATACAGGAACCAAACTTTGGTTTAAATCTATATCCAATTCTTCTTTATTCTCATTAATGTATTTAGTAATTAATTTGTATAATTTGTAGTAGTCACAATAAGTCCTGTTTTTTATTAATGAGTTAAATTTATTTAAATTTTCATATTCCATTGCAAATAATTTGTATTGAAAATAAAATGAATCCAGACAAAAAAGGAAAATTTGTTTTGTATTCGATTTACTCATTTTGGTATGCGTTTCTTTCAATCCATTTAATTTTCCTTTTAGTTTTAGTTTTTCTAATTCTATTTTGCTATCTAAACATACTAATGTTTTAAAATTGTTTTGTATTCTATCTATTTTATAAGAAATATCCATTATAAAATACTAATATATAAAATTGATATCTCAAGTACTTTTAAGTTCAATACAAAAACAATGTTTACAAAAATAAAAGATTTCACGCGATTATATAATTTATTAGAGCTAAACCAATATAACTATATTTATGTTTCCATTGGCTCTAAATATAATTCTGGAACTGTAAATTTCAATGGAATATTATATGAAACAAATGCTTGTTATCAAATGCATCCCTTGTTTATAAAACAAGAAAACCCACTAAAAACGTTATGTATTATGATTGATAAGTTAGGTAAAAATGATAATACAGAAGATTATATACACAGTATTTTATATGAAAACGTAGATTTCATACTTATAGATAATCATTTTGATAAACAATCTATTGTATGGTTTTTGGATTTATTCATAGCAAAATTAAATGAAGCTGAATTTCCAGAAAGTAATGTTATGATTGCTAATTATGTTCGTTATTTGAATACACCAAACAGTGCTGAAATGAAAATGGAAAAGAGAATACCAAAAACAATACATGAAATGTTATTGGATACAAATTATTGCAATTGTTTTTACCAATGGTTTGGATATCGTAAATATCTATATAATTGTATTTACAATTATAGTGTTTTAAAATTACTTCCTAATGCAACTGCCTACATTCACGAAGCAGAAGAAATCATTAAAAAAATGGATAATAGTGCTCTTGTATCCACTACAGTTATTCAAAATAGGCAATTAAACTTATTATTACAAAATATATATTCCATTAAAGAAGTTAATTATTATAATTCAGATATGGCTGTTTCTAAATATGTTATGGGTATAGAATCTAACCAACTTATTTCTATTTAGACTTGATCTAAACAAGTATTAAAAAAATATTCTATTTCTGTTTTATTAGTGCCACTAACAAATTCATCAGGTATATAATGTGTATTATCCTTAAAATATGCTAATAAACATGGTATTCCATTGACCATTTTTTTTGATTTCAAAAAATCATACAATAGATGTGATTTACTATCACCGATTTCTACTTTTGCGCATTGTATAGTATCTGGCATCATTGAAAAGTATTTTTTAACATCGTTCTCAATTAGTTTACATGGTTCACACCAATCAGCACCAAATTTTATAATAAATACACCTGGGTTATTTTCTAAATAAGTAGCCAAAGCATCACGGTTTGGAATATCGGTAATCAAAGGTAATGGCATTATATAGTAATATGTCAAAATATATTTATGTAGTTTAAATATAATAAAGTTTTTTCTTAATAATCACTATATAATGAGCGAATTTCACAATTTAGATATACATATGTATAGTTTAAACGAAATATTAGATTTATTTGGATTAACTTATGATATTAGCATTGAAGATTTAAAACGTGCCAAAAAAAAGGTATTAATGTCACATCCTGATAAATCAAAATTAGATGCAAAATATTTTTTATTTTACAAGAAGGCGTTTGAAGTCATTGTGCAATTTTATGATAATCAAAATAAACATAAGAAAATGGAAAGAAATGATACTGAATATGATTCAAGTTCTCATAATCATTTGGATAATTCGAATACAAAGGAGGTTTCTTCTAAAATAAATAAGATTCCTACAAAAGATTTTCAGACCCAATTTAATAAATTATTTGACGAGAATATGACAACAAAGATTGATGAATCTAGGAATGATTGGTTTACAAGTAATGAAAACAATTATGAGATTGCTGAAAATGTAAATTCAAAAAATATGGGGGAGGTATTAAATAGAATAAAAGAAAATCAATCAAGTATGGTGCGATATAATGGTGTTCAAAATCTATATGTAAATGGAAATTCTGGAAATAGTTTATATGAACAAGATGATGGTGCATATGTAACAACTGACCCATTTAGTAAATTAAAATTTGATGATTTAAGAAAAGTTCACAAAGATGAAACTGTATTTTCAGTAAGTGAAAAAGATATTCATAAAGTTCCACAATATGCTTCTGTAGACCAATTTGTTCGTGCTCGTGGAAAACAAGCGGTATCTCCTATTGAAAAACAAGAAGCAGAAAGAATATTAGCTAAACAAAATGAAACGTATAGACAACAAATCATGCAGAAAGAATATGATGATAAATTGAAAACTATGAAAAATGCTGAAAAAAACAAGGGTATTTTATCAAAATTTTTATTCCTGAAAAACGAATGATTTAAACAACTAATCGTATAAATAAAATATGAAACTTATTTTATTTATATTGCAATTATTGGTAACTACATTAAACAATATTCCTAATAGTAGTAAAAAAGTAACATTAGAATTAAATGATAAATATATTATTGAATTAAACGTAACGGATTTTACACCTTTGAAGATTTAAAACGCCGACCGAATCTTATAAAAAATTGATTTAAAGTTTAATAATTATAACTTTATCAAAAAATGAACTCAATTTCGCCATACGATTTGGAAACTGGACATACATATTATATTGAAAGCTATAATAAAGGTGTTCGTACAAAAAAATATCGTGGCGTTATTAATAACTTGAACGCATGTACCTGGTATGAACATAATGTACTTGAAATTGGAAATATGATTGAATATGTAAACGGACAAGAAACCACCTCGACTGAACGGGATTCTCCAACCTTTCCCGGAAATATCTTTTATATACATGTAGGTACTAACGCAACAGAACCCCAATATTGGTTATTTTATAAACCCGTTGCTGATTATTTAATGACTACACAAGTGCTCAAACAACGTACTCGATTGGATAAAGTAAGTATTTGGGGGTTATATAAACAGCATTTTGGCAAAGCCGAGGGGGGAGGGCGCAACATCTGGTAGAACCCCACCGCTGCGACGCGTTTGGTATGATTATTTGTACCGAATAAAAAGGATGGGATACAACTAAAGCATGTGTATCCGTATCCCGGAAACTAAAAATTACCTGCCTTAAAATCGGCATTTTAAATGTGCAAAGGTGTAAAGTAAAGGAGAAATTAAGGAGTTAAAATGACATTTTCATTTTTTTTTGTTGTTCTATAAACCATTTCTTTTCCATGTCAAGTAATAAATGGTCATAATTCAAGTTTTTTCCTTCAATATCACTATAGTTTTCATATTGTGTAACAGTAGGAGGTGTTATCATATACCAATAATTCTGCATTTGTAAAGGTTTCCAATACATATCGATAGCATACATTCTTTTATTATTAGGTTCTTTCATTAATTTAGTTACTCCTTCTTTCATGTTAGAAATAAGAGTGTCATAAAAACTTTTCTTAACAACATAACCAGTAGTGGTTTGGCAATTTAAAATACGAACACAATAATTATCAATATTAATATATGGCGGCACAGCATTTCCACCAATAATGAGAACATCCCATTGTATTTCTTTATTTTCGTAGAACTTTCGAAGATTTTTTTTTAAAAGTTCTGGGTTTGTGAATGTAATATCATCTTCGCAAATAAATACTTGGTCGTAATTTCTTTCTTTTGCTAATTCGAGACATTTAATATGACTCATTGTACAACCAACTGCTCCTGAAGCAAGTTTTACCGCGTTAAAACGTTGTGCATTTATACCCATTTTTTTGAATTCTTCTTTGGCGTGCTTTAAGCGGTCTTCTCGTTGTTCCAAATTAATAAATAATGTATGTTTAAAGAGTTCCATATAATTATAAACTGTGACTTCTTTTATATCTCTTTTGTAAGTTTTCATATTTGGTTAAAATTTCTTCGTTTTCCTTCTTAATTTTTTCAAGGTTCTCTAACACCTCATTGTATTTTGTTTCAAGAACTATAATTCTTTCCTTGTAGTTGAATTCTGTTTCTAATTCTTTTGACCAAGAAACGGATTTTTTTTCAATTGGTTCATTTTCGTTGTCAATGTTTTGCGTTTTTATTTGAATATTGGAGGAATTATCAATAGTAAGTCGTTGAATTTCCTGATTTTGAGTAAGTTTTGATGTATTTTGGTAATTTTTTACATCAAGTTCTCTATCTCGCTTATGTTTTTCAAGTAATTCTTTCATGTCAACAATAGCTTCGTCTGTTTCAATATTTTCTGTAAAGTCAATTGCGTCAGGGGCTTTTTTTTCACTCATTGCGTTGTATTCTTTTTGTCTTTGTTCAAATTCTGAAAAATACGCATCTTTTTTATTGTTTTTTATGATAGGTTCTCCATAATTTGTATCAAACTGTTTGTTAGAAAAAGTTTGTGCTGGTTGTGAACTCTGTTGTCGAATAGTATTTATCATAAAGAGAATAGTGTTTTTATTTAACAAATTTATGTCATTTTGATTAAGATTATTGTATTGGTTCTCTTTATAGAACTTTTCAATAATTGATTGAAACCATTTTATCTTATCTTCATGGTTGAAACGTGATAATTCTGTACTCATAGATTTATTTTTATGAATTACATTCCATAATGTTTCTTGATTTTGCCTTGAAATATACAATGCCATTAATTATAATAATATCATTGTATTATATTGTTTAATTCTTTTTTGACTTTTTATATGTAGTTCGTTTTTTTTTGTTATTTTTTCTTGTGTTTTTTTTGTAATATTTACGAGCATATTTTTTTCTACCACCACTTTGCGGTTTATCAATGATTGTAACTTTTGGATCTTGTATTTTATCGTTATCTTCATCATCATATTCTCTTGGAACAGTTGCTGGATAATAAGCCTTATTTACAGTGTGTTTTGGGAAAAATAAACTTTTATCTTTTCCTTTTTTTCCATTATCTATTTCGCGTTGATTTTCTACAAGTCCTACGTAATGTTTTAAAAAATAATCAACTTGATCTAATGAATGAAATGGAGCACTTTTGTTATTAACTTTTACTTCAAAATCATAAATATAGGTGCCTTTATTATTAGGTAAAACATCTCTATAAAAAATTAATTCAGTATTGATAGTTTTATCTTCATTTTCGGTTGGTTTAATAAGGTCAACAAGCATTGATTTTAAACTACCTGATGAAGGATTTTCTACTTCCACTTCTGGACAAAGACTCAAAGTTCCTAAAGAGGTTTGGATAGATTTTTCTTCTGTTTCAGGAGTGGCTTGGACTTCAACCTCTTCTTGTTTCTCTTCATCAGTTTGTGTATCCATTTCTTTTGTTTTTGGTTTTTTATCTTTTTTAGGTCCCATTAATTAATATAACAGTAGATAATTTTACACATTAAAATATTCCTTTCGTTTTTGAAATACAAATTTATCGGGTATTCTTTCTTTTAAAAAATAATCCAATTTATCTTGTAAATTTTTAAAAGGTTTTTTACGATTACTAGCTTTATTGGTAAGCATAGTAATTATGAAATATAAGGAATACATACCACATTCATTATCTCCTTTTTGATGAGTCATCATAGAATGATTTTCGTAAAAAGTAAATTTAATGGGACTACATTTAAGGTATAATCCTTGGTTTACAATACGTTTTACTAATGTTTCTACTTCACTTGGCATTTTACTTCCCGCACTATCCAGGTAAAAAATAAAATTTTGTTTTAAATCAATAAATAAAGAAGTCCAATGAGAACCGGGTTCATCATGTTCATCTAAATTAAAAACAACACCTATTTTTGTAATTCCATTATTTATATATTTTTGTAATTGAAATGTGCATAGGTCTTTCCATACACATGTATTATCATTATATGGTTTACTATCAAAATCGATGGGTGTTGGTCCAATAAATTTAAATGTCTTATCAGCATCTTCGTATTGTTTTAATACATTTAGAATATCATAATTAGATAACCAAGCAGATGGATTCTCTTTCCATTCACTGGGTTGGTCGGGTGCAAATAATTCTTCATCTAATTTTTTACGTATAGTATTGTCTTTAATTGTCTTTAACCAGCAATCTTCTTTATCACAATCTTTTAGTTTATTTTTGAGTTCTTCCCATAATTTGGAGGGAGGCAAAGAAGTATTTATGGAGGGAGAATGATGTTTATTATATGATGAAATTACTTTTAAAATGGCTGATTTAGTAAAACAACTTTTATTAGAAATAGTTTTATTTTTATTTTTTGGATTACAATTCATCAATTTAAATTTTCGAGTGTTTCTATTATTCGTATTAGGCATATATACTATACTTTTATAATAAAATAGTAAATCTATTAATGTTTTTTGACCACTGTATGTTTTCCCCAAAAAGAAGAATTTAATGGAGTATGCATAACACCATTATCGTCATCGATATTATCTAAATTATCTTGCACATTAAACAAATTAGCTTTTTCAATTTCTTTTTGTTTAAAATGATGAATTAGTTTTTGGGTATATGCGTTAAATATTTCATCCAAATCAGAGGTAGACGATATTTCAATGTCATTTAATTTATTTTCTGTGAATTCCATAATTTGTGATTTATATTTCAATAATTCTTCATTTTGTAAATTAAGATGGTCATTATTATGTTTAGACATATATTTTTTGTAACTATTTTTATTCATAAGTAACATATCTGTGTCAAGTAGAGAGTGATTTTCGGATTGTTCTTCGTCTTCTTCCATATTTTATATAATAATAGGAACAATTTATTTAGATTATTATATATACATTAATATATAATATGACTCTTATACTTACTATAGCAAAATCCCCCAAAGCAGTGGGTAGTCATCGTGATGGAGAACTAACATCTACAAGAACAAAATTAAGAAGAGCTTGGAATCAAGAAAATGCAGTAGGTGTAGTAAATGGACACAACCGTGTTGTAACGCCTTTTCGTGCTGTAAATAATTTAGGTGATTTTTTAGCACGTAAAAATTACGTATGTGGTGGACCCAATCAAGTCAGTTCTCGTAAGGCCGGTAAGACTGGACCTATCGGTTCCATCATATCTGCTTGTGATGCAAAAGGTGTAGAAGGATATTCCGGAAACGTAAAATTTGTTTCAGATTCTTCTGATTATGTTACTTATAAAAAGCAAGCAGCTATGAACCAAAATTACAATGATATTAAGCATTAAGTTATATACAATAATTTATATTATACATTATTGTATAGGAACATCTAAAAAATGAGTTCAGGTCCCGAACGGATTTTTGCGTGTGACTTTAGAGTCAACAAAAGTAATGGTGATACTATTACAGATAGTATAGGAAATACAACAGGAACATACCAAAATGGTATATATTCGGATACTACTAATGGTTTGTATTGTAATGCAAGTAATTTTGTTGAATTTGACTTTAATCAATATTTTGATTCGAACAACCAAGATCAGAATAATTATTATTATTTGGAAATGTATTGCAATATTACTGCGACAGGATCACAGAAATGCCCTGTTGCATTTATGAGAAACTCATCGGCTGGTGATGCTTGGACCAATGATTCATATCAGGTTGGAATGGTACATTTACGAATGAATCATCAACAAATAGGCTCATATCAAATAGGTCCAGGGGGTAACGGTGTGCATGCTTCGAATACTTCAACTACCAATCTATTAACATCATTGAATACATGGTATCATATAGTTTATACTTTTAATAACAATGGTATTCAAGCTTATGTAGACGGCTCGATGCCAACAGGGTGGTCATATTCTCATAGTTCCAGTAATACTGCGGGTGCTGGTACTTATCCAGCATTAATGATTGGTTCTTATCACCATAGCAGTGGCAGCGGTCAAGGTAATGGATTTAATGGTAAAATTGCATACGTAAACGTGTATAAAGGAAATGAAATGACACAGACTATGGTTGATGAAATATATGCTAATAGAGCAACATATAATTACGAACCCTCATTTAGTATAGCAGAAACAATACCACCTACAGCAGCAATAACATATAGTAGTGCTGGACCTTATACTTATGGTGATTCAGATGTTACAATTACTGCAACTTTTAATGAAGCTATGGCAGATTCACCAGTTTGTCAAATTGCAATTAGTGGTTCTGACACTCTTCCTAGTATTACTGCAACCAATATGA
>MDSZ01120869.1_pt1 | contig 16503 bp, 16 predicted proteins | sample 811201 | NCBI WGS metagenome assembly MDSZ01 (sample SAMN05326647, study PRJNA326480) | marine metagenome | isolation source: seawater | place: Indian Ocean: North | collected 2010
GCTGCTTTTTTCTTTTTCTTAGGAGCAGCTTTTTTCTTCTTCTTCTTTGGAGCTGCTTTTTTCTTTTTCTTAGGAGCAGCTTTTTTCTTTTTCTTTTTAGGAGCTGCTTTTTTCTTTTTTCTTGGAGCTGCTTTTTTCTTTTTCTTAGGAGCAGCTTTCTTTCTCTTCTTAGCCATAAAATACTCCTTGTATTTTGTTACCCCGGAGGAACCTCCCTCCAACATCACTAAAAAAGTGATTATAATAAAAGGCTACACTTTTATTCCCAAAACTTACGGACAAAGTCAACAATATACCAATGTTTTTAAAATAAGTTATAATTTGAAATTTAATACTTCATAAAAAAATTCCATAAATTTTCTTCAAAATACATTTTTAATTTATTAATTCAATTTTTTCGCAGAAATCTTATAATAAATTAACATTTAACTATACAAAAAATTATCTTCATACTATTTGTTTAAATATAATTAATAATTCATTTAGAGATGAAAAATATAAATTCTTTTAATTCTGAACAAAATCTGACGGTTAATAATCAAAATTATAAGTATTTTGATTTAAAAACCGTATCAGAACAGTTTAATATTGATCTATCAAAGATCCCTATATCTATAAAAATAATACTGGAAAATTTATTAAGAAATGAAGACGGGGAAACAGTAAACAAAGAGATGATATCAACCGCGTTTAAGTCTCTTTCAAAAAAAGTGAATAATGACAATACAGAGATAGTATTTTTCCCAACAAGGGTTCTCATGCAAGATTTTACGGGAGTTCCAGCTGTAGCTGATTTAGCGGCTATGAGAAATGCACTAAAAAAAAGAGGTATTGAACCAAATATCATAAACCCTTTATCAAGAGTTGATTTAGTAATTGACCATTCAGTGATGGTGGATAAATATAAAAACCAAAATGCACTTAAAGAAAATGTAGCAAAAGAATTTGAAAGAAACAAGGAAAGGTATGAATTTTTAAAATGGGGTCAAAACTCTTTTGACAATTTCTATTTAGTTCCTCCTGGAGCTGGAATATGCCATCAGGTTAATTTAGAAAATATAGCTAAAACTATTTGGGTTAAAAATATTAATAATATTAATTACTTATTTCCAGATTCGGTTGTTGGAACAGATAGTCATACTACTATGGTAAATTCTTTGTCAGTATTAGGATGGGGTGTGGGAGGCATAGAAGCTGAAGCAGCGATGTTAGGCCAGCCAATTTCAATGAATATACCTGAAGTGGTTGGTTTTGAACTTAATGGTTCATTGAAGGAGGGAATAACAGCGACTGATTTAGTCTTGACTATTACTAAAATATTAAGAGAAAATGGTGTTGTTGGGAAATTTGTAGAGTTTTATGGAAACGGCTTATCAAATTTATCTTTAGCTGATAGAGCCACAATATCAAACATGGCTCCTGAATATGGAGCAACATGTGGATTTTTTCCTACTGATGAAGAAACAATTAATTACTTAAGACTTACAGGTAAAGATGAACAACATTTAAGTGTTGTAAAAAATTATTCCAAAAAACAAACTATTTGGGCTGATAAAGACTATAACCCAAATTTTAATAGTAAAATTATTTTAAATTTAGAAACAGTAGAGGCTTCTTTAGCTGGCCCAAAAAGACCGCAAGATAAAATTTTATTAAAGAACGTACCTGAAGAATTTAAAAAACTTGATAATAAAACAACTACTAATAAAAACTCAAAGCTGAATACAGGAGATATTGTTATCGCAGCAATTACAAGTTGTACGAATACATCTAATCCAAATGTAATGATAGCAGCGGGATTAGTCGCAAAAAAAGCTTTTCAGCTAAAATTAGAAGTTAAGCCATGGGTCAAAACAAGTTTGGCACCAGGCAGTAAAGTCGTAAGTGATTATTTAGACAAAGCAGAATTAACACCCTTTTTAAATGAATTAGGTTTTAATACAGTTGGCTATGGTTGTACTACTTGTATTGGTAATTCAGGGCCGCTAGACCAATGGATCACAAATGAGATTCAAGAAACAAATTTAACCGTCTGCTCTGTGTTGTCAGGAAACAGAAATTTTGAAGGAAGAGTGCACCAACATGTAAAAGCAAATTTTTTAGCTTCTCCTCCGTTAGTTGTTGCATACGCTTTAGCAGGCAATATAAATATAAACCTGTCAAAAGAACCAATAGGAAAATCAAAAAATGGTAAAAATATATATTTGAAAGATATATGGCCGAGTAATAAAGAAATTAATAGACTCCTAAACTCTTGTTTAACTCCTGAAATGTTTAAAAAAAGATATGAAGAAATATATGAAGGTGATGAAAACTGGAAATCTATTCATAGTGTAAAAAATATGACATACAATTGGAATGACGCTAGTACATATATTAAGCATCCTCCATTTTTTGAAAATCAAAATAATATTGAGTTAAAAGATATAAAAAATGCTAGGATATTAGCACTTTTAGGTGATAGCGTAACTACGGATCACATATCTCCAGCAGGAAATATTAAAGAGAATAGTCCAGCCGGGCTTTATCTAAATAATCGTCAAATTAATTCAAGAAATTTTAATTCTTATGGTTCAAGAAGAGGAAATCATGAAATAATGATGCGAGGTACTTTTGCTAATATTCGTATTAAAAATGAGATTCTTAAAAATACCGAGGGTGGTTTGACAAAATCATTTATAACAAACAAACAAATGCCCATTTATGATGCTTCACAGGAGTATTTGAAAAATAATATTGATACAATAGTAATTGCAGGTAAAGAATATGGCACAGGTTCATCAAGAGATTGGGCTGCCAAGGGTACAAAACTTTTAGGTATAAAAGCAGTTATAGCTGAGAGTTTTGAAAGAATACATAGATCAAATTTAATAGGAATGGGAGTTCTTCCATTAGAATTTATGAATAATGAGAATAGAAATATATTAAATATTAAAGGAGAAGAGCTTGTCTCAATAATTGGTATTGAAAAAGTAGAACCAAATAAGATCCTAGATTGTATTATTTCATCTAAAAAAGATATAAAAATTAAACTAAAATGTAGAATAGATACAAATAAAGAACTTGAATATTATAAAGCAGGAGGAATTTTAAATTATGTTCTCAATGAGATTATTTCGAAAGCTGCGTAAGCTATGTATTCAAATGATGAAAATTTATTAGCTATTCTTGGGCCTACAAATACAGGAAAAACATATTTAGCTTTTGAAAAATTAATATCATATTCCTCAGGTATATTTGGATTTCCATTAAGGTTATTAGCAAGAGAAAATTATGATAAGGCAGTAAATAAACTAGGTCTTAACAAAGTTGCATTAATCACAGGAGAAGAAAAAATTATTCCTAATGAAGCAACATATTTTTTTTGTACTGTTGAGTCAATGCCAATAAACAGAAATGTAGACTGTATTGTTATTGATGAAGTCCAAATGGCTGCAGATTATGAAAGAGGACATATATTTACAGATAGAATATTAAATTTGAGAGGAAATTTTGAGACTATTTTTTTAGGGTCATTAAATATTAAGAATATATTAATAAAATTATTTCCAAATATAAAAATTGAACAAAAAGAACGACTTTCAAAACTATCTTTTCTTTCAAAACAAAATATTGCAAAACTTAAACCTAGGAGTGCAATAATAGCATTTAATACAAATAAAGTTTATGAAATTGCAGAAAATATCAGAACTCACAAAGGTGGTGCAGCAATAGTATTAGGATCATTAAGTCCAAGAACAAGAAATGCGCAGGTTGAAGTCTATGAAAACAACAAAGTAGATTATCTTGTTGCAACAGATGCAATCGGAATGGGTTTAAACTTAAATATAAATCATGTTTGTTTCACATCATTAGAAAAATTTGATGGACGATATAATCGTAATCTGCAATCAAGTGAGCTAGGGCAAATTGCAGGAAGGGCTGGAAGGTATAAAAATGATGGAACTTTTGGTTACACAAAAGAAGCTGGTAAATTAGATCCATTAATAATAAATTCAATAGAGAATCACAATTATGAGCAAATACAAAAAATTTACTGGAGAAATGCTAATATTGATTTTAGCTCAATAAATAACTTATCTGACTCACTAAAAAAATTTCCAATACAAAATTTTTTTATTCATAAGAAAAATGCATCTGATGAAATTAATTTTAGATATTTATTAGATGATATTGAAATAAAAAAATATTTAACTGACTCCCAAAATATACGCTTATTATGGGAGGTGTGCAGAATACCTGACTTTGAAAAAATTTTTAATGATAATTATTTATTTTTTTTAAAAAATATTTTTTTTGTATTAGTTAAAAATGACAATAAGATACCAGAGGATTGGATACAAGATAAGGTTAAAAAATTAGATAATTTTAATGGAGATATACCAGAATTATCCCTTAAAATTTCTCAAATTAGAACTTGGACCTATATTTCGAATCATAATAAATGGTTAGAAAAACCTCTTTATTGGCAAGAAAAAACTCAACAAATTGAAAATAATCTATCAGATAATTTGCATATTAGCCTAACAAATAAATTTATTGATGCTTCCTCAAAATATTTTGTTTATTCATCCAATCAAGATATAATTGATAAAGTTCAAATTAATAATAATAAGGAGATTATATTAGATGATAAAAAATATGGAATTTTAAATGGTTTTGACCTACAGATTGACAAAAAAATATCTACACACTCTATTTTTTCACTTAATCATGTTAAAAAATCAATTAGAAATATGATAGAGCAAAAAATAGATAATTTTTTAAACGCACCAATAGATTCAATTAGTTTTGGAGATATAGAAAAAATAAACTGCAAGGAAAACATACTATTATATTGGGGTGAGGAACCAATTGGAAAGTTGGTAAAAGGATCAAAAGTACATTTGCCAATTGCTGAGGCAATAAACTCAGAATTTTTACCCTCTGACAAAAAATTATTAGTATCAGCAAAACTACAAAGTTGGATTGATAATGAAATAACAGTATCCTTAAAACCGATAAAGGATAATTTTGACAATGATATTAATCCAAATGTAAGAGCCATAGCTTTTAATTGTTTTGAAAAATTAGGAATGTACCCGATAGATGAATTTAAGGATTTTTTAAAAGATACAAATGCTGAAAATAAGTTACAATTATCAAAACTAGGTATTAGAGCAGGAGCAAAGTTTTTTTTTATTCCAAATTTTCTCAAAAAGAAACAAATAGAATTAAATTCATTATTATGGAAGGTATTTAATGAATTTAGTTTGGATTGTAGAATACCTCTGCCTAGGGACGGAAGAGTTTCTTTTTTATCAGAAGTTTCAATGCCTAAAAATTATTGGCAGTCTATAGGTTATATTTGTATTAATAATTTTGCATTTAGAGTAGATATCTTTGAAAAGATTTTTTATTTAGCAAGAAAAAAAATTAAAAATGGACCATTTCTTGAAAGTTCTGAATTAATGAATCCAGTTGGATGTAATAGTGATCAATTAAGAGATATTTTAAATTATTGTGGGTACTCAGCAATAATATTAAGTGATGAAAAAAAATTATATTTTTTTAGTAAAAAGAAAAAAGTAATTAAAAAAAATAATAAAGCATCAAAAAACAAAAAAACAACTAAAACTAAGATTAAGGCAGATCCGAATTCTCCTTTTGCAGTTTTGGAAAAACTTCTTTAAAATAAAATAGTGAGATAATTTTGATAAATTTATTTAAAAACTTTTTTGAAAATCAGGAAACAAAAAAAAATAATGATATAGATAATAATTTAGAACTTTTATGTGGCATAATGATTGAAGCAGCCTACAGTGATGGATTAATTGAGGATAAAGAAATTGAGAAGATCAAGCACATTTTGATTAATTCATTTAATGAGAAAGAAGATGCTGTAGAATTAAAAATTAATCAAGCACTAGAAAATAAAAATAATTCCAAATCTTTATACTATTACACATCTAGAATTAACAAAGAATATAATGAAGAAAAAAAATTGCTATTACTAGAAACTTTATGGGAAATTATTTTATCGGATGGCGAAGTCCATGATTATGAAACAAGTCTTATCAGAAGACTTTCAGGTTTATTATATATTTCTGATATAAATTCTGGAAATGCTAGGAAAAGAGCTCTAAATAAAATCACATTAAAACAATGACATATATAGTAAATGATAATTGCATAAAGTGTAAACATATGGACTGTGTTGAAGTTTGCCCAGTTGATTGCTTTTATGAAGGTGAAAATATGTTAGTTATCCATCCTGATGAGTGTATTGATTGTGGAGTTTGTGAACCAGAATGTCCAGTAGAGGCTATTTTATCAGATACAGAAGATGGAATAGAAAAATGGGCAGAATTAAATAGAAAATATTCTGAATTATGGCCAAATATAAATCAAAAAAAAGATCCACCTGATGATGCAGAAAAATGGCAAGGTGTTAAAAATAAATTTGAGAAACATTTTAGTGAAAAACCAGGGAGTTAAATGAAAAATAAAAAAAGTGCTGATTTTAAAATTGGAGAAATTGTAGTTTATCCAAAACATGGTGTTGGAGAAATTATAAAAATAGAAAATATGGAAATATCTAATATTAAAACACAATTTTATGTCGTGAAAATGGAACAATCTAAACTCACTATAAGAGTTCCAGTTGAAAAAAAAGAAGAAGTTGGATTAAGAAAAATTTCTTCAAAAAAAATAATTGAAGAAGTTTTTGATACCTTAAAATTAAAACCAAAAATAAGAAGAATTATGTGGAGCAGAAGAGCGCAAGAATATGAAACAAAAATATATTCAGGAGATCCATTAAGAATAGCTGAAGTTGTAAGAGATCTTTTTAGAAAAAATACTCAAGCAGAGCAATCCTACAGTGAAAGACAAATGTTTCAAGTTGCAATTGAAAGACTTGCTAGAGAAGTTGCTGCTGTTGAAAAAACAGATTATTTTCAATCTACTGAAAAAATTGAAACGGTTTTAAATAAGAAATAATATTTTGGAAAAGACAAGTAATTTTGTAGAGTTAAAAAATACAAAAAAAATTTGGGCAATTGGCTCTATTCACTCAAATCTAGAATCATTTGAATCAGTTAAGAACTATATTGTAAATAATTTTGAGAAAGATGATAAATTAATTTTTTTAGGAAATATTATTGGTTTAGGAGAATTTCCTAAACAGACATTAACCAGTGTTATAGATCTTAGGTTTAAACTCATGTCAAAATTTTTTTTAAAACCAAGTTCAATTATTTTTCTTAGAGGAGCGCAAGAAGAAATGTTTAATAAATTACTTCAATTACAAATAGCGCCAAATCCTTCTGAAATAATTAATTGGATGTTCGATCATGGTGTTGATAGTACTTTATCATCATATGGTTTTAGTAAAGAGGAAGTAATTAATATTTCAACATCCGGAACTGTTTCTATATCTAAGTGGACATCAAAATTAAACCAAACAATAAAAAAAAATTTAGGACATGAAGAATATTTTTTAAATCTTAAACATGCCGCATATTCATCTTCTAAAAAAATTTTATTCGTGAATAGAGGTGTTGACATTACAAGGCCATTATCAGCACAAAATGATTGCTTTTGGTGGGGTTATCAAGATTTTTCAAAAATAGATAAACCTTATAATACGTTTGTAAAAATAGTTAGGGGTTATCAATCAAATAAAAACAACGAATTGGAGCAGTCTAAAAACAAAATTGTATCTACTTTATTTAAACAGCCTTTAGAAAACAAAAGGGTTTATGTGGGTATATTTGGAGAAAATGGAGAAATATTTGAATTATTTGAGTCTAAGTGATCCAATAGGTAAATTTATACGTATAAATATATATGATGTTCAAAAACTCACAGTTTTCCAGTAAACTTATAGAATTTTCAAAAAAAGCCTCAATTTTAGAAAAAGAAGAAGAATTTAAATTAATAGATGAATGGAGGGATAGTAAAAATCCAAAAGCTCTTCAAAAAATACTGAATTCTTATCTTAGGCTTGCTGTTTCTTTCGCAAGAAAATATTCAAGTTATGGACTTCCAATAGACGACCTCATTCATGAGGGAGTATTAGGAATTATGCATGCATTAGAAAAGTTCGACACATCTAAAGATTTTAGATTATCCACTTATGCATCTTGGTGGATAAGGGCTTCAATCCAAGACTACATTCTAAAAAATTGGTCAGTCGTAAGAACTGGTTCTACTGCCTCGCAAAAAGCTCTATTTTTTAATCTTAAAAAAATCAAACAGCAAATTAATGATGTATCTAGAGAGTTTATGGGTCAAAATGAAATTGATAAGGTTTCAAATATGCTTAAAGTCAAATCAATCGAAGTTCAAAGTATGGAGTCAAGATTAGCTGGCGGTGATTTATACCTAAATCAAAAAGTTGATAATGAGTCGGAAAATGACTTAATGAGCTTATTGGCAGATGATAGAGACAACCCAGAAGAAGTCCATCAAGAATTTAATGATACCAAAATCAAAAAAAACTATATAATAGCCGCAATTGATACTTTGAATGATAGGGAAAAAACAATAATTAAACTTAGAAAATTAAAAGAAAAAAGTGTTACATTAGACGAATTGGGCAATAAACTCAAAATAAGTAAAGAAAGAGTTCGACAAATTGAAACGAAAGCTCTTGATAAGCTTAAAAAAGCCATTTTGGAAATTTCTCAACAAGATAAGGAATTTTTTATTTGATACTTTTAAAAATTTAAATATTATAAAAATATGAAGATAGTAATATCTTTCCTTTATCTGTTATTTTTATCATCATATTCAAATGCATCGGGACTTAATGTTTATGGATTAGGTGTATATGACTTAATTTGCGATACAAAAGACGATCCAACAGTGGACTTTAGATATGAAAGACGTTTTGATAATTCAATATTAGATATTGGTCCTGAAGAAGATAATTTCTTTTTTTTAAAACCATTTGTAGGCTTTGAGTATACAGGAGATAATGCATCTTATGTTTTAACAGGTATATATCTTGAAGATAATGTTGGACAGCTTTTTAAAGGTAAAAAAAATAAGGCTATTTTTACTCCTAGTTTTGGAATTGGTTATTACGATGATGGTTCTGGAAAAAAACTAGGTAATGATATTCAATTTCGAACATCTTTAGAATTAAGTTATGAACTTTCTAATAAAAATAGAATCGGTTTTTCTTTAAGTCACATATCCAATGCTAACTTAGGAAATAAAAATCCAGGTGTAGAAACTTTTTCAATCTTATATCAAATTCCATACTAGATTAATTAAGATAGACTTTTTTCTCTAAGAAATCTTAAAAAAATACTTTCAATTAATTGAAGGTTATTTTTTTTCATTAGTTCATGAATTTCTAATTTAAACTTCTTGCTATTAGGAATACCAAAAAAAATCTGAAGGATAGGGCTCAGCAAACGAAAAATAGACTCAAAATCTAATTTAGGCTTAATATATTCAAAATAGTTTGAAACAATCTCTTCATTAATTTCTGTAAAATTTTTTTCATTATAAAAAATCTTATCAACTTTTTTTAAAATAAATGGGTTATTTTGAATTAATCTCCCCAACATAACTCCATCAAATTCATTTATAAGTGTTTCAGCTTTATCAATACTGTCAATTCCACCATTAAGAATAAAAGATATTTTAGGATATTTCTTTTTTATTTTTTTAACAAAACTATAATCTAATTTAGGAATATTTCTATTTGCTTTAGGATTGATACCATTTAAGATAGCATTTCTTGCATGCACATAAATAATATCAATTCCACTTTTTAAAACTTCATCAATAAATTCTTCAAAAAAATCATAATTTAATTCCTTTCCCAACCCAACCCTACATTTCATTGATGTCTTAATTTTACTATTTTGTAGAGACTCCAAACATTGTCTTACCAATACTTTATCCTGCATCAAACATGCTCCAAAACTACCTTTTTGGACAGCCTTACTTGGACACCCAACATTTAAGTTAATTTCATCATAGTTATAACGAAAAGCAATTTGAGAACATTTTTTTAAATCATTAAGATCAGAACCCCCTACCTGTAGTGCAACAGGATTATGCTCATCATTTTCAATAATTAAATCTTTATTTTTAGAATGAATCATAGATTTAGAGGCAATCATTTCTGTAAAAAGAAACGCTCTTTTTGATAATATTCTGTAAAGTTTTCTTGCATATGGAGTTGTATATCCCATCATTGGAGCTACACAAAAACGTCTTTTATAATTTTCTATCATTTAAATTTTTTAAAATTAATTTAATGTACTAAATAAAATAAATTTACATGCCTTTACCAGATTTTTTAATTGATAGATATATAGATTGGAAAAACAATTATTTTGAAAAAAATAAATTATTGTATGAAAAAACAGTTTCTGAAGGTCAGAAACCAAAAGTAATGGTTATTTCCTGTTGTGACTCAAGAGTTCAAGCTACTTCTATATTTGGCTCAAATATTGGTGAGTTTTTTGTTCATAGAAATATTGCTAATCTTGTACCACCATATAATTTAGGAGAAGAGAATAGTGGGACTTCCTCTGCAATTGAATATGCTGTAAAAACTTTAAAAGTTTCTCATATTATTATTTTAGGACACTCTAACTGTGGAGGTATAAAATATGGATATCAATTATGCTGTGGAGAAAAAAACAATGATTATGAATTCATTGATCAGTGGTTAAAAATTTTAAAAAAATCTTTTAATAATCTAAATTTCAATCTTCAAGAAAATGATAAAATTAAATATCTTGAAAAAGAAAGTATAAAAAACTCTATTAAAAATTTAAAAAGTTTTCCTTTTATTGATAAGTTAATTCAAAAAAAAAAAATTACAATTCATGGTTTATGGCACGACATCTCCGAAGGTGTGCTAATGGAATTAAATACTGATAAAGATGAATTTGAGAAAATTATTCACGAATAACTATAATTTTTATTTGGAAATTTCCTTTTTTTAATATCTCCATCATATTTTTTTATAGCAATTTTTAATAATTTTGGAAAATTTAAATAACTTTTGACAAATTTTGGTTTTTTAGAAATTACTCTCAGATTTATTAAGTCATCAAATACTAAGATTTGACCATCACAATTTTTTGATGCCCCAATACCTATTGTAGGTATTGATAATTTAGATGAGATTAATTTTGCAGTATTTTCAGTAACACATTCTAGTAAGATTGCACTTACTCCACATTTTTCTAAATTCAAAGCTAATTGAATTAATTTTTCTCTTTCTAATGAATTTTTTCCAACAATTTTAATTTTTTTAAAGTCTTTGTAATTTTGAGGAGTTATTCCTATGTGGGCAATAATATTAATTTTTTTTTTTATTAAATATTTTATAATTGATAATTTATCCTCATCTATTTCTAATTTTATTAAATTTGCATTTGTATAAGATAAAAGACTTTTAGCGTTTTTTAATGCTTGGATTTTACTGTCATAAGTTTTGAAGGGCATATCTATTACTGAAATACTTTTTTTAATATTTTTAATTACTGCTTTTCCATGTTTTTTCATCATATTAAATGTTACATCTTGAGTGTTATTCATATCATATAAAGTTGTTCCTAAGGAGTCTCCTACTAATATAATATCGATATTTCCATCTAATATTTTTGTAACTGCTGGTGAATAAGTTGCAATACAACTTAAAGGGTCTTTAAAATTTTTATTTAAAATTTTTATTTTTTTTGATTGCATGTATTAACTATATAGATCTTGTAATTCCACCATCTACTCTAATATTTTGGCCAGTAATATATTCACAATTATTAGATGCTAATAAGCTGACAACTGAAGAAATTTCTCTTACCTTTCCAGCCCTTCTTAGAGGAACTCTTTTTATAAATTCTTTTTTTGGTTTTAAGCTATCTATAAATCCTGGGAGAATATTATTGATTCTAATATTAAATTTTGCAAATTCATCCGAATAAATTTTAGTAAATGACGAGAGTGCAGCTCTCATTACACCAGAAGTTGGAAAACTTTTTTCTGGTTCAAAAACAGCATAAGTAGAAATATTTATTATTGATCCATTTTTTTGTTTTTTCATTATAGGAGTTACAATTCTACAAGCTCTAACAACATTTAAAAAATATGTTTCCATTCCCTTAATCCATTCTTGATCACTAATTTTTAATATATCTCCTTTTGGTCCATGACCAGCACTATTAACCAACACATCTATTCTTCCAAATTTTTTCATTACTATTTTAATAAATTTTTCAATATTATTAGAATTTAAATTAGAACCAGTATAACCAATGCCATTAAGTTTGTTTGCCAAACTCTCTCCATTTCCAGATGAAGACATGATAGCAATTTTAAAGCCATCTTTAGCAAGTCTTTTTGCAGCATCTGCGCCCATTCCACTTCCTGCAGCAATTAAAACAGCAACTTTTTTCATAAATAATAATTAGATATTTTCTTTTAAATTAAAATTTTTAATTTCAATAACTTTATCATCATATAATCTTTTTATTTTTTGAACAATTGAATTCGTATCCATGTTAATTTCTTGATATTGTTCTTCAGGTTTCATATGATTAATGAACTTATCAGGAAAAAAAATATTTTTAATGACAGCTGATGATCTTTTTAACCTTATGTTATGAATATAATTCAATACATGTGAAGCAAATCCTCCAATCGAACCCTCTTCAATAGTTATTAGATATTTATGATTTTCAACTAATTTATCAATTAAATTAGTATCTATAGGTTTAGCAAACCTGGCATCTGCTAGTGTAGGAAAAATATTATTTTTATTAAGAATTTCACAAGCCTCTATACATACATCTAGTCTCGTGCCTAAATTAAGAATAGCAATATCTTCACCTTCTCTAACAATATAACCTCTACCAATTTCAATTTCATTTTCGTTTGATTTTGTTAAATCTTCTAAACTTCCAACTCCTCTAGGATAGCGAAAAGCCGATGGAGAGTCATTTATTAAAGTTGAAATTTTCATCATCTTCATTAACTCAGATTGATTACTTGGTGCCATTACAATAAAATTAGGCAATGTTGTTAGGTAGGTCAAGTCAAAAGAACCTGCATGAGTAGGACCATCTGAACCAACTTGTCCAGCTCTATCTATTGCAAATCTTACAGGTAGTTTTTGAATTGCAACATCATGAACAATTTGATCATAAGCTCTTTGAAGAAAAGTTGAATAAATTGCAACATAAGGTTTAAAACCCTCCGTTGCCATACCTGCAGCCATAGTAACTGCATGTTGCTCAGCAATACCGACATCAAAAAATCTTTTACTAAACTTGTCATTAAAAATTTTTAAACCTGTACCCGACATCATTGCTGCCGTTATCGCAACTATTTTTTCATCATTTTCTGCAAGTTTAGTTAATGTATCTCCAAATACTTGAGAATAGGATTTTTGATTAGTTTTCTTAAGTGATGCTCCAGTATCAATATCAAACTTTTCTACACCATGAAATTTGTCATCAGATTTTTCAGCTGGCTCATAACCTTTTCCCTTTTTTGTAATACAATGTAAAAAAATTGGTTTATCAAATCTATTGTCTCTAATATTTTCTAAAACTGATACCAATTCATTGACGTTATGACCATCTATGGGACCTAGATAATAAAAACCAAGTTCTTCAAAGAGTGTACCACCTGACAACATACCCTTTGAAAATTCTTCTGTTCGGTAAAGAGTTTTAGATAGATTGTTGGGCAGTGTTTTGCTAATTTTTTTAATTAAATTTCTTAAACTAGAATAGGATTTTGATGACAAAAGTCTTGTAAGATATGTGCTCATTGCCCCGACTGGTTTGTCAATTGACATTTTATTATCATTCAAAATAACAATTAATCTTTTCTTTAATGCACCGGCATTATTTAGACCTTCATAAGCTAAACCAGCACTTAATGCTCCGTCACCGACTACACAAACTACATTGGCATTATCATTATTAATATCTTTAGCTATTTTTATTCCCAATCCAGCTGAAACAGCTGTAGAACTATGTGCAGTTCCAAAAGGATCGTAATCACTTTCCGATCTTTTTACAAAACCATATAATCCATCTTTTTTTCTTAATGTTTCAATTCTTTTTTTTCTTCCTGTAATTATTTTATGCGGATAAGCCTGGTGACCCACATCCCAAATTAATTTATCTCTTGGAGTGTTAAAGACATAGTGCAAAGCTACAGTTAATTCTACAACTCCTAAACCTGCTCCAAGGTGTCCACCAGTCTTAGAAACGGTTTCAATTGTCTTTTGTCTTAACTCTTCTGAAAGTAACCTTAAATCCTTCTTATTTAAATTTCTTAAATCAGATGGAAAATTTATTTTATCTAAAAACTTGTAATTCATAATTTAAGTATGATTATAAATGCTTATACATAAACATTTTACTGTTTTTATAATATTTTTAACTCCAAAATACGTAATAAGTAAAAAACAATGTGGAAAATTTATAAAATTTTCTAGTATTTACTTTATGTATGGCCCAAGACTTAAATCAAGGCCTGCCCCTACTCTGAGTATTAAATAAATTATAATTAAAAAAAATATTACAAATATCAAATTTCTTATTATTTTCTTTTCATCCATATTCAATTAAGCAAATATAAAATAAGATTTCTATGTTGTAACAATTTTTCTTTCTAATAAAGGTTTTTCTTTAATGGGTAAGTGAATAATTGCAGAAAAAGCACCTACGCCTATACCAACCCACCATACAATTTCATAACTCCCATAAATATCATAAAATAAACCACCTAGCCACACGCCCACAAATGATCCAATTTGATGAGATAAAAATACTATACCATAAAGTGTGCCCATAAATTTTATTCCATAAATATGTCCTATAATACCTGAGGTTAGAGGAACAGTAGCAAGCCACAATGATCCCATAACCATAGAAAAAATTGCAACAGAAGTAGGTGTTATAGGCAATAAAATAAACAGAATGGCCGCAATTGTTCTTCCCGTATATATAAGTGATAATAAATATTTCTTAGTATAACCATTTCCTAAAGCGCCTGCTATCAAGCAGCCAATTATATTAAAAAAACCTATTAATGCCATAGACAAAGCCCCAAGTCCTTCAACAGAATTACAAACTAAAGAAATAAAACTACCTTGTATAATTGGGCTGCTAGATTCAGCAATAAATGCAGGAAAATGTGCAGTAATAAATGCTAATTGAAATCCACATGAGAAAAAACCAAGAAATAACATTACATAAGTTGGATCTTGGATAGCTTCTTTAAGAGCATTTCCAAGCTTCTCTTCTGTTTTTTTTGGATTAATTTTTGTTTTAGTTTTTAAAACAGGAACTAAAATAATTGTTAAAAGAGTTATAATTGCAAAAACTTCAAAAACAGATGACCATGGCATAATTGATAATAAGGTAGCTGCAAAAGGTGGACCTATCACTTGTCCAGCCGATCCCGCTGCAGTAGTTATGCCAAGAGCAAGTGAGCGTTTTTCATTAGATGCAGCTCTTCCTACTACAGCTAACACTGGTCCAAATCCACTTCCAGCTATTCCAAATCCTATTAATATATTTAAAAGTTGATGAGATTCAGGTGATGTCGCTGAGCTGCTTATAAAAATTCCAATAGCATATAAAATTAAACCAATTGTGATTGCTTTTCTATCACCATATTTCTCAGCAAATGCACTAAATAGAGGAGTTCCTATACCCCAAGCAAGATTTTGAACAGCTATTGCAAGAGAAAACTCAGATCGAGCCCAAAAAAATTCTTCAGCAATAGGAATTTGAAAGAGACCAAAAGTTGATCTAATAGAAAAGCTAATTAATAGTATTAGGCTTCCAGCAATTAATATAGGAGTAAAAACTGAAACATCACTTTGCTTTTTCATTATTTTTAGTGATACCAGTAAAGAAATAAAATTCTATTAAATTCTAGTATTTACTTCTTGTTTATCGTTTTCTTCTTTTTCAGGAATAACATATGCAACAGCGCAGTGTTCAAGACAATAAGGTTTATCCTCAAACCTATCTTTTCCACAAAAATGAAAATCAGATTCATCAGGATGGCCTTTTGGCCATTCACAGCCTCTCTTTATTGAAGCATTAAATAAATTTTTTACAACCGGTTGAAATTTAGTATTTTCATTTGTATTAATTTTTGTTTCTTTTTTATTTTCAAAATTTAACTTCGGCATTACGGGAGAACGCGCTTTTTTTCGATCGGGTTTTACGGCAGTTCTTCTTATTGGAGAGGGTCTTCTTTCTAAACCAATTCTATGAGCTTTTCCTACTACGGCATTTTTTGTAAAACCCAATAATTTACCTATTTGGGCTGTAGGCAGCCCTTGATCCCATAGTTCTCTTAATTTTGTTACATTATTTTCATCCCAAGGCATAATATCTTCCCAAAATCTACATTTAGTAGTTTATATGTCATTTAATATACTAAATATATGTATTAAAAAAGATAAAACTGCAAATTTTTGAAAAAAATCAATGATTTCCAGCATTTTTTTTATATAGA
>MDSZ01196824.1_pt1 | contig 16499 bp, 18 predicted proteins | sample 811201 | NCBI WGS metagenome assembly MDSZ01 (sample SAMN05326647, study PRJNA326480) | marine metagenome | isolation source: seawater | place: Indian Ocean: North | collected 2010
GAAGGCTTCAAAAAATTCTTTTTTATAAACATTTTAAATTATGAAAAAATATAAATTTACATATCAAAAAAGTGGAGTAAATATAAATGCAGCTGACAATTTTGTAAAATATATAGCAAATTTAAATAAAAAAAAAAAATCAAGTTATAAAAATAATAATATTGGAAGCTTTGCCTCAATTACTAGTATTCCTAAAGGTTTAAAAAAACCTTTATTAGTATCTAGCACTGATGGAGTTGGTACTAAAATTGAGATAGCAAACAAACTTAAAAAATTTGATACTTTAGGAATAGACTTGGTTGCTATGTGTGTTAATGATATTTTGGTTCAAGGTGCTAAACCAATCATATTTTTAGATTATATATCAATTGATAAAATAAATTTAACTAAATTAAAAAAAATAATTAAAGGAGTTCAAAGAGGTTGTGAAATAAGTGGGTGTAGTTTAGTTGGTGGAGAAACAGCTGAAATGCCAGGAACTTATTCAAAAAATAAATTTGACATAGCTGGTTTTTCTTTAGGAATTGTAGAGTCTAAAAAATTATTAAAAAAAAGCAATATCAAACAAAATGATGTAATTATGGCAGTTCCTTCAAATGGTCTTCACTCTAATGGTTATTCTTTAGTAAGAAATATATTAAATATAAATAAAATAAATATAAATAAAAATATTTTTTTAAAAAAAGAATTATTAAAGCCTACTAAAATATATGTAAATGAAATTTTAAAACTCTTAGAAAAAAATTTAATTCACGGATGTGCCCATATAACTGGCGGCGGCTTACCGGGAAACTTAATTAGAATAATTCCTAAAAATACTTGTGCCAATATTTATTTAGATAAAATTAAGATTAAACCAATTTTTAGATGGATAAAAAGTAGTGGGGTAAGTGATTTTGAGATGCTTAAAACTTTTAATTGTGGTGTTGGATTTTGTCTTATTACAAAAAAAGAAAATATTGATAAAGTAAAAAAATATTTTAAAAAAGAATTTAAACCTTACGTAATTGGTAAATTTACAAAAAATAAAAGAAAAAAAATTTTGTTTTATGAAAAAATTAGATGGTAATTTGAAACATAATATTGCGGTTTTAATTTCTGGAAGAGGCTCAAATCTTAAATCTATAATTAAACAATCTTTAAAAAAAAAAACTTCATACAAAGTAAAAGTAATCATTTCAAATAATCAAAAAGCAAAAGGTTTATTAATTGCAAAAAAAATGCAAATAAGAAATTATTGTATTGATTTTACAAGATCCGAAAAACTCGGAAAAATGGTTTTAAAAGTATTAAAAAAAAATAATATTAAACTAATTTGCTTAGCTGGTTTTATGAAAATATTACCTGAATATTTCATTAAGTTGTATAACGGTAAAATAATCAATATCCATCCATCATTATTGCCCAGGTATAAGGGTCTTAATACCCATAAAAGAGTTATATTAAACAATGAGAAATATACTGGATGTACAATTCATTACGTAAACAAGTTTTTAGACTCAGGTAAAATAATCTGTCAGAAAAAAATCCGTATTGCAAAAAAAGATACAGCAAAATCTATCGAGAAAAAAGTATTAAAAATAGAACATAAAATTTACCCAAAAACTATAGATAAAGTTTTGTCTAGTCTTTAAAAAAAAATCTTATCTCCTTATCTGCATTTTCTTTACTGTCAGAACCATGCACAGAATTTTTGTCAATTGAAATTCCAAATTCTTTTCTAATCGTACCTTCTTCTGCTTCTTGTGGATTGGTAGCTCCCATTATTTTTCTATTATCTGCAATTGCATTAGTTTTTTTAAGCACCATGACTAAAACAGGACCTGAGGATAAGTAGTTACATAAATCATTGTAAAAAGGCTTGGTTTCATGAACTTTGTAAAATAGTTCTGCATCTTTTTTTTCTAGTTTCACCTTTTTTTCCCTAACAATTTCAAAACTATTTTTAATAAAAATTTTTTTTATTTTATCTTCAAGATTTCTTTGCATCGCATCTGGCTTGATTATTGATAATGTTTCTTCCATCTTATTCGTAATTATCTTCAACAAATTTATCTAAAAGTCTAACACCGTACCCTGTTGCACCACTTGAATTTAATGAACCTGCATATTTTGAAAATGCCATTCCAGCGATATCCAAATGAGCCCAAGGTGTTTTATTAATAATAAATCTTTGTAAAAATTGTGCTGCAGTTGTTGATCCTGCGCCCCCAACATAATTAATATTTTGCATATCGGCATTTTTGGAATTCATTAACTTATCATAATTTTCATGCAAAGGTAATCTCCACACTTTTTCATCTACTTTGTTCCCTGCTTCATATAGCTGTTTTGATAAATTGTCGTTATTTGAAAATAAGCCTGCGTATTCTGAGCCTAAAGCAACTACAATAGCTCCTGTTAAAGTTGCTAAATCAATTATAAAGCTTGGTTTGAATTTTTTTTCAGTAAAAGTAATTGCATCAGCTAATACTAGTCTCCCCTCAGCATCAGTATTTAAAACTTCTATGGTTTTTCCACTATAGGATTTTACTATATCGCCAGGTCTTTGAGCGTTACCACTAACCATATTTTCTACTAAACCGACTACACCTATGGCATTAACTTTAGCTTTTCTTAAAGCTAAACTTTTTAGAAGACCAACTACAACTGCTGATCCTGCCATGTCATAGGTCATATCTTCCATAAATCTAGCTGGTTTTAAAGATATACCTCCAGTATCAAAACAAACACCTTTGCCAACAAATGCTAAAGGTTTTTTTTGATTTTTATTTCCCCTCCACTCCATTGTAACAATATACGATCCTCTTGAACTGCCTTGTCCTACACCGAGTAAAGCATTACATTTCAACTTTTTAAGTTTGCTAGTATTATACACAGTAATTTTTAAACCTATTTTCTTTAATTGCATCAAACGTTTTGCATATTCATCAGGATGAAGAATATTGCCAGGTTCGGATACTAGATCTTTCGTGAAATTAACTCCTCTTTCAATAGCGTTAAAATGTCTAATCAATTTTGTATCAATTTTTTTTTTTGAAATAATATTTAAATTTAAAATTTCAGAATTTTTTTTAGTTAAATACTTACTAAATGAATAAGATTTTAATTTCATACCATGTATTAACTCATGCAAGCATTTAATAGTATTTTTGTTTTCGATAGTATCTCCAAAAATATGTATTTTATTTAAATTTTCTTTTTTGAAAAACTCATAAAGTTTAGCACCATCTTTTTCGTAAGAATTATTTTTATATTTAGGAGAATAAACAATTATTTTTTGATTATGATTAATATCAAAAGAAAAAATTTCTTTTTTTTTAGTATTATTTTTTAAACTTTTTTTAAATAAATTGTTATGTGAATAATTTAATAAATTACCAATATTCTTTATTTCGAATTTTTTATTGGCAAAAAAAACAATTGAACCAGTAAGGTTATTGAATTTTACAGATTTAGAGTATTTTTCTTTAATAAACATATTTTTATTCAATTTTCTAACAAAACGTGTATATGATTATTTTATAAAAATTCAATGAAAAAAATAATATTTAAAAATTTTTTGAGAGAAACTACTCAGTTTTTTGTATTATCTAGTTGTGCTGTGACATTAATAGTTTGGGTTATACAAGCAGTTAATTATCTTGAGTTCGTAACTGAGGATGGTCACAGTTTTAAAATTTATTTTTTGTATACAATTTATAGTTTACCTAAAATTTTTAACAAATTGTTACCATTTATGTTTTTTTTCTCAATATTTTTTACTTTGATAAAATATGAAGAGCAAAATCAAACATTAATTTTTTGGACAAACGGTATTAACAAAACAACTTTTATTAATGTAATTCTAAGTTATTCTTTTTTGTTTCTTATATTAAATTTTTTTTTTAGTTTATACATAGTCCCAACAGCTCAAGATAAGGCAAGATCATTTATAAGATCTTCTAATATTGATTATTTGCCTTTACTAGTAAAACCAAAAAAATTTATTGATACAGTAGAAAGACTAACAATTTATTCAGATAAAAAATATGAAAATACATTAGAGAATATAATTATTAAAGATTCTTTCAGTAGATCAAAATCTAAAATCATTTATGCCAAAAAAGGTTACTTCTCGGAAAATAATGGTAATAATTTTTTAATATTATCAAGTGGTAAAATATTAAATATAAATGAGGGAAAAACGAATTCTTTTGATTTTATTGAGACACAAATAAATTTGTCTAAATATACCTCTAAAACTACGACCACTCCTAAAATCCAAGAAGTAAATACAAGAATTCTCTACAACTGTTTGTTCAAAAAAGAAAAAACAAAAATATATTATAAAGACGCTTCAAAATTTAAATGCGAAGATAAATTAGCATTAAAAAATAGAATTTCACAAGAATTGTTTACAAGAATATTTAAACCTTTTTATATACCATTGCTTTCTTTGATTGGTAGTTTTTTACTAATTAGATCAAAATATTCACAAAACTTTTCAGTTTACAAGTTAAAAATTTTTGTTTCAGGAGTTGTTGTTATCTCGATCTCAGAAATATCAACTAAATTTTATTCTGCAAACATTATTGAGAGTATTTTAATATTTATGACGCCATTTATAATATTTTTTTTACTTTACATGTTTTTTATAAAAAAATTAAACTTAAAAGTTACATGATATTAAAGACTTATCAGATTTATTTAAGCAAAATTTTCACTAATACATTAATAAAAACTTTTTTAGTATTTTTGTCATTAGCGTTTATATTAAACGTTTTTGAAGAAATTAATTTTTTTAAAGATTTAGATGTTTCTATAACACTTCCAATATTTTTAACTTTTTTAAATTTACCTTCGATTATTTTTGATATTTTTCCATTCATATTCCTAATAACTGCACAATTTGCTTTTATTAAATTAATGGATCAAAACGAAATTATAGTTTTAAAAAATTTTGGTTTGGATAATCTGAGTATAATCAAGATTTTATCAATATTAAGTTTTCTTATAGGCATAATAATAATAACAATTTATTACAATTTTTCTTCAAGTCTCAAGTACTCCTACTTAAATCTAAAAAACTCTTATGCAAAAGATAATAAATATCTTGCAGTAATAACTGAAAATGGAATTTGGATTAAAGACGAGATTAGTGAAAATATAAATATAATAAATGCAAATCGTTTTCAAAATAAAATTTTATATGATGTTGATATTTTACAATTTGATAAAAATTTTAATTTTAAAAATAACATTATATCTAAAGAAATTCTAATAAAGGATAAATCTTGGTTGATTAAAGATGCTCAGGTTTCAAATTCAAAAGGAAAGTTAGAAAATATTAAGAATTATAATTTTAGCACTAATCTAAATTACATGGATGTAAATTCACTTTTTTCAAACTTGTCATCTTTAAATATATTTGAACTAAATGATTTAAGAAAGAAATATGAAAGTATTAATTACTCCTCTACAGAGGTTAATTCGGCCATTCAAAAGCTTATTTCATTCCCTTTTTACTTAACTATAATGACAATCTTGGCGTCTACACTCATGATTAAAATAAAATACAATAAATCAAAGGTTTTTCATCTAATATTTGGAATTCTAATTTCTGTCATAATTTATTATTTAAGTTTCTTTTTTGAAGAACTTGGGAAAAATGAGCAAATACCAATAAGTATTTCAATATGGATACCATTAGTTATTATTATGTTAATTTCTACAATAAGCTTAATAAGAATAAATGAAAAATAAATTTAAAAAACTTATATTTTTACTTTTTATAAATTTTTTAGTTACATCTCACTTATTTAGCGAGGAAATAAATTTTGAAGCCAATTTCATAGAATTGATTGATGAGGAGAAAAAGATAATTGCCAAAAAAAATATAAAAATTTTCAATAAAGAAGAGATCATCTATGCAGATGAAATGGACTACGACAAATTAAAACAAATCATTAAAGCTAAAGGCAATATTCGAATTGAAAATATCAATAAAAATTTAGAAATTTTTGGTGAGGAATTAATTTATTTTATAAATCAAAAAAAAATGATTTTAAATAAAAATGTAAATATGAATTACGACAAAAAAATATTATTTAAAACTGATGAAGTCATATATGACAAAATTAAAAAACAAATAATAGTGAATGGGGACTCAAACTTTGAGGATAATTTTGGAAATAAGGTTTCATCTGAAATGTCAAAATTTTTATTAAATGAAAAATTATTAAAAATGAATTCTGTAGCAATGAATGATGAACTAGGTAATAAATATTCCTTTGAAAATGCTATAATTAATTTTGATAGTGATGAAATTATTGCTGATGGTATAAAAATTGATTTTTTTAAAACCAGTTTTGGTAATATGAAAAATGATCCAAGGTTAAGAGGGAATTACTTATATAGTGGCAACAATCAATCTTTAATAAAGAAAGGTGTATTTACAACTTGTAAAAAAAATAAAGATAAATGTCCACCCTGGCAATTTAAAGCTCATGAAATAAAGCATGACAAATTAAAAAAAACTATTTATTACAAAAATGCTTGGCTAGAAATTTACGATAAGCCTATTATTTATTTTCCGAAATTTTTTCACCCTGATCCAACAGTTAAAAGACAATCTGGATTTCTAATGCCTAAATTTGAAAGCTCAAGCTCATTGGGAGACTCGTTCTCTGTTCCATATTTTAAGGTAATTTCGGAAAGTAAAGATTTTACTTTTAAACCAAAAATCTATAACGATAACGAAGGATTATTTCAAAATGAATACCGGCAAGAAAATAAAGATTCTTCCCATATTGCAGATTTTGGATTAAAAAAAGGTACAGATAGCTCAAAGTCTCATTTTTTTTCAAATTCTTTTGCAGACTTAGATCTATCTTATTTTGAAAATAGTCAACTTGAGGTTAATATTGAAACAACTTCAGATGATAATTACTTAAAATCACATAAAATAAAATCTGAAATTACAAACAATAATTCATTATTAAATTCTTTTTTAATTTTTAGAGGCAATAAGAAAGATTTAGCTCTTGAAGCTAAAATTGAGTCTTATGAAGATCTAACTAAAGAAAAATCAAGTGATAAGTATCAATACTTGTTACCGAGTTTTGAAATTTCAAAAAATTTTAATAACAATTTGAATTTAGTATCCAATGGATATCATAAAAACTATAATACTAATATATTTGAAAAAGTATTAATTAACGATTTAAGATACACTTCAATGCCAAAAATTAATTTTAATGGATTTGTAAATAAATTTAATATTTTATTTAAAAATGTAACTACAGAAAGTGATAATTCAACTGAGTTCGCAAATGATTTTAGATCTCAAAACTTTGGATCATTATTATATGATGTGTCTTATCCAATGAAAAAAGAAGGATTAAAATATGATAACTTTTTGTCTGGTAAAGCATCCTTTATGTATAGTCCAAACAAAAACAAAAATATAAAGAATCTCGATCGAAAAATAGATTTTAAAAATATTTTTACTCAAAATAGGCTTGGTTTGAATGACAGCTTGGAGGGTGGTCAGTCATTAACATTAGGAGGTGAATACAGGATTACTGATAAAGAGAATAATAGCATATTAACTGCTGGGTTAGCATCTGTTTTGAGAGATAAAAATGAAAAAAAACTCCCAGAAAGCTCAACTATAAATAACAAGACCTCAGATATAATTGGCACTTTTACGTTTAAACCTAATGATAATTTCAATATTGACTACAATTTTTCTCTAGATAATGATTTTAGTTCAACAAACTATAATTCAATCAAGGCTGATTTTACAATAAATAAGTTCGTTACAACCTTTGAATTTTTACAGGAAGATGATGAAGTAGGAAATGAAAATCATTACTCAAATGAAATGAAATTAATGTTAAGTGATACAAGTTCTTTAAAATACAGAACAAGAAGAAATAAAAAAACAGATTTAACAGAATATTATAATTTAATTTATGAATACAAAAATGATTGCCTTACAGCAGCTATACAATACAATAAAGATTACTATTCAGACAAGGATTTAAAACCTAACGAAGAAATTTTCTTTACAATCTCTATTTTACCTTTCTCATCTTTAAATTCTCCAAGTAAACGTAAATGATTAAAAAACTTTTAGTAAATATATTGGTCCTTATATCACTTTTTAATTTTAAAATGGCAAATTCTGAAACATACATAAAGGCTAAAGTAAATAATCGAATTATTACAAATTTTGATATTAAAAATGAAAAGAATTATCTTTTGGCACTTAATCCTAGTTTAAGAAACCTATCAACTGAGAACATAAATAGATATGCAATGGACTCTGCCATAAATGAAAAAATTAAAAAAATTGAGATTGAAAATGGATATGAAATAATAGAAAACGATCTTATTATCACAAAAGTTATAAGAGATTTGTACTCTGGAATTGGAATATCAGATATTAATGAATTCAAAGATTATTTAATAGGATACAATATTAATTTAGGAATAGTAAAAAAAAAAATAGCCATTGAAGTAGCTTGGAATGATTATATTGTTAAGAAGTTTAATAATGCTATTTTAGTTGATGAATCTAAATTAAGAAATAAAATTGACCAACTTAGTAAAAAAAATTATATAGATAATATATTGTTGTCGGAAATAATATTTACTATAAATGAAAATGAAAATTTAGATACGAAATTAGGTGCAATTAGAAAAAGTATAGAAAAAATAGGATTTAAAGAAACTGCAAAAATTTATAGTATTTCTGAGAGTAAAAAAAATGGTGGTAATATAGGCTGGGTTTATAAGTCTCAACTATCTAATAAAATTTTAGAACAATTAGATAAAATTAAAATTGGAGAATTTACTGATCCAATTACAGTGCCAGGTGGTTTTATTTTAATCAAAATAGATGACAGAAAAAATCAACTATTGGAAATTAACAAAGATGAGGAATTTAAAAAAGCTTTAATTTTTGAGAAAAATAGACAATTAACGATGTACTCAACACTTCACTATAAAAGAATATATAATAAAGCTGTTATTAATGAATTTTAGTCCAATTATTATTATTGGGGGTGAACCTCAAAGTATATTTATTGAAATATTACTAAAATCTTTAAAAAAAATACATCACCCAATTATTTTAATTACCTCAAAAAAAATATTAGTTAAGAATTTGAAAAAATTTAATTATAAAATAAAATTCAATCAGTTAAATAGAGATTTTTCAAATATTAAAAAGAATAATGTAAATCTTGTAAATATTAATTACAATAAATTTTCATTTTTGAAAAAAAAAATTACATCTCAGTCAAACAGTTTCATTGTAGAGTCATTTAATGCGGCTATTAAAATAATAAAAAAAATAAATTGTTTAGGTATAATTAATGGACCGATATCAAAAAAAACTTTTTTAAAAGGAAGGCATAAGGGTATAACAGAGTTTTTAGCAAAAAAAATAGGGGCCAAAAATCCTGTGATGCTAATTTACAATAAAAAGCTTAGTGTGAGTCCACTCACAACCCATATGCCAATTTCTAAGGTATCAAGGTATATAAAAAAAAAGGATATTATAGTTAAAGTAAGTAAAATTAATTCTTTTTATTTAAAATTCTTAAAAAAAAAAACCGAAGTTTGCAATTACAGGATTAAACCCACATTGTGAAAGTTTTGGTAAAGTAAATAAAGAAAAAACAGAAATAATTCCTGCAATTAAGCAGTTAAAGAAACATAAGATTAATGTTAGCGGACCTTATGCCTCTGATACAATTTTTATGAGAGAAAATAATAAAAATTTTGATGTAATTTTTGGAATGTATCATGATCAGGTACTTGCGCCAATCAAAACTTTATATGGTTATAAATCAATTAATATAACTTTAGGATTGCCATTTATAAGAATTTCTCCAGACCATGGTCCAAATGTGCAAATGTTGGGAAAAAATAAATCTGACCCTAGCAGCCTTATAGAGGCTATACGTTTTTTAAAAAAAAATGCAATTTAGGGCAAAAAAGAGTTTAGGGCAAAATTTTCTTATTGATAAAAATATTTTAAAAAAAATAGTAAGAGTTGGTAATATATCTAAAGATGATCATATCTTAGAAATAGGCCCAGGAACAGGCAATCTTACAGAATATATAATAAAAGAAAAACCAAAAAGTACAACTGTAGTCGAAAAAGATATTAAGCTCATTAAAATCTTAGAAAATAAATTTAAAAAAGAAATTAAAATAATTAACAAAGATGTACTCAAACTTACTGAGGATTTTTATGATAAAAAATTTAAATTATACGGAAACTTGCCTTATAATATATCAACTCAAATCCTTGCTTATTGGTGTTTAAATAAACAGATAAAATTCGAAAAGTTAATACTCATGTTTCAAAAAGAAGTTGCTGATAGAATTATAGCACAAGTTAATACAAAAAATTATAGTCGTATAACTATTTTATCCAATTGGAAATTCAATATTAAGAAAATATTAGATATTAAAGCTGAATGTTTTTCACCCAAGCCTAAAATTAATAGCACTTTGCTAGAATTTACACCAAAGAAAAATATATTTGAGATAAAAAACCCTGAAAATTTGGAAAATATTACTAGGATATTTTTTGGACATAGAAGAAAAATGATTAAAAGAAATTTTGTAAAATTATTTAAAAATTTCAATGACATTTCAAAATTAATTAATATTAAATTAACAGATAGGCCTCAAAATATACCGGTAGAAAAATTCTTAATGATTGTTAGAGAGTTTGAAAATAAGTCATGTTAAAGTTTTTACATGATTTTCAATAATAGATCTATCGTAAGTGTTTGATTTATTATTTAATTCACTATCTAAAATTTCTACAATCTTATTGTAACAATTATTCAGATCATCATTTATAACCACATAATCATAATTTTTCCAATGCAATATATCTTTATCGAATTGTCTCATTCTTTCTTCTACAATTAATTTATCTTTCATATCTCTATTAGACAATCTGTCATATAAAACTTGTTTACTTGGAGGTAAGATGAATATGGTAATCAATTTGTAATTAAGTTTTTTTTCTATGATTTGTTCTGTACCCTGCCAATCAATATCGAAAACAATATTTTTTCCATCTTCTAGCTTATTAATAATATTTCTTTTCGATGTTCCGTAATAATTACCAAAAACTTTTGCATATTCTAAAAATTCATTATCATTTATCAATCTTTCAAATTGTTTTATGTTTACAAAAAAATAATCAATACCATTGTCTTCATTTTTTCTCGGAGATCTAGTAGTATGGGAGACAGAGGTAATATAATTTCTATTTCTAGAAATAAGTTTTACTAAGGTTGTTTTGCCTGCGCCTGAAGGGGATGAAAATACTATCATCGCTCCCCTTTTTTTTAAGGACATTTAAAATTAATTACTTTTGCTCTCTATAAATTTAATAGCATCGCCTACTGTTAGAATTTTTTCTGCTTCACTATCTGAGATTTCAGAACCAAATTCTTCCTCAAAAGCCATTACTAATTCAACGGTATCTAAACTATCAGCACCAAGATCATCAATGAAGCTTGCCTCATCAGTCACTTTTGCTTCATCTATACCCAAATGGTCTGCTACAATTTTTTTTACTTTACTCGAAATATCTTCTGACATATTGAATCCTTTGTTTGATTTTTTCTTAATAAATAAAATAGAAGTTTTGTCAACCTAAATACATACCTCCATTAACATGAATTGTTTCTCCTGTAATATAATTGGCTAAATCCGAAGATAAAAAAGCAGTCACATTTGCAACATCATCGGGAGTGCCTAGTCTATTCGAGGGTATTTTTGAAATAATCAATTCCCTAAATTTTGGATCAATTTTTTCTGTCATTTTTGTTTTAATAAATCCTGGTGAGACACAATTTATATTAATATTTTTTTTTGCATATTCTAATGCTAAGCTTTTTGAAAATCCTATAATACCAGATTTAGATGCAGCATAATTTGATTGTCCAACGTTTCCCGAGTGACCTACAACGGAGGTAATATTTATAATTTTCCCGTATTTATTTTTAATCATTTTTTTTAGAGTAAATTTACAAAGTAAGAAAGTGGATGTTAAATTTATATTTATCACTTCATCCCACTGCTCATAAGACATTCTTAATGATAGATTGTCTCTAGTTATTCCGGCGTTATTAATCAATACATCAGGTCCTCCATCTAGAATTTCTGATGAGTTATCAACAAATTTTTCAATGTCGTTATGTTTTGAAATATCAAATTTAATAGTAAAGATATTGCTAAATTTTTCTTTCAAAGATATTAGTTTTTCCTCATTTGTACCCGTTGCAAGCACTTTGGCATTATGTTTTACAAAACAATTAATTATTGCATCACCAATACCTCCTGTTGCGCCTGTTACAATTACTTTTTTATTTTTTAAATCAAACATATAAATTTAGTTCCTTAATGTCTAGCTCGCTATTAATAGATTTAACGTTAACATTTTTATTTATTCTTTTTAAAAGTCCAGATAACACTTTTCCTGGTCCAATTTCTATAAAATTTTTAGTTCCTTGATTAATCATTAACTCCATGCTTTCCATCCATCTGACCCTTCCTTCAATTTGTGAGACTAACAAATTTTTTATCTCAGATCCAGAAATTGATGGTTTTGCAGAGAAGTTAGAAATTATAGGGTTTGAAATATTTTTAAAATTTAAATTCAAGATTTTATCCTTCATGTTTTCAGTGGCTTTTTTCATTAATTCACAGTGAAAGGGTGCGCTTACATTAAGTTTTAAATTTTTAATCTTTAATTTATTTAAATCTTCGCAAAATAAATCTATATCGTCTTTTAAACCACTTATTACGATTTGCTGAGGTGAATTATCGTTAGCAACAAAACATGCGTGATTTTTTTTTTTTATAACTTCCTCTATGGTTGTTAGATTACTACCAAGCACAGCTAGCATACTTCCTTTGTTGGCAGGTACAGCATCTTGCATATGTTTACCTCTTTGCTTTAAAATTTTTAGTGTATCCTCAAAATTTAATGCACCGAAGCAGCATAAAGCAGAGTACTCTCCTAACGAATGTCCAGCAATAAATTGTGATTTATTAAAATCAAATCCAAATTCTTTTTGAGCGACAGTAAAAATTGAGTAACTGGTTAAAAATATGGCAGGTTGAGTGTTTTCTGTCAAATTTAATTCATTTTCAGGTCCTTCAAAAATAATTTTAGAAAGTGGCAACTCAAGTAAATTGTCTGCTTCTTTAAATATTTTTTTTACTATTTCAAATTTATCGAACAATTCTTTAGCCATGCCTATTTTTTGGGATCCTTGACCTGGAAAAACTACAGAAAACATTTATCTTTTTTACAATATTAACTCTTGTATTAAAACTATTTAAATAGTATATCAATTTTTTTATATATATATTAATAATGAGTAATTACGAACATACAATTATTGCAAGACAAGACACATCTTTATCTCAAATTAAACAAATCAAAGAAAAATATTCAGATTTTGTGAAAAAAAATAAGGGTAACATAGTACAAACACAAGATTGGGGTTTAATGAATTTATCTTACTTAATAAAAAAAAATAAAAAAGGTAATTATATTCATTTTAAAATAAAGTGTGACGGATCATTAATTAAAGACCTCGAGAAAAGTGAAAAACTAGATAAAAATTTGTTAAGATTTTTAACTGTTAAAGTTAAAAAATTTGACCTAGAGACAAATTATTTTAACAAAGAAGAAAAAAATGAAAAATAAAAAAAATAATTCAAAGAAGAATAAATCAAGTAATTTTTCAAAGTTAAGTATCTTTCAACCTAATAAATATAAATTTAAAAAATCCTGTCCATTATCAATCAAAGGAGCCCCAATAGTAGATTATAAAAATATAAAACTATTAAGGCGATATGTCTCCGAAAATGGTAAAATTTTACCATCAAGAATTACAAACATCTCGCAAAAAAAACAAAGAGAACTTTCGTTATCAATAAAAAGAGCCAGAAACCTAGCATTGATTTAGTCATGAAAGTAATATTACTAGAAAATATAAAGAAGATAGGAACTATAGGTGAAATAATTGATGTAAAAAGAGGTTTTGCAAGAAACTATTTGATAGCAAATGAGAAAGCATTGTATGCCTCTAAAGAGAATATAGAACAAGTTGAAAAAATTAAAGTAGAACTCGGGAAAAAAGATGCTGATAAAAAAAGAACAGCAAAACAAATATTTGAAAAAATTAATAATAAATTGATTACAGTCAAAAAGTTAGTTACCGAAAATAAAGATCTATATGGTTCAATTAAACCAACTGAAATTTCCAAGCTACTTTATGAAGTTGAAAAACTTGAGATTAAGCCTCCTTTAATACAACCTTTAAAAGAAATTAAGTCTTTAGGAACATTTAAAATTAAAATAGATTTACACTCTGAAGTTCAAGCAGAAATTAAAATAAAAGTTGATTCTTTAGACCAGGGTCAATAACTTATACATTTTTTTCCCCAAGCACATATACTAAACAAAGTTGTTTTTTTAATCTAATAAAAAATGTATGTTGTATAGTGATTAAAAATCTATCTCTTGTATCGAATGACCTCAATCAATTACCTAATAATATAGAAGCAGAGCAGGCTGTAATTGGATCTGTTTTGATTTCAAATGAAATATTTGACGATGTAAGTTCTATAATATCTGAAAATAATTTTTACGATCCTTTACATCAAAAAATATATTCTGCGATTAATAATTTAATTTACAAAGGTATGCTGGCTAATCCAATAACTTTAAAAAGCTATTTTGAAAATGAGAAAGATGATTTAAATATTCCAGAATACTTGATTAAAATTACCAAATTTGCCACTTCATCACGTCAATCAATAGAATACTCAAAAATAATTTATGATATGTACGTGAGAAGAGAATTAATTAAAATTTCTGAAAACATTATTGATAATGCTAAAATATCTGACCTTAATGTAAGTGGACAGTCTATAATTGAGGAATCAGAAAAAATTCTTTATGATTTAGCTGAAAGAGGTTCGTTTAATTCCTCATTAAAAAAATTTGATGAAGCTGTTAAGCAAACTATTGAGATGGCTTCTAGTGCTTACAAAAATGAAGAAGGAATAGTTGGTGTTCCTACTGGACTAAAAGATTTAGATGATAGATTAGGTGGATTACATAAATCTGATCTGATTATAATCGCAGGTAGACCATCGATGGGTAAAACTGCATTAGCAACAAATATAGCATTTCATGCTGCCAAAAAGATACAAGAGTCTGGTAATAAAGGATCAATAGCATTTTTTTCTCTTGAAATGTCTTCTGAGCAACTATCAACCAGAATATTAGCTGAACAATCAAGGATTAAATCAAATGATATTAGAAGGGGGAAAATTTCCGAAGAGCAGTTTGAACAATTTATTGAAGCTTCAAAAAATATTTCTGAACTTCCTTTATACATAGATGAAACACCAGCAATTAGTGTTGCAGCATTATCTAATAGAGCAAGACGTATTAAGAGACTTTATGGATTAGATATGATTGTAATTGATTATATACAATTAATGAGAGCAACTTTTGCTGTAAAAGAAGGTAGGGTTCAAGAAATTTCTGAAATAACTCAAGGTCTTAAAGCACTTGCTAAAGAGTTGTCTGTGCCAGTGCTTGCTCTTTCACAACTTTCAAGGGCAGTTGAGCAAAGAGATGATAAAAAACCACTTCTTTCAGATTTAAGAGAGTCTGGCTCGATTGAACAAGATGCTGATGTTGTGATGTTTGTTTATAGGGAATCTTACTACCTAAAGTCTAAAGAACCAAGACCTGCGACTGTTGAACACGCTGAATGGCAAGCTAAAATGAACGAGGTATCACACCTTGCTGAATTAATTATTGGTAAGCAAAGACACGGTCCGACTGGAAACGTTATGTTGGAATTTGAGGAAATGTTCACAAAATTTAAAGATGCTGTAAATAATTAGTATAAAATAGTATATTCACAGTTGAATGATTTCTAAATTATACCAAAGCGTAGTATTAAAAAATCCAAAAATTGTTATCACAATATTAATTGCAGTAGCACTATGCTTTGGTTACAACTCTAAAAATTTTAGGCTTGATGCATCATCAGAAACCTTGCTTATTGAAGGTGATCCAGATCTAAGGTATTTACAAGAAATCAACCAAAAGTTTGGGGCTAAAGAATTTTTAGTATTAACTTTAACCCCTAAAGAAAAAATAACATCTGAAAATACAATTAACAACATTCTAAGCCTTAAATACAAAATACAAAGTTTAGATTGGGTGCATAACACAATAACTATTTTAGATATTCCTTTACTCGATAGTTCTGATGAACCTTTAATGGATAGAATAAAAAATTTTAGAACCCTTAAAGATGAGAATATTGATAAGGAAAGAGGTTTTCAAGAGATTTTAAACAGTCCAGTTTTTAGAAATTTTGTTATTAGTGAGGACTCAAAAACAACTGGGATTATTGTAAATATTAAACAAAAGGAAA
>MDSZ01026556.1_pt1 | contig 16498 bp, 13 predicted proteins | sample 811201 | NCBI WGS metagenome assembly MDSZ01 (sample SAMN05326647, study PRJNA326480) | marine metagenome | isolation source: seawater | place: Indian Ocean: North | collected 2010
ACCTCTAGCTAAAGTTATAAGTTTAGAATTCATTGAATTAGCTCCATTTGGTATTGCTTCAATTAAAGGCATATTTTCAATTGCTTCTGAAGCATATTGAGTACCATTTGGGTGACTTTCATTAAATAATGAATAATCAATTTCATCATCTCCTAAGGCAAATTGTGTAATTTTAAAACTACCATCGTTTCTTGCTAGTAATTCACGACCTCTTTTAGTTAAAATCGCATCTACTGTAATTGAACTGTTATCTAAGTATCCCATATTATTTGTGTTTTGTTATAAATATAAATTTTTTAAAAAAGATTATTATTTATCCTAAATTTTGTTGTGTGTTAGTTGTGTTTTCTATTATTCCTGCTTTTTCTAAATAAAATTCAATATTATTTTTTATTTTAGGTAAGCAATCTTGTGGTACTATAACTAAGCCTTTTTCTCCTATTCCATCAAAAAGTTCAGAAGGTTTATCTAAATTTAATATTAATGTATGATCTTTATCTAAAAATGATAATTCATAGTTAAAAGATCCAGTATAAAAATTATCAGATTTCATTAATTTATCAGATCCTTCACCATATCCAGGGTGAAGAAGAGTACCTGCAGGTGGATCAAATAAACCCCCACCTCCTGCTCCTGGGGCGAATGGAGATGGAGAATCTAATGGTATTTCAGCTAATGTATTAGGAGTACCATTTGGGTTTGAAGCATTAAATAAAGATGCACTGTTAGCTCCTATATATCCTATAACTCCTAAAGCCCCACCTTGAACGTAGCAATTAAAATCTTCTACTTTATCTACAGTAACTCCTGCTTGTATACTTCCTATAAGAGTTTGAGTTCCTAATGTTGCTGCTGTTGCAGTTGTAACACCATCTCCATCTACAGTACCTTGTAAAGATCCTGTAGGTGCACAACCTGCATCTTCACTTAATAATTGTAAATGAGCATTTTGAAGAGTATCTATAAAAGTATCAATTTTAGGTAAAAATCTATTATCAAGACGACCTTTAAATACTAATTCATGATTTGTAGGTAACCCATCATTACAACTATCTCCTTGTTCTATACCTAATTGAGCTTTATTTCCATCAACTTCAAAAGTACCTATACTTCTTTCATCATGTTGGTTTGGGGCAAAGTCTTTAGTACCTTTAAAAAAGGTAACATGTACTTCTGTTTTTTCTTGTTCTGTTAAAAATGGATCTGTATTACGTTCAGATAAATAACTTAAAGTATCTACTCCCATAAATCTACTTGCAGAACCTAAACCTGAAGCACCTAACATTCGAGCTTGTGTTTCAATATGTACTCCTTCTGTTTGGTGTTTTATAAAACCATAACTACCAGTATAATATTCTTGGGTAAATTTATTTTCATGAATTGAAGCAGAAACAAATAGGGGTCCTATTCTTCTATGATCAAAAAGGTGTCCATGATGTCCGCTAGAAGTACCTGCATTAAACATTTCAACTACACCATATCTAAATCTAAGTTGATCTTCTTGAGCTGTTACTGTACCTGTTGCTGTAGATCCAGTAACAATAAAATTATCTCTAAAATTTCCTTTTGTATATAGATACATTGAGTTATTATCTAATAAAGATTTTGAATGTGCGGGATCTAAAGAACCTGATTTTTCTCCTGCTTGATCAAATGAAAAGGTTTTAAGTAAATATCCTTTATTCATTTTTACTCTATAATCTCCTTTTAAATTAGTACCTATAGATTCATCTATAATTTTTACTTTACACCTAGTTCCTGTATGAAAATCATTAGTTACAAACCTGTGAAATTCTTCATAAGGTTCTACAGCCCTATCTATAATAGTAACAGAATCATCTGATGGATTTATAAGTAACATTTTATTAATTCCTACATATGAATGACCTTTTATAGTAGCAAATTGTGGATCTTCAGTTCCACCTATAACAGTATTAGCTATATATAAAGCTGTTGTTTCATTATTAATTACAGGAGTATCTCCTAATTGACCTGTTTTATCTCCTAACCACCCATCTTTTTGATATCCTCCTATTATAAAATCTACAGTTATTTCAGCAGTTCCTATTCCTACAGTTTCTACTGGAGTAAATTTATTAATTTCTTTACCTGTAATTTTTGACCCATCATATCTAGGGTTTTTCCAAGGAGCTTGATCTACTAAAGCATCATCAAATTCAGCTCCCATAAGTCTTTCACTAAAACTATGTGTTACAAGTGAAGAAGCACTTGTTGGAGGAGTACCTGGAAGGTATTGAGTCATTGAGCTATCTGGAAAAAAATCGTTTGAATAGGGCATATCTTATAACTTAAAGGGTATAACTTCCATATAAACTTGAACTTTGCAAGAAATATTCTGTGTATTTATAATACTTATTAGATTTTCTTCCTTTCATTACATTTCCTAATAAAACATCTTGTTCTGGGAGTTGTGGTTTTGGGTGAATTTGATTATGAGTTACAACTCTTGGAGCATGGGCTTTATAACTAAATGATTTTGTACCTGTATAGGGTTTAATAGGAGCTTGGTTTGATTGTTGGTTTTCAGCGTTTTTGTCTCTTAAGAATGGATCTAAATATTCATCATAAATTCCTATAGTAGTATTAGTTCCATAATCTTTTCTATATCCTTTACTAGAAGTTAAATGGGATGTAAAATTATTATGACCTATTACATATGATCCAGGATCATGTTGTCCTTTAACATTATTACTTGTTAATAATTTTGTTTTACCTAAATATTTTATACCTTCTTGTCCAAAATCTTTAGCACTTGAAGAAGCCATATTATATATTTTATTACCTTCAAAAGGAGTAGACAGTTGAACCTCAATAGTTTGATGAGATCCTGTTATCATTGTTTGACCATCAGATCTAACAGGTAAACTTCTTTGAATTTTTGGTCTTTCTAAATAATGTGGTTCTATTAATAGTCCTGTTTTGGTATTAGCTTTATAAGGAACAAATTGTTCTATTACTTTAAAAAGTGTATGGTCTAATTGTTGAACAACTTTTATATAGTCAAAATAATTATATTTTTCTTTTACTTTTTTATAATAATAATCTTTAATTTCTTTTAAATCTTCATATTTTGAAGAAGTTTGAGCTGAAGGTAAAGGGGATCCTATATAATCATCTAATCTAAAAGCTCCTAAAGTATAAATTATATCCTCATTTATTTCATTTGTAGGAGAAAAGAAAATACCTAAATCAGGGTAATCAAGAGGTTGTCTATCTAATGTAGACGTTTCATTTTTAACTGTTAGAGATAATATGTTTTCATCTATTGTTCCTTCATCTAATCTTACTTTTTCACTTGTCCATGATCTACCAATAGTATCAGGAGTAGGTAAATAATGATTTTCTATTGTTTCTATCCACGATTGATTTGAAAAATTACTTTCAATATCAGAACCATCTCCCGAATCTAAATAAGGTGTATCTATGTCAGGATGAAAACTAGAACTATTTCTTTGATCATTACTACCTAAAGGTAATCTTAATACTACTTCATTAAAAGAAGAAGTAATATGATTGCCACTATACATAAAAGGTTCTAACGCATGTTTTTTTAATGTACTATGAGATAGCATTTCAAAAGAACCACTTTTATGAAAATAATATTTTATTTCTTGAAGTGAACCTGAATACCCAAGTGTGTCTACACTATTAAGGGCACCATCTGAATTAAGGGGCATACCTCCAAAAAAAAACATTAGTTGCTCCTATAGTGTTAGATCCGTTATAATAAGGATCTCCAAAAGTTAAACTTCTTACAACTTCAGGTATAGAAAAACTAGCAGTATAATGTAAAATATTTTTTAAAAAGTTAGCTTGATAAGCACCAAATTTTATATCGTCAGCACTACCTGAAGTACCAGGGGTTCCTATAAAAATATTCCAAAAATCACCATTAAATACTTTAAAGTTGTCTGTAGATGCTACTACTGTATTGTTTTGGATAAGTTCTAATTTACCAAATTGAGACATGTCTCCTTCTTCATATATATCATTTCCTCCATAAGGATTTAAAACTAAATGAGGAGCTATAGAATTAATAGCACTACCTGATAAACTAAATAAATGTTGTTTTTCATCTTGTATTTCTCCTTTTCTAAGTGGTTTAATTCTAAATTCAATGGTTTTTGCAGATGAAGATAAAGCTAAAGTATGACTAGAACCCCATCTTGTTTTTATAAAAAACTCATCATCAGAAGAAACTCCATGTAATGTTAATGAAGATTTTTTATATGTAAAAGTTTTATAAAAATCTGCTGTTTTTAAGTCTTTTAAAGGTCCTACTACTTGAGTAGACCCCCCATATTCTTTTATACTTAATATACTTGTAGGAAAACCATAACAACTCATTAATGCTTTTAAACCTCTTTTTGTTCCTTTATTTTTTAATAAATAAGGAGCATTGTGGTATAAACGCTTCATAATTTCTTTAGGAATATCTGATTTAGGTATAGACCCTTCATTTGAAGCAGTAACTAAAGTTTGATTAATAGGAGTATTATAATAATTTAAAGAATTTCCTCCTATAACATATTCTCCTATTACTAATTCTCCAACTGTATTTGCAGGACTAGTACTTTGACCTAAAATATATTCTATTAGATCAGCATTTTCAAATTGATCAAAAGATTCTATTCCTAAACTTCCTAACTGGAGATAAACTAAATCTTTTGAAATACCATTAATATTGTCTGTATTATGGATTTCTGTCATTGACTTTATATAAGTCCATATATGGTCAAAATGTTGACCTACCATATTTACAAAACTAATATAAAAATCATTATCTTCATTTTCTATAATATGTTCTGGTATTAATCTATTTAAATTATGATGGTTTATTTTATCATATAAAGAAGCAGATAATAATTGACCTCCATATAAAGAACCTCCTTTAATACTATCCTCACTACCTAACCAAACTTTAGCTTCAGAAGAAGTTACTGCATATAACTCATAAGGTTCATGTGTGTTAGTTTTAGGCCAAGCAAAAGTTCCTGAAGTAAAATATAAAAATTGTTCGTAACCATCAAACCCTTTTATTAGTTTTTCTTTTTTTCTGTATATATGGCTTTTATCTGTTACAACAACAGCAGCTCCAGATGTAGATCCTTCAATATTATTTATAGTGTTTATTTCGGAATCATATTTTTCAATTAATTTTATTTTATGTTGAAAATTTTTTAAACGTTCTGTAGCACTACTAAAATGAGTAAAATTTTCAAAATGATATACAGGTTCATCACTACTTCCTGTTGTAGGTCTTATGTAATCATATTGTATATTTAAATCTATACCATCATCTTCTAATTTACTTAATAAATGTTCATAAGAAGAAGTTACTTTGTAATTTAATATATCATCATATGATTTTAAACTTGAAGGCATTGATGCATATCTTTTAACATCAATATTAAAATTAGGAGGTCTTATACCAACAGTAGGATCTGTAAATGTTATTTCTCCTAAGTCTACATTTATAAAAAATGAATCTACTATTTCTTCTACAACTTTAAAATTTCTGCCTGTATGAAAATCACGGGGAAGAGGTTCAAGTGTTTTTATTAGCAATTCATGTTTAATAGGATTTTTATTTAATAATACATTAACAGCAGGTATTATTGCATCATCACCAAAATCAAGGGAAAATTCTTTAAAATATGCTGAAGATTCTATTTCGGAAATAAAACTGCTAACAGCAGAATCAAAAAGTTCATTACTGATTGAAGGAGTAACAGATCTTATTTCTAATCTATTGTCAGATATTTCTTTTACTAAAAATGGATATTGATCAGAAAGAGTATCAAATATTTTATTTTTAAAAATATTTACTTTTAATCTAAATTTTCCAGAAGTATATCCAGCATTACTTAAAATAATTTTTCCATCAATATCTATAGTATTAGATGGAGCTTCTCCTATTATAGAATAATCTTTACAATCATTAATTGTAAGTTCTAGATTACCTTCTGTATCATAAATGTGTACATCTATATAATCTCCTTTTCTACCAAAAGTTTTATTTAGTTCTTGAGAATTTACACCTATTCTTAGAGTATCTACAGATACAGGGGGGTTAATAGTAGGGTCAACTGAAGAAGTTGATTCTGAATCTAATATAAAGTATTCTTCTGCCATTTTTAATCTCTTATAATTATTGCATCATCATCATCTACTAATGCTCGACCATACCTATTAATTTCTAAAACAGGTATGTAAATATCTTCTGTTTTTTCTATAGGGGGGCCAGTAGATATTCCCCCTAATGTAATATTATCTACAAAAATAATAAAATTAGAATCTTCTATAGGACCTCTAGTTTTTCTTATTTTATTTTTTAAATTACTATAAATACTATAATTTAAAACGGGTCTTTTTTTCTTTGAATGCATATAAAAAACTTTACCTTCTGATATTGCTGATTGAGGGTTACCTTCATAAACTAAATCCATAATAAAATTTCCATTTTTAAAGTAAGGATGTTCTTTTTCTACTGAGTCTATTTGATCTTTAATATCATTTATTTGTTTTGTTAATTCATCTATTTCTATTTGTCTAGGATTAGTATAGCCTTCAGGATAAGCATATTCTGTACTTCTTGTTATAAATTCTCTATGTAAAGAATTAGGAATATTATAAAAATATTGGTTATATAAATCAAAAAAAATTTTTGGAGTTATTTTTTTAGGTAATAATTGAAAAATTTTTGTATCTAATCTTTCTTTAGCCTCTTTTGCTCCATAATATCTTTTTGTTAATTTTACATTTGGCATATTATTAATTATTATATGAGTTTATTTCAAAATTACTACCTCCATTGTTAGGATTAAAGGGATTATCATTTCCTACTCCTGTACTATTATGACCAATGGTTCCATATCCTTTTAATCCTATAAATCTAATTTGGGACTTGTTAGCATTTTCCCATTTAATTCTATCGGGTCCTGAATCACCAAACCCCATGTCTAAATTTATACTTGCATTTTCTAGATCTCTTCTTCTTTTTGTATAAACTGATTTATTTCCCGATAAATCATATAAAACAAACCATTCTTGTGAACCTACATCAATACTAGCAATATCCCATGTTTTTGATCTTATTGCTAATACTACATTATATCTGTTATTATATCTAATTATAGGTTGTCCATAAACAGGGAAAGTTCCTCCATTTACTCTAATACTATCTCCAGTAAAAAAAGTTACAAATCCTCCAAGATAATTTAAATCTAAATATATATTACCTACAGTAATTTGTTTTTGGTAATATTTAAAACCCAAATTATCAAATAAAGATTGTAACTCTGAATTTTGATTTAATCCCCCAAATAAACTAGACCCAGGTGCAAAAATTCTATTAGTACCAAAGGGTGTATTTTGATTAAGTTGATCTACATTTACAACTTGATAATAACTTCCCATTGAGGGAGAAGATGGTAATCCATTAAGTATGTGTGAGTCAGTCTCTTCATTAGGTTTAAGTTCTCTGTATTTAATTCTACCTTCAGCATAAACTATACCTGTAAATTTTCCCATAGGTCCCCATTCTCTTATATAATCAGATATAGGCATTACACCTACATCCATAGCTCCCGCAACATAAGCAGTATCATATGTTAATTCTCCAGGAGAATTTAACGTATAAAGTTCACTAATATTAGTAGGCATTCCTGAATTATTTAAACTAAAAGTTTCTCTAACAAATCTTTGTATTATTTGGTCTCCTTTATTAAATTGTACTTCTACAATTTCAGGTAATACTTCATCAACTGTACCATTATCTACTAAAAATTTTATACGACATCCTTCGTTATTTACAAAAAATTGACCTTGAGATGCTCCATTATCATTTAATATAATATTATACACATCTTGCACTTCATTACCTTCACAATAAAAAGATGCTTCATAATAAGCAGAAGTAAGTTCTAAATCTACATCTTCTGCTATTAAACTATTTCCTTCTAAATTTAAGTCAGGGTAAGTATGTATAGGTGTACCATCAGGTATTAAATTTAATTCTTCTACAGTAAGGTAATATATTCCTGTAGTTTCTCCTATTTCAAGGCCATAAGCTTTTCTAATAGTATTATATACGTTAACATCTGCAATAGGTCTTTTTCTTCCTTCTTGCATTACCCATACAGTAAACATGTCTTGATAAGGTTCTTGATCTGGACTTTCTCCTGCCATTAAAAAAGATCCATCATCATATACACTATGCTCATTAATATTTGGTAATTGACTGTCTGTTAGTTTATTATTCCATTCATCAAGGTCATATAAAAGTGTATCTATTCTATTGTCTAAAGTTTGATTAAGTCTATAAAATACATAATTATAGCTTTGTTCTATTATTTCATCATGTGATAATTTACCTATTTTTTTTATTTTAAAGAAAGAATCATTATACATACTTTTAATTCTTTCTGGGTTTATAGGGTCTCCTGATTTGGCTAGTTTTTCAAATTTTTTATTTATAACAGTATTTGAGTGTTTATTACTTGTTATTCTTTTACGTAGAGATTTATTAGCCATAAATTATTTTTATTATCTAACAACTTTAAAATAATATTTATCATCATAAATAGCTGTTCCATCATTGTTAGTGTGTTTAAATAAGATACGATAATATCTTTCTGGTTGTAATCCTTTCATATATACTTTAAAGTACATACCTTCTGAGTCAGCACTTAATTTTGTAAAATTAGTATCAAAAGGAATAATTTCTCTTTCTGTGTGAGCATCTCTTATACTATAAAAAGAAGCTGTTGTAAAGTAGCCTGCATTTAAAAAATTTGAACTTGAAGCAAATTGTCTTGTTGGATATTTATCTCTTACATGGATTCTAAAAGTAGCTACATCATTTTGATTATATTCTTCTTTATTTCTATACAATGAAACATTTAAATCTCCTGAATATTTAGCACTTCCTGTAAGAGAATCATTATAGATAGAATCATCCCATTTAAATGTTAATGTAGGTGGGTATATTGTGTGTGTATCTGTTGAAAAATATTGTAAATCACCAAAAGCACTTCCTGTATCTGCTTCAATTATTTCTGGTTTTTTTATTAAAAATCCATTATTAGGTGCCCCAACAGGAAAAGTACTATTATTAAATAAGCTAGCACTATGTTTTTTTACTATATCTGTAACATCAAAATTAGTATCTAAAGAATCACCTGCTAAAAATTGTTGAGTAGAAGTAAATCCACTAGCTGTATACCAATTAGCTCCTCCTTGAGTTAATAAAGAAGTGATTGATCCTGTTGTACCTGTTGCAAAATTTGATGCTGTTACTCCTAACCATTCTGTAGCTACAGTTGTATTATTTCTAAATATCCAACTACATCCATTTGAACTTGTTGGTAAATTAGAATATCTACCTGTACCTTCATCCCATGATTGAGATATAGCAAATACATTTAAATTTAAAGTTGCATTTAAATTTTTAGAATTTGCATTAAATAATTCAAGATTAACTTTTGAAGTACTATTATTAAAAGTAGAATGACCTATAGTTTCAGATATTAAGTCTGTAATTTCTTCATTTTTAAATTTAATTAAAATTCTTGAAGGATAAAATTTTTGATCTGTTGATCCTCTTTCTTTAACTACTTCTAATATTTCATCATGACCTGCATTCATTTTTGATCTATCAGGATGACTGTAGATTGTTGTGTCTTTTTCAGGAAATAAAAAATAATATGCCATATTAATAAGTTATTACTCGACCTTTAATGTCTGTGTTAGGGAATTTTAATTCAAATATACTTGGATCCATTGATGGATATATTATACCATTTTTAGTTGCTGCTTCCATATCATATCTATAAACAGAATATCCTCCATAAACTCCTGATTTATTTGAAAATATTACATTTTCTACTGTTTGTACACCACGTATAGATCCTATTAAATTTTTAACATCTGCTATTACAATAGGTTGATTAATTTGTCTTGAATCATTACTAAAATATTCTCTTAAATTAGTAATACATTCTAATAATACACTATTATTGTTATAATTTTTAAATGTTGTAATTTCAAATTCAATTGCAAAATTTATTATAAAAGCATTTTTAATATTAATTGCATCTGTTAATGTTCTATGTTGTTCTAGATATGTAAGTAAATTTGTCTTAGTAGCTTTATTTATTGTTGTAAATAAACCTTTTTGATTATATCCTAAAACATATAAATTTATAGCTAATGGGTTTGGGATTCTATTTGGTTGTGTAGTTAGAGGAGATATTTGATCATCTTGAGTAATGTAAGCTTTAGCTATACTTCCTAAACGAGAAGGCATTAAAAGAGTTCTAACAATATAATCTTCTTTTGTTACTGTTCTTCCTTGAGTAGAAAAATTAGCCATAACATTTAATCTTATGTCTTCTATAGAATCTCCACTACCTCCTCCTCTTGCTGCTTCCACATTAGTAGAAGTAATAGATGATCTAATAAAATTAGCCATTCCAACTTGTAAATTAGGTTTAGAAACAATTGTAAGTTCACCTACATCAGTAATAGTATTACTATTTACATTTGCTTTTAAACCTCCTCCTACTAAATAATCTACTGTTATAGTTACATTTTGTGGTGCTTGACCATAAGTTTTTGTGTATAAAAAGTTTGAGGGATCATAAGTTTTATCTAACTTTGATAAACCATCTTTTATTCCTAATCCTACATTATCTGGATTAGGTATAATTTCTTCATCAGATTGAGCACTTGTTCCTGCCCCAAATTGAATTTCTAAAGTATTGTCTGTTTTTATTCTACTTATAAATCTTTTAGGAACTTCTTTTAATTTAAGTAAATAAGGAGTTTCATGATTATATTGATGTAATTCAGGGTCGTTAGCTGCATTATTGTTAACTTCTTGATATACTGTATCTTGTGCTAAATAAGGTACTTCTGTCCAAGTATTACCATTTGAATCTGTAACTCTTTCTATAGATATAATATCTGTATCAAATAAACTAATAGTTTTAAATCGTTGGGCTGTTCCTATTGAAAATTCTTGACTTTTTACATTAGCAGATATAGCTTGTGCTTGTTTTCTTAATATATAATATTCTGGTTTAGCATCACTGTCATACTGATATATACTTGCTGTAACAGGAGATAAAGAAGAAGAATATGTAAAATCACAATCATCTATTAAATAAAAAGAAGGACCTTCAGTAGAAATAAAAGTAGAACTTTGTTTTATATTTAAAGCATAATCATAATCAGGAACTCTTGCACCTTCTTCATCTACTTTAGCAGGAACTAATTGAGTTATATCTAAAGCAACAGCTGCAGCTGATGTAACTCTAGGTTTATAACCCATAGCATAAGCCATATTATATAAATTATTTTGATTTTGTGCTAATAAAAGAAAAGATTCTTGAAATTGAGTATCAGTATAAAAGGAAAGAACATCTCCTACATAAGCAGCCATTTCTAAAAACATCATTCCAGGATTTCCTTCACTAAAATCATTAAAATTGTCAGGAAAATAAGTTCGTGTAAATTCTAATAAATTTTGTTTAAATGTAGCAAAATCCTTATTTAGATAATTAATATCTCTAGGTTGAAATTGTGTTAATAATTTATTATAAGCCATTATTATGAAAAGTTTAATTTTATACTATCTAAAGATCCATCTAACAAAACTCTATATACTATAGTTATAAATATAGTATGTTCATCTTCACTTGCGCCTATATCTACACTAGTTACACGTATATTTTCAACATATTTACTTATTTGAAAATTTATTTTTTCTTTTAGTAATTCTGTGTTTATTTCGTTTTCAAATAAAAGTTTTTTTAATCCTACACCATATTTAGGTAAGTTTATTCTTTCTCCAGGAACTGTTAGTAAGACATTTATAAGATTTGTTTTAACTTGTTCTTTTATAGTTTCAGTTCCTTGAAACATATTAATATCATCCAAAGGAAAAGCAACCCCTATCCTAACATTTTTATTAAGATCTAAAGGACTAATTCTTTTTATTCCTTGTAATATAGCCATTATGGTCTTTTATTATTTTTCTTTTTATCAATTGCTTCCATTAAAGCACTATAATCTCTTGTTACTGCATTTTGTACTTCTTCAGGGACTGATTCTACAGGTACTCCTCCTACAGTAGAAAAATCTCCTTCCATTGTAACAGGAGAAGTTCCTCTATCTAAATTTGTGTCTCCTTGAGCTGTTTCATTTAGTAAATCATTTAAAGTATTATTTGATGTAAACTGTTGTGTTTTAATGTGTTTTTTTGCAAAAATTTCTTGTTTTAAATTGTTAGCTTTTTGCAATACTGGTTTTTGTTCTACAATTTGAGGTTTATTTTCACTTTGTAAGTCTTCTTTAAGTGATCTAATTTCTCTACGTAGAGCATAGTCAATTTCTTCTCTAACTACTTTTCTAATTAGATTTTCAAAAGTTTTTGCTTTCATGTTATTATTTGTTTATGTTAATAAATATAATTTAATCTTGAGGATTTATAATTTTAAACCCACTATTGTAAAATTCTTGTAAATTTTCTTTAATATTATAAGTTCTTTCAAGAGCTTTTGTATCCCCTGATTCTTGTAATTGTTGATATACGCTATTATATTTTTGTTGAAGAAGTTGTAAATAATTTTCTAAATCTGTATTTTGGATATCAGGGTTTATTTCTTCTCCATCTATACCTACAGTAGTGTCTGTAGTAACTTGAGGGTTATTTAGATCATTGCATCTTTGAACATACTCAAGTTTTTGATGATCTAAAAGAGCTTTTAATAAAAGTACTTTTTCTTTTAAAAAATTTAATTTATTTCTTGCTTGTTCTAATTTAGAAAGAATTTTTTCAGCTTTATTTTTATATAAAAGTATTATTGCAGGTATAGTTGCAAAGAGAGCAGCCCATTCTTTTATTTTTCCATTTGCTTTATCTCTTTTATCTTGAATTTGATCAGTAACAGCTCCACTTGAAGTAGGACCTGAATTTGCTAATAAAGCAATAGGAGCTAAAGATATTATTATTTTTAAAATATCAATTATTGGAGATAAGTAATCTACTACACCCATAATAACTTTTATGGGACCTTTTTCTTCTGAAATAGGTTTTACTTTATTTATAATTCCATCAAATTTGTTTAATCCTCTATCTAAAATAAATTCTAAATTTTGAAATTTACTCATTTGTTCATTATATTTCTTCATATATTCTTCATACCCAGCTTCACTACAACTTTCATTATCTATTTCAATTGTCATTTTAGCTTGTACTTCTTGAGGAGTTGGAATTTTTTTCTTTAAATCTTTTAATCTTTTTTTTCCTTCATTTCGTACATCTCTTTCTGCTCTAGCTAATCTAGAATCAATTTGACTATTAATTATATTTCTTATTTGTTGTGTTGCCATTTAAACTAGTTTTGTGTTTTCACTTAAAATGTCATCTAAATCTGATATTATAGTTCTAAGTTCTCTATATCTTCCTTGTAATTGTCCTGAATTAAGGGGATTAGGTCCTGTAGGAGATCCTGGAAGAGTAACTGTATATGATATTTTAAATTCTATATCTGCCATTAACCCCATAATTTGATCTATAATTCTACGTAAAATATCTTTAAGTTCATTTCCTAAAACTGCAGGTTCTGTAGGGAGTGTATTATCATATTCTAATCCTAAATATATATTAGGTGAATTTAAAACAAATTTACTATCACTTTCAGGACTAGTGTCAAAGTGAAAACTTCCATTAGTACTAAATCCTATAACTTTATCTGAATATAAAAGTATAGAATCTTTTTTAGCATTAAATATTAATCTATCTGAATTTATTAATACTTGATTTCCTATGTATGTAGATAAAGGTAAAGGTTTAAACGTCATTTTTATAAAAATAAATTATTATCTGCTATCGCAATATTATGTGTATATTCTCCACTTCTATAAGGAGTTTTAGAAGGAATTTGAAGTTCTGAGTTTCTTAAATATGCTTCATGTACTTTTTCTATTTTAGTAGCTATAGATTTAGTTTTAGGGTTAAATCCATCTGTTAAAGATATATGAATCCACGATGGATTAAAGTTATTAGGATTATTAAATTGTCCTTGTTCTGGATATTCCCAAATTAATTGGTAGTAATCAGTTAAATTTTGAACTGCCCAATTAAATATTACAGATGTAGGATGATTTATACTAACTATGTCTATAGCATACCCTTTAATGTGTTGAGAATTTTCAACTCCATTTACTGCTTTATTTAAATCTTTACATCTATATGCTGAAGTAATTCCTATATTACTTTCACCAAAGGTTTCTATTATAGGGGTAATACATTGTGCATGTAAACGAATTAAATTATTAACAATAAAATCATAAGTTAAGGTAGGATCTGTTTCTACATCAACTCCAGGGAAATTATTTATTCCTTCTTGTTCTGCTTTTTTGCTTTTTATATTACTTAATAGGTTAAAGGGCATATTTTATATTTTTAATCTAATTCTCCATCAAAATCTTCTCCATCATCATAAAAAGTACCTCCTCCATCAGGTAAATCAGGGTTATAACCTGGTATTGTTATTTGATCATCAATATTAGTAGGAGTATTTTCATCTCCAGATATAGTAAATGGAGAAACAGATAAATTATCTATAGGAGCTGCTAATACATTAGGGTCAATATTATCAGGGACTATAAGATTAGGAGGAATTGAGTTGTCTGTATCTGTAGGTTGTACTATTTGTTGTTCTGTAGGGGCTATATCATATTGTGCTGTTTCAGGGTCTATTTCTGGGTTAATTTCACTTGTATTTTGTATTTCTTCTGGTGGTATAGGAGGAGTATAAGATGTTAATTTTTCTTCAATAGAAGGTGGAAATTCATTATTAGGCATAATTACAGTTTCTTGAGGTTTTGTTCCTGAATCTTCTACCCCATATGATTCTTTATAAAGTGAAGCAGGAATAAAGTTTGATATTTGTTGTGTAGAACATAAATATATACTTGAATCATCCTCATTTATATTTTCTAATATATGTTTAAAAGTTTCTTTATCGGGATTTCCTACTTCATACCCTTCATTTCCTTGTTGGCCATTTCTTATAATAGTAATAGGGTTTCCTACTTTTCCTTCATTACTCCATTCATTAGGATGAGCAGTTAAAGTATTATTTATAGTAGATCCAAATCTTATAGACTGTCCAAAACGACCCTCTATCATTATGTCTCCTTCATATGGTCTTAATGGTCTTACATTTTCATTTGATTTAAAATAACGACCTTCGTAAAAACCAGAACCTTCTCCAATATCACCTCTTATATCTGTAGGGTAAGCATTACTTGAAGGGTCTTTATAAATTGATATAGGAGGCATATAATACCAATCAAAACTATTATTTTCATTGTATGTAGAAGAAGGAGCTCCTAATATATGTAATATTTCATTAGGTACAGGATAATGAGATATACTGTAATTTAAAGGTTTAGCTGTTTGAAAAAGATCAAGATTTGTTACTACAGGATTTCTTCTACTTATAGGACTCCAAAATATAGTTCCTACAGATTCTTCTTTACCATATCGTAAATAATGTGAATGGGATTCATCTAATATAATATCTATTACTCTAACTACTTTAAATCTCATTATTTTCTTCTTTAGGACTTTCTAGTTGTTTTGGTTTTTCTACTGTTTTAGATATTTCTTCAGCTACTGATTGAAGTTGTTCCATTTCTTCTTCAGTTAACATACCTCCATCACCTGTGCTTGAAGCACCTGTAGATAAACGTTGTACTATAGCGGCCATTTTTATTAATTGATCATCATTTTTTACACTAATTTCCATATATTCTTTAATTAAGGGTACTACTACTGTAGCATCTCCTAAATTAGTAATAAGAGGACGTAATTCAGCAATTAAACTGGCTAATTGTTTTGATTTTTTAGATTGGTTTTTGTGAATTTCTTTTAATAAATCAGAAAATGATTTATCATCAAATAATATTTGGTTTAATGAGTCCATATCTTCATATTTTATTATAAATATGAAAAGAATTAAATTTTTACATATCCTGTTGATTTATATTCTAAATATAATTTTTTGTAATGTTTTTTTAGTATTTTAGTTACTTTAGTAATAACAGGAGTATCTACATTTGTCATTTCACGAATATAAATATATAATGCTTTTTTATTAAAAATTTCTAAATTTTCTCTACGTTTAAAAAGAGTATTAATAGCGTCACATACTTTTCTATCTTTATCTTTTTTAAATAAGGTAAATATATGTTTATCAACATATTCTGTAAAATAATCTATAAAATCTTTTAATTCTTTTTTTCTATTATCTCTACCTAATTGATGTAAAACTCCTTCATCTTCATCAGCAGCCATAATATCTGTTGTTATTTTTTTCTTTTTATAATTGTTATTATTATATAATATAAGATAATTTTTTCCTACAATTGAAAAATAACTAAATGCTTTAGTTCCTTTTTC
>MDSZ01014936.1_pt1 | contig 16496 bp, 13 predicted proteins | sample 811201 | NCBI WGS metagenome assembly MDSZ01 (sample SAMN05326647, study PRJNA326480) | marine metagenome | isolation source: seawater | place: Indian Ocean: North | collected 2010
CATCAATTCTGCTCGAGAGAAGGATGATGGGGGGGACGTAGTTCAAATTAGACCTTCTAGAGCTAGAAATACGGAGCAGGTGACTGGTAGTTGTGAGATTTGTGGAAGTGTTTCATGGGATGATGACCATGTCAGAGGTGAGACAGTGTGCGCTGAATGCGGCTTCGTAGCTAGAGAGAATATGATTGACCCCGGAGCAGAGTGGGTAAATCACTCAGGAGGGGAAGACAGGAGCAGGGTCGGTTCGCCATCTTCTCTAACCCTTTCTGACAAGGGGTTGTCGACACAAATTATGCGCTCTGACTTGACTTCTGGAGGTGCTAAGAGGCATGGCATGACGGGTAAGTCCCTTCGTGATTGGCGCAGGAGACAGGTGATGGATCAACGTACCAAAACTAGAGACAGTAGGATGAGGAACCTGGCGATTGCGATGCAGTATATTCGAGACAGGGGCGGTCTACCGGATCAAATTGAGCAAGAAGCAGCCTCCCTATACAGAAGCTCGGTGGACAGGGGCCTGATTACGGGAAGGAGTATTAGAGGGGTTTCAGCGGCCTGCGTTTACATTGCGGCAAGGCAAGCAAGGATTCCCAAGCGTTTGGAAGATGTTGCGGATGCATTTGACATGACCTCGGAGGTTGAGAAGAAAGAGCTGAAGAGGACCATAAGGCTGGTTGCAAGGAATTTGGGGACAAATCACATCACAGGTCCGGAGGAATACTTTGAGAAGTTCCACTCTGATCTAGGACTGCCCCCGACTATCTTGGGAGATTCTAGGACGCTATGGAACAGGGTGGGCGATGACTTGGCATGGCAGGGGAAGAAGCCATCCGGTATTGCAGGAGTGATATTGTACTACGCCTCACAAAATAGTGATTCTCCCAGAACTCAAAGTGAAGTATGCAAAGTATCTGGTATCAGTGAGGTAACCCTAAGGGGTTTGCTAAAGATACTTAGCAGAATGTTGGATAATTAGTAGCGGTATTCATCTTTCTTGAATGGGCCCTCAATTGGCACATTGATGTAAGAAGACTGGTCTGTGCTAAGTGTTGTGAGTTTGGCGCCTATTTTGGATAGGTGAAGCCTTGCAACCTCCTCGTCCAAGTGCTTGGGAAGGATATACAACTTTTTCTCGTAGGTATCCCTATTCTCCCAGAGGTCAATTTGTGCCAAGGTCTGGTTAGCGAAACTATTGGACATTACGAAGCTTGGATGCCCGGTTGCACAACCTAGATTTACCAGCCTACCAGAAGCAAGAAGGTAAATACTTCTCCCTGACTCAAACGTAAACTTGTCAACTTGTGGCTTGATATTCGTACAAATTGCATCACTTTGCTCAAGGAGCTCTACTTGGATCTCGTTGTCAAAGTGTCCAATGTTGCAGACAATTGCCTGATCCTTCATTGACTCCATATGCTCAAGAGTGATTACGTCTCTATTTCCGGTAGCTGTGACGTATATGTCAGCTAAACCGAGAGAGTCCTCAATTGTTTGAACTTGGAATCCCTCCATTGATGCCTGCAAAGCGCAAATTGGATCGATCTCTGTAACTATGACCTTGGCTCCCTGTGACTTGAGGGCTTGTGCCGAACCCTTGCCTACATCACCATATCCGCAGACTACAGCCGTCTTTCCTGCGATCATTACATCTGTCGCCCTTTTTATTCCATCAATAAGTGACTCGCGACAACCATACAAATTGTCGAATTTGGACTTTGTTACTGAATCATTCACATTGATGGCAGGGAAAAGTAGCTTTTCTTCTTGGACCATTTGGTCTAACCGATGTACCCCCGTAGTGGTCTCTTCAGATACGCCATAACAGTCTTCGGCGATACTAGACCAAAACCCGGGGGATTCGGAATATACCCTCATTAGAAGATCCTTGATGCACTGTTCTTCATGACTGGAAGAAGGTTGTTTCGCCCAATCGCTTCCGTTCTCTAATTCGACGCCCTTGTGAATTAGAAGGGTGGCATCGCCACCATCATCAACAATCAAATTGGGCCCTTTTCCGTCAGGATGGCTGAGAGCAAGCAATGTGCATTCCCAGTACTCCTCCAGAGACATTCCCTTCCATGCGAATACTGGAATGCCAGCTGAGGCGATAGCTGCTGCTGCATGATCCTGCGTAGAGAAGATATTGCAACTTGCCCATCTTACTTCGGCCCCTAGTTCCACAAGTGTCTCGATTAGAACAGCTGTTTGGATTGTCATATGCAGAGAGCCAGTAATCCTGGACCCGCCCAGTGGCTTGGAGGATGAGTGCTTCTCCCTAATGGCCATAAGTCCTGGCATCTCGTGTTCGGCGATTTCAATCTCCCTACGTCCAAACTCGGCGAGTGAGATGTCGGAAATCGTGAAATTTTCCTTATCTGATCCCTTATTGACGGATAACATGCCATTACGGAAGGACGTACTCATTTGAATATTTGTAAGTCAAAAACTGATGAATAGACCATTAACTAAAATAGGCCTTTATGTTGCGTTTTTTTGAATTACTATGGGAGTCAAAGGGATTATTGTCGCAGGAGGGAGTGGCAGTAGGCTACATCCATTCACGAAGTTCACCCATAAGACGCTTCTACCAATCTACGATCGCCCGGTCATAGATTACGCACTGTCGACCATGCGAAGGGCGGGAATTAGTGAAGTAACGATTGTCGCAAATGAGCACATAGGTCAAATTTCTAAGCACCTGAGTTCAGTAGTCGACGATGAGAGGATCCATTATGTCATTGAAGAGGAGCCGGAGGGGGTTGCTGGTGCAATAAATCTTGCTAGGCCATATAATGAGGGTTCCAGAATTCTGTTGTATTTTTCCGACAATATTACGACTTGGGATTTCTCAGACGATGTGAGGGAGTTTTGCTCATCGGAAGATCCCCCCGGTTCAGTATTGCTTGCTAGAGAAGTGGATGACCCTAAAATGTTCGGAGTCTGCGAGATTGGGGGGGATGGTCAGGTCACAGACATTGTAGAGAAACCCGAGAATCCACCGTCTAATCTAGCAATAGGGGGAATATATCTCTTTGACGAGGATTTTTGGGGCTTATTAGACGAAGAAATTGAAAAGAGCGGACAAGACTTCTCCATATCGGGAATTACAAGAAGATATGTCATCAATGGCAATGCAAAAATAAGAAATGTTGGGGAAGGTACTTGGATAGATTGTGGTACCCCTTATGGTCTCCTCAGAGCGAGTAACTTGGCCTTTGAAGGTAAAATAATTAGTTTGGGGAGTTTGAAATGAAAGTTGGAATAATTGGTGCTGGAATAGTGGGGGGCGCGATCGAACATTGGTTCTCTGATGCACATGAATTGTTCGTCCATGATCCCGTTAGGGGGACGGAAATTGAACATGTTACCAATAACGCGGAGATTGCATACATAGCAGTTCCAACCCCGCAAGACGATGATTCCGGCGCATGCGACACACGAATAGTTGAGAGTGTGCTATCGTCATTGCCGGATGGATTTTCTGCAGTCATAAAAAGTACAGTAGTTCCAGGCACCACCCAAAGGTTGCATGAAAAGTTTCCAAATCTGAAAATTGGTTATTCGCCCGAATTTCTTGTCGAGAGGAGGCATTTGGATGACTTCGGCAATCAAGATCTTCTGATTTGTGGAACCCATCATGATGACCTAGCTGAGATGGTATTCGAGCACCATAGGATAGCAGGGGTAATGAGAAAGGAGCAATACTTTCTTGTCACTCCAACCCAAGCAGAATTGGTCAAGTACAGCAAGAACAGCTTCTATGCAATAAAGGTGATTTTTGCTAATCAGATGTATGATATTTGCAGTGCTTTGGGTGAAGATTGGGGAGAAATTCGAGAGATAATTACGGCTGAACAGAGCCAGCCCATAGGGGATAGTCACTTGAACCCAATATTTGGACTAAATAGGGGCTTTGGGGGGAAGTGCCTGCCCAAGGATACTATGGCCCTGAAAGTGCTTTCCGAAGATCTCGGCGTGGAATACGAATTACTCTCGGCCATTCAAAACGACAATCGAAGATTAAGGGGAATTCTGACCGGAAAGCCATCTGATGTATCAACTCAAGATGACTGAGATGGAAGAAAATTGTAGAGCTGGGTACTCACAGGGGCATTCCGATTGCATGAAGGCTCCAGCCAATTTCCAACATTTCTGCCTTATTCAAGCATCTTCGAGAGTCGTAAATTCTTGGCTCTGACATTATGATTTTTATTCTTCCCCAATCGAGACTCAATATGTCATCATGGGCAGTGCAAATCACGATGCAATCGATATTTTCCAACGCAAATGGATCGGAAATGGGAGTCGCCAACTCGTGAATTTGATTAGGCCCCACCCATGAGTCCCAAACAAAGATCTCTTTTGCCCCTAGTCTGTATACCTCTTCAATGAAGGGACCTACAGGAGTCTCACGGGTGTCTGAAACATTTGGTTTGTATGAGTAACCCATCAAAAGAATCCTTCCGATTGATCCGTCGCAAAATCTGTTTACTTCTTCGGCGCTGTGTTTTGGCATTGACGAATTGAGTTGCCTTGCTGAAGGGCTCATTGCAGAAGGTGTGCCCATTTTTTTTGCGAATTCGATGTAATAGTGCGGATCTATGGGGATGCAATGCCCCCCAACGCCCATTCCAGGGGAATGTCTGTGAAAATTCCACTTCGTTGAGGATGCTTCGAGAACGTCCTCAACATCTAGTCCCATCTTGGGGAGCACTATTGCAAGTTCATTGACAAATGCAATATCGATGTCCCTTTGGGCGTTTTCAACTAATTTTGAAGCCTCGGCTACTTCGATAGATTTTACTGGAGTCACGCTTTCTTTGGTGATCGATGAATAAAGTACTGTTAGAGCTGCGGCTAAGTTCTCCGAGTCAGCACCAATGACCCTGGAGACCCCTCCGACCCCTCTATTGGGTTCACCCGGACTTATCCTCTCAGGACAATATGCAAGCATGACCCCAAGTTTTGATTGGTCACGTTCACCGATTGCTTCACTCAAGCAATGGCGTGTAGTTCCTGGGTGAACTGTACTTTCCAATATTATAACCAGATCCTTGTCGGGATTCTTCGAGTCGATGACAGATTTTAACGCCGAAGTAACGTATGAGACGTTCGGTTTGAGTGTTTCATCTACCGGCGTAGGGACGCAAAGGATAGCAATATCGCAGCGTGGTATTGAACTCTTAAAATCGGTGGTAACTTCCCAAGATTCGCCGTTTGGGATAGTGAGTCCTGCTTCTTCGGAAATGGCATGCCGGCCATCTGTCAGTGATTGGATTAGACTCTCGGAGATATCGATACCGATGACATGAAACCCAGAATCATGTAACGAAATTGCTGTTGGTAAGCCAACATAGCCCAACCCGACTACGGCTATGTTGATTGAGCGATCATTAATACTGTCAATAAGTTGATCAAAATTCTTTTCGGCATCGATAATGAATCGCCCCCCCTATTCAAATACACCTGGGGAAATTACTCTGGTTTGTAGAGGGCCTGGTGGTAAGTTATGACTTGCTCTCTGCCACGAGTTTCCACATGAACAGAAACGCCACCTATTGGGATAAATCCGTCTTCGATAGCCAAATGGACGGCAACCGTTAGTGGGTTTGTACCCGGTCTACTTACAATCATGTATTCTCCTGACATGGCCCCCCCCACAGGGGGATCACTATTCTTTTTTTCCACCAAAGTGATTATTTCTTAATTGTCTGGCAGGGGATACATGGCGCCCCAGAATCACTACGGGAGCCCGAATGACAAAGAGGCATTAGAGGATAAGAAATTCAGACAGCTAAATTCGATTAAGTCTAGCCTTTCCTACAGGTTGGGGAATTTGCTGGTAAGTTCGGTATTGAGGCCTTGGATGATTCTTTTCTTGCCTTTCACCGTCCCACTTCTTCTATTTAGCTACGCGAGAGAGAGGCTTGGTTATCGAGCCATAGATGGCGGAAAAATCGTTTCGGGGAATTCTTCTAATTTGCGGGAATGTGCCATACTTTTCCCGACAAATGGGGTTGGGATGGGGCACTACTCAAGGATGTATTCCCTGGCCAACGCACTAATGAGAAAAAGACCGGGGATTGAAATCGTCATGTTCACAACAAACTATGTCCTCCACCCACTATACTCTGAGAATATGGTTGCTTACCACTTGCCGGGTAGGAAGAAATTTAGAAACATGGACGCAGGTACTTGGAATCAAATATGTGAAGAAAAGCTGGCGAGTGTCTTTTCCGTCCATAAACCTTCATTGTTTGTTTTTGACGGGGCTTATCCCTATAGGGGGATGCTGAATGCAATAAAGAATCGTGGCGAAACAAAAAGATTTTGGGTTAGAAGGATCAACAGAAAAGGAAAGGATGGCGTTCCCGTGGACTCATTTGATCACTTCGATAAGGTCATTGTACCCGGCGATATAATTGATCAAGACATGGACGAATTGAAGGAATGGCCCATTGATGAGATTGTTCTATGTCCGCCATTGTTGTCAATTTCGAGGAGTGATTTGGCCCCAAGGGGTGAGCTTAGAGCAAGACTGGGCATCCCACAGGAAGAAACTGTTGCACTTGTTTCTCTGGGTGCTGGAGAAATAAATAATATTCGGGATTTGACCGATCGTGTTGTTAATGGGCTAGCAACAAGGGGTGTATTCGTGATCTTGGCCGATTCAATGTTGAATCCAATTGAGAAAAGATACGAAAGGGAAAATGTCAGAGTGATTCAGAATTTTCCCATTATGAAGTATAGACATTGTTTTGATTTTGCCGTAATCGCTGGGGGGTACAATAGCGTGAACGAAAGTATTCTCCTTAGCCTCCCAGTGATAATTTTTCCGAATCACCAGACAAGCAGGGACGATCAGCCGGGAAGATCGGAGAAAGCGGCAGAAATTGGAGGGGCAATAGTCATTGACAATATTGACCAAAGGATGATTGAGTTATCTTTGGACAGAATTTGTGAAGAAGGTGTAAGATTGGAGATGATCAGAGATATGGAAAGTGAAGTTGCAGATGATGGCCCTGATTACCTAGCAGAAAATCTACTTCGGGACATTGAGTAATCCTTCTAGTGTCGAAAGTCTTTCTTCGCGAAAATTGTCATGGTAGTTTTCCCAATTTTGTAAGTCATTAATTTGTTCTGCAGACATTTCCCCCAATGAGTTGAGTAGTTTTTCAATAGTGAATTCTCTGTACGATGGGTCAATCAAATCGGAAGAGCCTGGGTACCAGTGGTTCATCCAATCTGTTCTCAAATTTCCGGCCCTGACAAGATTTCTAAGTGAGTCGATCACGGGACCCCCGCCGAATGACCTCTGAAGGGCGTAAGTCAGAACCCCTTCGTGCCTAATTGGCTTATCTTCCAACAGCTTTTTTCTGACTTCCTTTGACTTATCGATCATAATTTCGGAGTTTTCTGGCAGCTCCCTTCCTTCGAGGGCGGCCATCAATGTATTTTTCCTGAAGCACTTCCAACAGCGATTGCAGGGCGCCTCCCATTTCCCCCGAATGCATGATTGGTGAGTTTCCCCCAATGGATTTGTGTTGCATATGATTGCTGTGCCGACCTCGCTAACTCCAGCAACGGGAAGGGAATATCCCAATCCTACTGCATCGAATAATGGGGACCAAAGACGAAAGTGGCTTGATTGGTTGTATTCCCTGTAAGATTCACCGGAGGTCCCAAATGCGGATTCCAATATTGTTCCGAATGCTATCGATTCAAAATTCCTACTTTCTGCGATCAGAATCGCAGAAGTGGCAACAGCTAAGTCGGTTGGGAAGCCCACGGGATCTCTTAGATATTCAAAATCGGATTCAATAATGTGGACTTTGAAGCCTAGTTTCCTTAGCATCCTACAGGACTCTTCGGCTGCTTCACTATCGTATAGGGACCTATGCCATTGTTTTTTTTCCCTTAACATGAAAACGGGTTCGGTAGAGTGCGGCATCACAGCCAGTGCTGCGACAGAATCGGCGCCGCCACTGAAAGAAAGCGCGAACCTGCCTGAAATTGGCCTCTCTATGTGAGGCTGATTTGCTGCAACGGAAGTGATTTTTATTCGGGAAATCAATTCATTGGAGGCAGTCAGAAATCTTTCTGATACGGGCCAATCAATTTGCAACCTTGTCCCAACGAATGGGATGGAATTCATTAATGCAACCAATGCCAATCTGTCGGGATGGACGTGTGGAAAGGGAGAGTCATCAGAATACCTATACTTGAATCGTCGGGAGCCACCGAATCCTGGATAATGGGACTTGTCTTCTGGTTCGCTGGATAGCGTGAATAATAGGCTATTTCCAGAAAAAACATGTGAAACTATCATTTTACCACCCCTTTGGGATAAATTTCCTGCTCTCATCCATCAATATATTCTCTCTCTTCTTTAGTGATGAATCGGAGGAAATTAGGGATCTCTCATGGACTGATAGAGTTCGATAGGTTCTCTTATATCCATCCTTAGTAACCATTCCAATTATCTGGTTACTAGATCCAAGGTCATATAGGAAATCTGCATCGTTTGCCCCCGCTCTGCAGGCCCTGAGTGTATAATCGATGTGAGAATGGCCACGGACGGGAAAGGCTTCCTCATCGAAATAGCCTAATTCCGAGATTAAACTAGGAGTTAGCGTGTAGAAACACCCCATTGCCTCTCTGGGGGTGCATGATGAGAACAATGCCGGGTACTGGGGGTGCTGCTCTTTGTGCGATGGTTCCTTCCACTCAGGATTGAAATACACCAGATGGTCAAATCCCGAAGACGTCATTGCTGAGAAATATTCCTCGTCCCAACCTGATTTTAGAAATCTTATGTCATCATTGCACATGAAGAGCGCATCAAATTGGAGGGAATTACTGGAAACGAAATGAAATATGCTATTCGACTGCCTGGCAATTCCTAGACCGTCGTTCCTGATTAAGACTATTCTGGAACCTTCGATGTTTAGGCGTGAAGTTATCCACTCAATGGTCCCGTCAATCGAGCCATCATCGGCGATAATCAGGGTATTGTTTTCATCCTGAGATCTGGTAGAAATCCAGTCTTCAATGAAGTTCTGAAGATATTTCTTCCTATTTACTGTGGTGACAGCGGTGATGAAATTTTTACCAGAGTTTGAGGTCGTTGCCCTCCCTGTATCAAGCACGACCTTAGGGTGCATCTGCCAAGAAGTGAACCAGGGGGGGAATTCCTTCAAATCCCAAGCGAACCTCTTGGAGAATTCGATCTGGTTCCTGCTATCCCTGATTCCGGTTTTTTCCAAATTGGCAATTACCAAATTTGGATATGCGACAAAAGATTGATCACTGCCAGTCCCAGTTACGAATGAACGAAGTGGCCCTGCATCAAATGGTGCTTCCATCAATTCTATTTGATCGAGAATATACTTGAAGGTTGAACTATGGTAAATTACGGCAAAGGTGCCGTTTGTATTCTCATCGGGTGGATAATGTGGAAGTGAGCTGGTTTTGGTATTGTCCCATAACCATTGTGAAGCGCCAAGATAGATGACTTGCCATTTTTCCCCTATTTTCTCAATGAGCCTTGAGAATCCATGATCAAAGGAGTTGGCTAGGATGAAATCGTCATCGAAAACTGCTATCGAATTGTGATTCTTGCGAAGAGCATCTGCAAATATTTCCTTCATTGTTAGGAGATATCCCCAAGCCCCTGGCTTGTCAATTGCCTTGCGACCAAGTTTTCCATCATAATCTGTCCATTCTCCCTCCAGATATTTTTGCCATTCCCCCAATGGCCCTTCTGAATTGCCGTCTACGGCGATCCATCGAGAAAGTTCAAAATTGAAACGATCTGCTTGCCTGCGGCATAAATCAAACTTTGATGACTCGTTTTCCAAACTAAGAACGTAGGACTCGTCGACAAAATCATTCAGACTTTGGTGTTTGCATATCTCCAAGGTGTGTATTGTCATGAAATGCTCATCCGGCTTAGAAACAGTTGAGAAGAGAACTCCGACCCTGATGCATGAGGTAAGATGTGGGATTTCGACGGAGCTGTAAAGTTCGGATATCTCCCCTAGCTTGAATTTACTGGAAGACTCGAAAATCACATTCCTCTTCACAAGCTCTTGTCCCGTGAGTGCATCGGCGACATAAAGAAATGCGACACTTGGAAATGCAACTGAAACCCGGACAAACATAGTTATCGTGGAGGATGGTTCGACGTATACGATTGCGTAAGCACCAGGTGTGCTAATGGGCTTTGACCTAACTTCGACCCCATTTTCTGTCCTATTTAGGACGGTGCTCTGGTGAGGTACCAGTTGATTTTGGAAAACGACATTTAAGTCATCATTTTCCTCATTCTGATCGGAATGAAATCTATCTTCTTCATCGATGTGCATTGACTGGATGTAACATTTGTCGCCGATCTCCTGCCTGTGGCACAGAACCCCGAACCACACCTCCATCTCCTTCTCGACTGTAAATGGTACTGAAACTAGGTTATCATTGGTCCCTATATGGACAGTTGGTGTCAATCTAACTTTGTCTGCCCCCATGGCCCATGGGAAGAAGGTAGACGGCACCCCTGCATGCGCGACAACTGTCATGACGTAGCTTCCTTCGGGCATAACTATAGGTCGGTGCAGCTTAACTCCAGGAGTACTGGAGTCCTGCATTACCGTGACTTCCAGCAATCCATCATCATGGATGGTGATTTCGGAGTTCTGATTAGGGACAAATTTCCAATTCTTGGGGTCGATGCTGACCTCTTCTCCCTGAAATTTCCAAATTGGAGTGGTTTGGGCGGCAGGGGTCCTGGAATTTTTTGACAATGGACTTGTTTGCCCTATTTTGACTATTTTTGGCTCTTTTCTTGGGGTCGGGGATTCATTGGAGTCGCCCGAGTCCATGCCCACGCCTAGGCATTGGACTCATCAAGCGTTCTCTTAACAAGCCCCATTAATCCTTCTTCCAAAGTAATAAATGAAGATATGTCGATTAATGATTCCAGTCCGGACAGATCGGCTATTGAGAAGGGTATATCGCCATCTCTTTTAGGTGCGAAAATTGGCTCTTTTCCTTGGATGCCAAACTTGGAGAATATCCGACCCAAAATAGAAGCCAGCTCAGAAATTGAGGTGCCCAATCCTGTGCCCAAATTATAAACAGAATACCGTGGTATGTCAGATAATAATGCAGAATTCACCGTTCTGCAAATGTCATTAACGTGGATGAAATCCCTAGTCTGACTCCCATCACCATAGATTGTTACGGCTGAACCTCTAGAAATCAATGAGATGAAAATTGGAATCACAGAGGCGTATGCATTGGTATGGGATTGCCCGAAACCGTAGACATTGAAGAATCTCAGGGACATGAACCTTGAGCTTTCACTAGAGAACTCAAGGGCCAAATCCTCGCCGATTTTCTTGTTCTCTGCATAAGGAGAGTTGGGGCTGGTTGGGTCACTGACTCTCATTAAATCGTTATTTGAGGAGCCATAAACCGCAGCACTAGATGCAAAAATCACCTTCGGTACGCCAGCATCTGAGCAAGCTTGGAATAGTCCCCTGGTTGCATCTACGTTGACCTCTGAATATTCTTCGGGATTGGTGATTGACTCGGGGACGCTGATTTTTGCCCCTAGGTGAATAACTCCGTCGAATTTGGAAAGGTTGATTTCCTCCCAATCCGCTTGACGTAAATCAAAAAGATAATCTGGATCGCCAGAGATATCTGTCTTGGTCACAAGGTGTCCTTTTCCAACTAGAAAACGGCATAAGTGACTGCCGATGAAACCGCTCGAACCAGTAACTAGATACTCTGGCATAAAAAACTACCTCGTACCAAGATAAATCCCGATGCCTTCTTCGACATCACCGTCATGAATAATAGCTCCTTCATTCAGAACGATACAACGACTCCCGATTTCCTTTACAAGCCCAACAGAATGAGTTGACATAATCACTATGCCTGATCTAGAAATCATTCCCCTTAATCTATTCATGGCCTTGGCCTTGAAGCTAGGATCCCCCACTCCCAGAACCTCATCGATTAACAAGATGCCCGGGTTTAGGGAGGTTGCAAAACCGAAACCGACCCTCCCCCTCATACCACTCGAGAGTGTCCGAACAGGTCTATCGAAGGCTTCCCCGATATCAGAGAACTCCTCGACGTCGGAAATTAAATCATCTGGTTTTGCACCATAAATTGAAGCCAGCCAACTAATATTTTGTCTTGGCGAGAGGTAGAGGTCGAATCCTGGATCGACACCAGATAAATGTACTATCTTCCCAGAAATTTCAGCGTGTCCGGACGAGGGTCGTAGTTTTCCAGAAAGGAGTTTCAAGAGTGTCGATTTACCCGCCCCATTGTTTCCCATTATTGCAACCGTTTCGCCTTCATTGATATCGAACGAAATGTCTTTCAATGCCCTGAATGAAAGCTTTCTAGCTGGCATGGGGGGTTTTGTCAATTGTATACCGTGATAGTCGACAGAAATGCCGCTGGCGGAAATACCGGCATTTAATCCCATGAAGTTAGCCTCCACCTTGCCCTATTAATTCTGGAAACCCCAATTATAGAAATCATTAGCCAAAAGGAAATTACTTGTAATGAGTGTGTGAAAGAAAATGGAAAATCCCTGCCACTGACTATGGACCTTAACCATTCTACCCCCAAGGTATGGGGCATATAGGAGAGGACCTCCTGATGGAGGCCGGAGGTTGAATGATAATCATAGAGTACTGCCTGAAGGAAGAAGCTTAGTAGAAGGGCATAAGTGAAAAGTTTCTCCAAGTCCTTAAACACATCAGTGACTGGAGAAATCAAAAGTCCGATTGACACTCCGATGAAAGATAACAGGATACAAACTATGGGAAGCTGCACAAATAGGGAGTTTGGCGTATCTGAAAGCAAGAAGATCACAAATGAGCCTGAAATTCCGTATAGCAGACCTTGCGCGGCTCCAGCGGTAAAACGTGATACCAAGATTGGTCTGGTTGACGTGTGCATCAAGGGGAACGGTTCAGTGGTGAGTTTAGCGGTCATATTGCTCGAAATTGGGCGATTCAATGACTGCAGGGTTAGAATTCCGACTAGAATTGACCATCCAGTGAAGTTCCCTCTGACGATGATAATGAGGAATCCATAAATCGCAGTTGTGAAGAATGGATCGAGAATCAGCCAGAGAAGGCCAAGCCGGAAGGGGTTTGTGGGCCTATTTAGGTCTCTAAGTCCCAATATGGCCGCTGAAAGAATTGAAAGGCTACTCTCACCGGGCTCCAAAAGGCGAGTATCGGGGCTAATTTTCATCGAATTGTCCCCCATTAATTTTTTCTTCCAACGGGTCTTTCAGGGTCCCAATACTCATAAGTCCTGCCCAATAAGATCTGGAGATGAGCGGTAATAGAAATTAATGATCCCCAGACTGCTGACCTTCCGCTTTTTAGCAATATAAGCGGTAGCAATGTTAATGCTGCCAATGGTCCAGTCATTGAACTGCCATTGGAAAGTATCAGAGTGGCGATTTGAGTCGAAATTAGTATCGCCATTGCCCATGGAAAGATGATGTAAAGCAGAAAGGAATGGAGAATGTAAATTCTGGCCTTGGTTCTCGGGGCTACGAAAATTAGGTCTATGTTTCGGATAATCACTCGGCTGAGGCCCTGTGACCTTCTTATTGATCTCCTGGACCAATTTTTTGATGGGTTTTCATCGATGAAGAATAATTCTGGAGCAACGATGGATCGAAAACCGTTTCTGATAACTGCAAATGTAATTTGAGCGTCGTCCCCATTTATCGACTCATTCAAGGTGAAATCGCCCAATGCCGAAGACCTCCAAGAGAATAACGACCCTTCAGTAACCATTGTAGAGTCTAGTGATGACTCAAAAATCCTAATTTTATCGGATGCCGCCCTATAGGCCCCCCTGTGACTATTGGGTGATGGCAATACTGCTTTTTCCATACCAGAAACCACTCCTACCTCGGAATCGGCGAATGGACCAATTATCCTGCTAAGCCAACCGCTTTCCGCTACACTATCCGTATCCATTATCACAAAAAAATCGGATTTGATTTTAGATAGTGCGAGGTTGATTGCATGGGACTTGCCTGGTTTTTCGGCATGGAAAAGTTGCCAATTTTTCTCGGGGAATTTTGATTCCCCTAGCGTCTTCGATGCTATATCGGATGTTTCGTCTCTGGAATCTGAATCGATAACGATAATTTTTACTGATTCACGATTGCCGATTTCTTCAATGACTCGTAATATTTTACTACGGGCATTGAATTCTTCATTCCTCATAGGGAGTAAAATGGCAATATTACCCAATTTCTGATTTGTAAAATTAGGAAATTGTGCCTTTGGGTCCGAAAGCACGCACCTCAACCAATGGAACACCGAGGGGATAATGAGCAATACGGCAATTATCTGCAAGAGTAGAATCATCTTATTGACCCGCGGGGATTCAATTCACTCTTATACATAGGCCTGCTGAGTGGAACATGGGGGTGCGTTCCGGTGCGATTCACGTCGCCATTACACCGATGAGAAATGAAGTGGCCAACATTGAAAAAATGAGCGAGTCAATGATATCTCAGACTTTCAGGCCCAAGAAGTGGATAATCATTGATGACGGATCCAACGACGGATCTTCGGAAATAGTTAGGTCGCTGGCAGAAAAGAATGATTGGATCGAATACGCAACTAATGACGAGGAGGGTGTGAGGAAAAGGGGAAAGAAATTGGCTAGGATTTTTAATTTGGGCTTGTCAATGTGCGGTAATGAATGGTCATATTGCTCAAAAATTGACGCTGATATGGTTCTGCCAAGCAATTATTTTAAAGATATAATTGGAAAATTTGAGGAGGACGAAAGTCTTGGAATTGGAAGTGGCGTATGTGAGGTACGAACCAAGCTTGGTAGAAGATTAGAGCGGACCACTAAGGGGCACACTCGAGGGGGTTTGAAGACATACAGAAGGGCATGCTATGATGACATTGGGGGAATCAGAGAAGTAGATGGCTGGGACGGGATAGACAACTCAATGGCGCAAATGAATGGTTGGTTAACGGGAAGCTTTTCCGACATTGTTGTTAATCATTTGAGAGTAACGGGTGGTCAACGTGGACAGATCAAAAGTCAATACGAAGCTGGGAGGTTTGCTTACTCAATGGGGTACTACTGGCCCTATATGATGGCTAGAATAATGGTTCAGTTTTTCAAGTGGCCCTACTTACTAGGCGGTGCGAGTATGTTGTTTGGTTTTTTCTCTGGTTATATTTCTAGGGGAGAAAGATTTGGCGAAGAAGAAGTGGTCCTTTATATAAGGGAGCTGCAAAAAAGTAGGATATCTGGGTTCCTTGGGTTTGGGAAAAGGTAAATTCAGATTTGGAATGAAGCCTAACTTACGAGTCGGAATGAATTTGCGCAAAAGTTGCAAAGACAAATTACACGACAGTTACCGATTTGGCTAGATTCCTTGGCCTGTCAACATTTCTCCCAAGACGAACACCCAATTCAAATGCCATTAATTGTAATGGGATCGCATTGACGATTGGCGAAAGGTCAGGATGAGTGGATTGGGATGGAAGAAGAACGTCAGCTAGGTCCAAAATTGGGCCGTCCATGTCTGTGATAACTATGAGCTTCGCACCCCTAGACTTGCACTCCCTCATTGAAGAAACCATCAGCGATGAGGTTTCGTCAGAAGGTGCTATCACCACAACGGGAGAACCACTCTCGATCAAGGCAATTGGGCCATGCTTTAGTTCTCCTCCCGGGTACGCTAGACATGGCAGATAGGCAACTTCCATCATCTTTAGTGCGCCTTCACGAGCCAATGGCGAGGATATTCCCCTACCAATGAAAATTGCAGAATCAGAGTTGGAAAGTAGATCTACTGCTTTCGAAATCGAACCATCATCTTCCATTAGCTGCTGAGAAACCAATTTTGGAATTCTCCTTAGTTCGGAAGCGACAATTCGTTTTTCTTGGGGGGATGCATCGGAGATGGTCAAAGCGAGTAGGGCGAAAATTGCAACCATGTTGGTGAATGCCTTAGTTGATGCTACTGCATATTCCGGACCGGCGTATAGATAGGCACCATTGCTGGTGAATCTGGACATGGTCGATCCGATTACGTTACAAAATGATGAAATGTGGCTTCCATGAACTTTGGCTTCCTGTAAGGCATCGAGTGTATCCTTTGTTTCTCCTGATTGGCTTACACCTATAGTGAGGGACCTACCATTGCAGACTCGGCTAGCGGGAAACTCACTGGCAAGGAAAGCCTCTACTGCCAACTCCGAATATTTACGAAGATACTCGACCCCTATTTGGGAGGCATAGAAGGCTGTGCCGCAAGCAACTATGTTGATCCTGTCCAAATTCCTAATTTCATCCGGGCTGAGTGAAATTCCCCCAAGGGCAGCATTAAGTCCGTCTGCGGAAATTCGCCCGCTAAGTGCATTCGAGAGAGAGAGGGGTTGGTCATGAATCTCCTTTAGCATCATATGGCCAAA
>MDSZ01031202.1_pt1 | contig 16495 bp, 14 predicted proteins | sample 811201 | NCBI WGS metagenome assembly MDSZ01 (sample SAMN05326647, study PRJNA326480) | marine metagenome | isolation source: seawater | place: Indian Ocean: North | collected 2010
GCATAAATTTTATAAAAAAAAATTTAATAAAAAATTTAAAAATTCAGAAGACTTGTATAGAAATTCTATTAATTTACCCATCTATCCTGATTTAACAAAAAAAGATTTATCATATATTGTAAACATAGTTAATAAATTTATAATTAAGTATAATTTGTAAGATGGAGATTTCTTTTAGAACAAAAGCAGGTGGAGAACATGGATGGGGAAATATAATAAGATTGTATAATTTTTATAGATATTTAATAAATGTTAGTCCAAACTATAAATACAATTTTTTCTTAGAAGCTGATGAAGATGTATACAAATTTTTAGAAAAAAAAAAAATTAAATTTACCAAGTTAAAAAATAAAATAACAATAAAAGAAGAAAAAAAAATATTAAAAAAAAATAAAGAGAATAATTACCTTATTTGTGAAATGTTAGATTTGTCTTATGATAGACAATTAATGTACAAAGAATTATATAATAAAGTAATTGTTTTTGATGATTTAATAAATCAAAAATATGCTGCAGATTATGTTATCTGTGCTCAAGAATGGCCAAATTATGAAATTACAAGTATAAGTGATAAAAATACAGAATTTTTAATAGGATATAATTATTTTATTTTCAACAATTATTATGAGAAGTTTAGAGAGAAAAGATTACAAAAAAAAATAAATAAAAATGTCAATTCAATTGTAGTTATTTTAGGTGGATCTGATTATGAAAACGCTTATATAAATATTGCTAAAGTTTTTAAAAAACTTAATTATAAAAACAATATCCATTTTATACTAGGATTTTCATCTAAAAATAAAAATATAAAAATAATTAAAAATATTCTGCCAAATTCTAAGATTAGTAGTAACATATCTAATGTTGCTAAATTTTTATATGCAGCTGACATTGCAATTGTTGGAGGAGGTTATACGAAAATTGAAGCAGCATTCTGCAATACTCCCTGTATTGTAATATCAGTTCAATGGCATCAGATATTAATATCTGAACAATTTTCAAAAATTACCAAATCACCTCATTTAGGATATTTTTCAATGATTGAGCAAAGAAATCTATATAAAACTATAAAAAATATATTCAATTATAAAGAAAGAAAACTGATCTCAAAAAAATTTATTAAATTATTTAAGAAAAATAGTTTTAAGTTAATTTATGAAAAAATATTTTAATGTATAAAAATAAAAGAATAGCAATTGTATTTTTTGCAAGATCAAATTCAAAAAGATTGAAAAAAAAACTTTTTAAAAAAATTCTAAATACTGATATTTTAACAATGAATTTTAAAATAGTTGATAACATCAAATATGTAGATGATAAGATTATTGCAACCACTAAAAATAGAGAAGATGATAAAATTGAAAAAATAGGTAATAAAAATAACATAAAAGTTTTTAGAGGTTCTGAAAAAAACGTTTTAAATAGATTTTATAACGCATGTAAAATACTAGAACATCCTCCCGATATTATTGTGAGATATTGTTGTGAAAATCCCCTTACATCTAGTTATCTATTAGAAAAAAATATAAGAACTATTGTAGATCGAAATTTAGATTTAATAAGTGTTTTAAAACCATCAAATATTATTTTCGGTATAGCTCCAATAATATTAAATTATAAAACAATGAAAGATATTTATAAAAATGCAAATAATAAAATTTATAAAGAACATATAGAAAATTATTGTTACGATAATAGTAAAAAATACAAAATATTTTATCCAATATTAGGTAAAAAATATTATTTCCCAGATACTAATTTTAGTATTGATACACCTAACGATTTTAAACGTGTCAAAAACATATTTGAAAAGTTAAATTTAAAATTTAAAAATTATGATTATAATAAAATATCAAAATCATTCTCCAATCTTAAAATATTTATAGATGATATAAAATTAAAAAAATATTGCTTAAGGCATTACAATAATAATTATCTGTTTACTAAGAATTTAAATGTATCAAATATTGTAATTGTTAATTCAAATATAAATATAAAAAAAGACAATAAAATTTATATTAATATAAGACAAAAATATAATAAAATAATAATTTATTGTATTAGAAATAAGAAGGTATTTAATTTAATCATTTGCAAAAAATTTTCAAAATTTGAATCAATTGAATATTATAAGTTATTTTTTAATATATTAATAAATAAAATTAAATATTGGCCACCTATTGATGTTGATGATTTAACACTGCAAAATATCAATAAAAAAATATTTAAAAAAAATCTAATTGATAAAATGACAGAATATTTCCCAACTAAAATAATCGCAAATAGACCAGTGAAATTAAATTTACCAGTTTCTAAAGTGCAAATTACTAATAAAAGAAATTTTCTAAAGATTTTAAATAACAGAGACTTAAATAATAATATTATGTTTATTTTTAATGATAATTTTGTTTATTATAATAAAGGAGAAATAATTAAAATAAAAAAATATGATTTTTTTCAAATTCCAAATGTTTGGAGATCATATGAATATTCAAAATTAAATAAAGAAATAGAGGCTATATGAAAGAATTACTTAAAAAAGTTGTTTATTTATCAATAAAAGCAGGAAATTCTATACTAAATCATTACGATAGTGATGAATATGAGGTAAAAGAGGATAAATCTCCACTAACAAAAGCAGATATAGAATCAAACGAAGTTATCAAAAAGGGACTTAATTCATTTAGTGCACACAATATTTTATCTGAAGAGGGTTCTAAAACCAGTTGGGATATAAGAAAAAATTGGTCTAGTTTTTGGATTGTTGATCCTTTGGACGGAACAAAAGAATTTTTAAAAAAAAATGGAGAATTTACTGTTAATATTGCGCTTATAGAAAACAATATTCCAAAGCTAGGCGTGGTTTATGCGCCAGCTTTACAAACACTATATTATGGTCTTGATAAAAATGGATCTTTTAAGCATAAACTTGACAGTAAATTAAATAATATTAATTTTTTTAACAATTCAAATAAGATCAAATGTAAAACTAATATAGAAAACTTAAAAGTAGTTGCGAGTAGGTCACATCCATCGAAGGAGCTTGATGATTGGTTATCCAATTTTAATAATTATGAATTGATTGATGCTGGGAGTTCACTAAAATTTTGTCTAATTGCAGAGGGAGTTGCTGATGTTTATCCAAGATTTGTCGGATCTTCGGAGTGGGATATAGCTGCTGGTTATGTTGTTTTGAAAGAAGCTGGAGGAAAAATAATAGATAGCAATTTGAAAAAAATAAATTTTAATAAAGAAAGTATTAGAAACCCTCACTTTATTGCATCTAGTGATATATTCTATAATAAAAAAATTATTTCTTAAAATTTTAAATAATTTCAGTTTTATAAGTATTTTTCTAAAATTGCTTTTGAAGAAATAGCTAATTCTTGATAATATTCTTTTCCCTCTTCAGACTCAATGAACCAGTGACTAGGGTTTGATTTCTGTCCCCAACTTCTTGGATCTGTTGGATCCATTGGATATTTATTAATACCTTCTCCAGTATCCATAAATTTTTTAAAGTTTGAATACACAAAATTATTTTTCTTCATTTCTTCTATTCCTTTTTGGAGTAGTGAATTATTTTCATCAATATTATTATGAACTCTTTCATAACCCAAAATATCCATATTTTTACCACAGATATAATCTGCTAAGCATATTTCCCAGTCTTCTAGATTTTTTTTCCAGTTATCTACTCTCTTAGTGCTATAGCCTAAGATACCGTCACCATCATGTGCAGATCTAGGGACTGTAACTAATTTTGGATTGAAAGTATCCGACCATCTTTCAGGCTGAAATAATATTTCATCAACTTCTATACCAATAAAATTAATAAGTTTAGTTACATAAGTTTTTGGATCATTCATTATGTTTTCATACTTATTTGCATAATATTTTTCACTACTAAGGATTCTTTTATATTTTTGAATATAATTAGTAGAATCAACCCAATTAAAAAGACAATTTAAATAAGCATTATTTTTAATAGAACTAAGTTTTTTCCATGACGCAAAAACACCTCTTGGGTCTCTGAATGTATGAATTACTTTACCTTCCTCAAAAAAATCAAGAAATATAGGCACCTCTCTCCATTGCAATCCTGCGAACTCCCCCCAAATATCTTTTCCAGATTCTTCTCTAAAATAATCCATTAAAACCGCATAGATATTTTTATAAGTAATTCCCAACTTAGTAATTTTGTCCCTCAACATATCAACTTTTAAATCAATACCTTTTCTATATTTTAATCTTAATCTTTGATCATTAAGCATGTAATCAAGATTTTCAGGATTAAGTGGGTTGTATCTTCCATAAACAAATCTAAAAAAATGAACTCTTTCATTAAGAATCAATAATTTTGGATGTGCTGAGAGCAAGTTAATTAGTAATGATCCACCAGTTCTCATAGTTCCAGTAACAAACAGTTTTGGCAATTGACTCATATTTCCTCTTTAGGTATTTTAAATTAGAAATTTTTTAAATTAATTTTTAATAATTGTATATATATTTTTTTGTTAATTTATGTATTTTGTACTTGCAGGGCCATGATTGAAAAGTAAATCAATAATGCTTAAATATTTGATTGAATTTAATTTCTTATTGTTAAAATACTGATCATAATTTGCATGATTGTAATTTTGGAATTCTACTAAAATATTTTGTGATTTATATTCATCATATTTTAAATAATCTGAACTTTTATTAGTTGCTAGATATCTATTACTTTGTAATTTTTTACAAATATTTAATGGCTTTTGATCTTTATTACCTTCACATCCTAAATCAGAACTTAAAATCATCTTCGTACGAATACTTAAAAATTTACAAATTAGATTTATTAATTCAATATTTAATTTAGAGAGAATATTAAATTTTTTATTATTAATTATATCTTTAATATCATTAAAATAATATTCAAAATAAGTTGTTTTTTTATAAGTTTCTATAATACTATTAATATGTTTTTCTCTCCAATTCTTTTCATCTGCTATCCTGCAATTTTTTAGAAGGGAAAAATGATCTTTTTTATTAATTGGAACAGTTAACCATTTTGCTTCATCTGAATTATAATTTTTTCTGATTTTGTTTCGATTTTTCCATTCTCCAATCGTAAATTCAACATCATCTAAAAAAACAAATATGTCTGATCTTGAAATTAAATTAAAATAACCAATCCAAGGTAGGTAATGTGGTTGAATTATGCTACAGGTTAATTTTGACATAAAAGTCTATTTTATAAATTATTTAAATTTTTAATCAAATTAACAAAATATAACTATTTTTAAACTATAGAAAATATATATATAATTCTTATTATCTTTATATATTTAAATAATAAATTAATAATATTTAATAAAAAATGATTGCTATAATTATTGGCTCATCAAGGGGACAAACTAGATTATCTGTAGAGCACAGTTACCCCTCATATTTAGTTAAACTACCATCAAAAGATGCATCTTTACTTGATTGGACTTTAAATGAATTAAAAAAGATCCTGATTAAGGATGTTATTTTTATTGCAGGATATCATATTGAAAAAATAATAAAGAATTATCCAAAGTTAAAAATTTTTTATAATGAAGATTGGGAAAAAAATAATTCACTTAATTTATTATCATTAGTATCAAATTATTTGAACCAAGATGTTTTAATTATTAATTCCAATGTTCTATTTAGATCAAACTTAATTAAGAGTGCTCTAAATTATAAATCAAGTTTTGTTATTTCAAATAACAAAAATTTTAATCTAGATGACTCTATTATTTTTATTAAGAAAAATAATTTAACTGTATTTAAAAAAAATCTATCAAAAATTAAATTTAAGAAATTATCCGATATAAATAAATTATATAAATCAAAGAATAATTTTAAAAAAATAATTGATACAAATAATTTTAGTTTATATGAAAACTATGACGCTCTTGCAAAATTTATATTAGGAACGAAAGCACAAACATTAAATAGATTACAATCATTAATTAGCAAAGCAAATATTTTAAATCAATTTACTGTTGATTTTGAAACATGGTATGAAAATAATGAAGATACTTTATTAAAAATAAAAAAATATTTTAAAAATGAAAAAATTGTAATTAGAAGTAGTGCTTTATCTGAAGACTCATGGGAAAATTCTAATGCAGGTAATTTTCAATCATTCCTTAATGTCGATCCAAATGACTTCAATAATGTTAAAAATAAAATTAATGAGGTATTTGATTCGTATAATAAATCTAAATCAAAGAGTTCAAAGGATGAGGTTCTAATTCAAAAATTTCTTAAAAAAACGAAAGTTAGTGGAGTAATATTTACAATATCAAACGAAAACGGCTCACCATATTTTATATTAAATTATGATGATACATCTGGAATTACAGACACAGTAACAAGTGGAACATCATCAGATACAAAAACAATATATATCTATAAAAATAGTAAATTAATAAAGGTAAATTGGATAAATAAACTTATAAAAGTTGTTAAAGAGATTGAGTTAAAAATTTTGCATTCAAAACTAGATATAGAATTTGCCATAGATAAAAAAGATAATGTTTTTATCTTACAAGTAAGACCGCTAGTTATTAATAATAAGTTAAAATTTTACTCAATACTTGATTTTGATGACGAAATTAATTCCGTAAGAGATTATTTAAAAAGTAAAATTAACTATAAAGAAAAATTTTTTGGATATAGGACATTTTATTCAAATATGACCGATTGGAATCCAGTTGAAATGCTTGGAACCCAGCCAAAACCATTAGATTACTCACTATATTGTAAATTAATTACTAATAACTCGTGGGCAGAGGCAAGAAAACAAATGGGATACAAAGATATGACTGACAAGCGTTTATTAGTTAGTTTAGCTGGTAAACCGTATGTTGATATTAGAAGATGTTTTAATTCATTTTTATTAGAAACAATGGATTCAGAAATATCAAAAAAACTAATCAATCAAGAGATAAAGTATTTAAATAAAAGACCTGAAAATTTCGATAAGGTTGAGTTTAATGTTGTTATCAACTGTTTTGATTTTGACAGAAAAAAAATGCATCAGCACCTTAATAAAAATCTAAATATATCAAACAAAGATAGTAACAAAATAATTAGATATTATTCAGATTGGACTCAAGAATTAATATCACAATCAAAAAATAATTTTCAAACTATTAATAAAGATTACTCAAAATTGAATAAAGAACTTAATGCTATAAAATTTTCAAATAAAAATAGTATTTTTGAATTATCTTCAAAAATTAATGCAATTATTGAAATTAGCATTAAAAACGGTGTAATACCTTTTTCAATTCATGCAAGATGTGCTTTTATTGCTCTACAGATACTTCAATCTTTTGAAAGGCAAAATATTTTTTCTTCAAATGATTATAATAACTTTCTCAAAAATATTAAAACAATATCAAGCGAATTTAATGAAGATTTAAAAAAGTTTTTAAGTAAAAAAATATCAAAAAAATATTTTATTGATAAATATGGTCATTTAAGACCATCAACATATGATATAACATCAAAAAATTACCAAGAAATGATAGAAGAAAATTTTTTTAAAAAAAATAATTTTACTAGTAATTCTAATACACTTTCTAATTTTAGTACTGAAAAAATATGGAATGATAATTTGAAAAATATTAAAAAAAAAATAGCTTCAGAACACATTAATATCAACGAAAAATTATTATATGAATTTATAGTCAGTTCAATTCAAGGAAGAGAAAGAGGTAAATACGAGTTTACAAAATGTTTAAATAAGATTTTTGAAATATTAAAAATAATAGCAATCAAGTTAAATTTTTCTATAGAAGATATTCAATTTTTTTCAATTGATGATTTTCTTAATTTTGATAACACAAATTTTAATAATTTTGGATTTTTGAAGACAAAACTAAATAATTCTAAAAAAAAATATCATTTAGAAAGTTTAGTAAAAACACCCGCATTAATTAGGAATATAGATGATATTTTTGAAATTAAGCAATTTTCAATAATCCCGAACTTTATAACTAGAAAAAAAATACAAAGTGAAATATTGCTAATTAAAAATTATAAAAAAATATCTGATATTTCTAAAAAAATTATTTTAATAGAAACTGCTGACCCAGGATATGATTGGTTGTTTTCTTATAATATTTCTGGATTGATTACTAAATTTGGAGGTGCGGCATCTCATATGGCCATTAGAGCTGCTGAATATGGCGTCCCCTCAGTAATTGGATGTGGTGAAAAACTTTTTAATGAAATATCAGGTTTTTCTAAAGTCTTAATTGATTGTGATCAAAAAACTATTAGAAAACTAATATAAAATAAAGTAAAAATTTTTTATGACATTTAAAATTGATAGAAAGATAAAAATTGATGATTTGATAGTTGGCGATTATCATGAGCCTAAATTCATTTCAGAAATTGGCGTAAATCATCTTGGGAATTTTGATAGAATGAAAAATATGATTAAATTATCATATGAAGCTGGTGCAGATTTTATAAAATTCCAAACTTATAATGCTGAAACTAGATATAATAAAAAAACAAATAATAAGGCAGCAGATTTTATAAAATTAACTTCTTCTTGGCAGTTGACAGATGATGAAAATATTGAGTCATGGAAATATGCTAAATCTTTAGGTGCAAAAGTCTTTACCTCTATATATGATATAGGAGAAATAAAATTTGCAATGGATATGGGAACGATTGCATTCAAAATTGCTGCTTTTGAATTAGTAAATCTTAGACTTGTAAATGCTTTAGCTGAAACAAAAAAACCAATTATAGCATCTGTAGGAATGGCAAGCGAAAAAGAGATAGATGATTTTGTTAAAATTATGCATAAAAATAATTCAAAATTTATCTTACTACATTGCATATCATCATATCCTCTAGAAAAAAAATTTAGTTTTTTAGAAAATATTCATAAGTTAAAGGAAAAATATAATTGTCCTGTTGGACATTCTGATCACACAACTGGAACAGAAATACCTAGTCTTGCTGTTGTTGCAGGTGCATGTATTATTGAAAAGCACTTTACTGATAATATAAAATTGAGAGAATCTGATAATTTTTTTTCTGTTACTTATGATGAAGTTAAAGAAATAAAACAAAATATTAAAAAAGTTTTCAATTTTCTCCATAATAAGAATGAAAAAACTGAAGATTATATGAGGGATTTTAAAAAATATACAAAATAAATGTATATATAATAATTTAATACTTTAATTTTTAATTAATGATATAAATAGACGTAGAGATTAATTAATGAATAATAATTATGGATTTGTTGGCAGACTTTCTCCAGAGTTTCCATCTCAAGTTATGCTGGACATTACTGAAGTATGTAATTTAGCTTGCATTCATTGCACTCACCCTGCATTTAAAGAAAGTGGTCATTATGCCAAAGCCATGCTTGATCCAGACCTAAATATAAAAATGGTTAAAGAAGTTTCAAAGCATGGAAGAAATATTACAAAATATATAAGATATACAAGTAATGGAGAACCACTTGTACACCCTAGATCCTATGAAATGATAAACTATGCAGTTGATCATTCTGACACTAAAGTGACTTTAACAACCAATGGAACGTTACTTAATGAAAAAAAAATGTTAAAACTACTTAATTCAGGTTTACATATGATTGATATTAGCATCGATGCAATTAAACCAGAAACATATGCTAAAGTAAGAGTTAATGGAGATCTTAACAAAACTCAAACAAATGTATTAAAATTAATTAATCTTATAGAAAAATCTTCTTACAAGACTCAACTGATTGTTAGTTTTGTAGAACAGAGATTAAATGTTGATGAGTCAGATGAGTTTAAAGATTATTGGTTAAGTCAGGGTGTTAAAGACGTAGTGATAAGAAAATTACACACAAACTCAGGATCAAATTTTCATCCAGAAATATACAAAAAAAATAAATCGATTAAGAGAAGACCATGTTTATATCCATGGGAGAGAGTGGTTATTACCGCTAAAGGAAATCTTAATTATTGCCCTACTGATTGGTTTGGCAAAGCCACAATTTGTAATTACAATGAGACAACAATTAAAGATGTTTGGAATTCAAGTTTTTATAAAAAATTAAGAAATAAGCATATGTGTAATAAATATGAAACAAGTGATTTATGTAAAATGTGTCCAGATTGGTCAAATACTAGTTGGCCTTTTGATCAAGAAAAAAGTTATGCTGATTTAGTTGAGAAAGTTCTTTATGAACAATTAACTAAAAGAGAATAAATGTGCATAGAGTAGCTGTTGTTACAAGAAAGACATTAAATTCTAATTATAATGAAACTTATAATTCGATTAGTGATAATTGGCTTGATTTCTTTAATGAATTAAATATTGATCCTGTTTTTTTAACTGACAAAATAAAGAATCCAATAAGCTATTTTAAGAAATTAAATTGTTCCTGCCTATTCCTCCTTAATGGCGAGGATACCAAGCTTAAAATAAACAAAAAAAAATTTAAAGGTGGAACAAATAGAGATTTTATCGAATTTAAATTGCTAAATTATTGCTTACAACAAAATATTCCAATTTTAGGTATTTGCAGAGGTCATCAATTTATAAATATTTATTTTGGGGGTAAAATTAAGAAAATAGATAATCATGTAAATAAAAAACATAAAATTAAAATAATAGACAAATCTTATAGAAAAATATTTAAACGTGATTACTTCTTAGTAAATTCATTTCATAACTATGGTATTTATAAAGATGATCTTTCAAAAGAATTAATACCTTGGGCTGTTGCTGAAGATACAATTGAAGGTTTTTATAATAAAAATTATAAAATTTTATCAATGATGTGGCATCCAGAGAGAAGAAGATTAATTAATAAATATGAATTAAAATTAATTTCAGATTTACTTCAAAAATAATGTCTATTGATTTGTTAATCCTAGCAGCAGGGCAAGGTAGTAGACTGCGTCCATTAACAAACAACATACCTAAAGGATTAGTTAAAATACGTGACATATCTATCATTAAAAACAATATTGAAGTTGCGAAAAAAAATAATATTAATAAAGTTTATCTAATTTCAGGATATAAAGCTCCAAAAATAAAATTTAAAAAAATAACAAAAATTTATAACAAAAACTTTATGAATACTAACATGGTCCATTCTTTATATTTAGGACTAAAAAAAATAGTAAATAATAAATCTGAATTAATTATATGTTATTCAGATATAATATTTAATAGTGAAGTATTGAAAAAATTAATAAATACTAAAAAGCCTATTAGTGTTGTGTGTGATGATGATTGGAAAAATTATTGGTCTCTAAGATTTAGAAATCCTCTTGATGATGCAGAATCTTGCTTAATCAATAAAGAAAACAAAATATTAGAATTAGGACAAAAAACTAAATCATATAAAAAAATTAATTCACAATATGTTGGACTTATTAAGATCAACTATATTTGCAAAAAAAAAATATTAAAAATTTTAGAAAATGAATATAATAATAGATTTTCTAAATCTAATATTTTAAAAAATAAATATTATTCAAATTTATATTTAACTGATTTAATCCAATATTTAATTCACAATAATTTCAAAATATATGCAACAAGAATTAAAGGCAATTGGTTAGAAATTGATTCAATTAAAGATTATAAAATATCTTTGAAGTTAACTAAAAAAGAGAATAATATTTTGCGTATTCTAAGATAAATAAAAAAATATTATAAATTTAATTCATCTATTTTTTTTAAATATGCTGCAAGAATATTATTAATGTCTATTTTTTTTGAATAAGCCAATGAATAAGAGAGTTCAAAAGAATTTTCGTGTAAAAAAGATACTAATTTTTCGATTTCTTTTTTATCAGAAATAATATTATCAATATTTTTTAATTTGTTTGTAAATTCATTAAAACTTTCTAAAGAAAAAACGTTTTTCAACTTAGCATAAAAAGTTTTAGAAAATATAAAAACAGGCTTTCCTAAAAGAGCTGCTTCAAAACCAGCAGTTCCTGATATAACCACTACGCCTTTACATTTGTTATTTGGAATTATTTTTTTTGTTTCTATTGTATGAGATATTACTTTTACATTTGGAAGATTTCTAAGTTTATTATAGTATTTTACTTTTCTTCTACCAATCATTATTGGATGTTCTTTCACTACAAGATTTAAATTTCCTGGAAGACATATTGCAGTTTGACGAATAAATTCAAATTGATTAGTAAATAACGGTGCCCATAAATTAGTGCTTACTTCTGGCTGTACATGCAGAGGCATAAAAATATAATTATTTATTTTTTCCAATTTATCATAATTATAAGCATTCAATTTATACAAATTAAAATATTCTGAGAAAAAATTTTTAATTAGATGTATTGTTTTTATATTATCAAGAGTTCTATATAATTTAGGATTGAGTTTATCTTTATTTTTAAAAATATTTTTTAAAATTCTTATTGGTAATTTCAAAAAATCTTTAATAAAATTCTTTACAAAATTATCTGTTCTTAGATTTATCTTCTCAAGATGTATAGGTTTTATATAATTATTATTAAATTCTGAAATATATTTTTTAGCAAAATCCAAAGATACTTTTTGAGGTGTAAAGTTTTCATATTTATGAAATATATTTGATAATGTGTATTCCTTATCATTAGTAAGTAATACCCTATTTGATATTTTAGACGCAATAGGCATCCAACAATTTACTTTTTTTTTCTTTGCATAATGGTATAAAATATTATGAAAAATTGAACCAAAATTCGGTAGAATTATTATATCTGGTTTAAAATCATTAAAAATTTCATTTTTAACAAATGTATAATTTAATTTTGCTATTTGAATACATGTCTCATCGTCTAATTGTTGTTCAAGCGAATATCTCCATTTTTTACCAGGCGTATAAATTAAATTTCTATCAACATGAATTACATCTTTCCAGATTGAATCAATTTCTAATTCTTTTTCTATTTGTGTAATACTAATTGTATTTAATTGATTTTTAATATTTTTATCATTAATTTTATCATCAAATTTATAACCAAGCCAAAGTTTTTCAAAATAGTTATAATTATTTTTAATTTTTTTCCATGTGCTAATTTTATAAACATATCCAGCAAATTTTGCATCTGGATATTTACTTTTAATTTTTTCTACGATTGGTATACCGTATAAAAATGCCCACTCTCTTTGTAAAAAAATTAAAATTTTCATTAAAAAATTATCGGTAAAAATACTTTTTTTAATATTAAATCTTGGTTAAATTTTTCAAATATTTTTTGATTTATATATTTATTATCTAAAATTTTTACTATTTTAACTTTTTCTATATGCAGTCTATTTTTTATTTGATCTAAAATTAAATCTTGATTTATAAAATCAGTTATAAATAATGCATCTGGTTTTATTTTATAAATATCATTTATTGACTTTAATTTTTTATATTGCCATTGATCTTCGTGCAAGAATTCACATTTTTTTACTTTTGTTTTTTTAAAAATAATTTCTATTTCTTTATAGTATTGTGGATTAGCCCATACACATATTTTTGTAATTTTATATTTTTTATAAAATTTATTTAAGTTTAATATTGATTGATTAAAGCAATAATTTTTCAAAAAATTATAAGTATATCTAAAACTAGATTTATTATATTTGTATTCTTTTTTTTGATAAATTTCTCTTTTCTGCATATGAAAAACAGGAATTTTTTTTTGAAATGGAAAATTTTGTATCATTTTTTTTTCTTTAATTTCAAAATTTCTTTCAAATAAACGCTCCATATAAAAATGATTTAAAAAAATAATATTTCCATTGCCGATTATTTCATCTAGACTTCCATAAGGTGTATTATCTTGTCTAACAGGATTATCAAAAGTGTATGGTAAAGAGAAAAATAAATTTGCTTTCTTACTAGTAAGATTATAAATTTTATTAATAACTTTTCTTGGTTCTGCAGTTCTATAAAAACCACCCCAATAAGTAATTAAATCTATATTTTTTAAATCTTTTTTATCTATATCCTCCAATCTACCAACAATATGTCTAACTTTTGGATATTTTAATCTACCTATTTTGACGGCATTTATATCAGGTTCTAAGTTGTAAACCTCAAAATTTGGATGATTTATCTTAAGATAATTTGCAAACCATCCTTCGGCACCCCCAACATCAATTACTTTAATTACCTTATTTAATTTAATTCTAGATTTAATTAATTCGTAATAAACTTTAGCTCTACTTTTATCAAAAATAATTCTACTTTTAAATCTTGTTTCCAGGTCTTTTATTTTAAAATTAGAATAGTAGTTTTTTTTAATTGATTTCAAATAATTAGTATTATGTAATTTAAGATTTTTAAAAACAAGTCCACAATCGCAGCATATAAGTGTATTTACTTTCATTAAATATTCTGGGTTAATTTCTGAATTAACAAAGTTTTTTAGATTCTCAGATTCACAATTTACACATTTTGATAGACTCATTTACTTATTTTTCAAGACTCTTTTTAAATTCTTCAAAAGTTAAGATTTCAAATTTATTATAATTTTCAAAAAAGAAATTAAAATTTAATTTATTTATATTTACGAAATCAGTTTCATTTAATATAAATTCTTTATTGGAGTTTCTATATACTCCTACCCCAAAATCGATTTTAATAATTTTGATTAATTCTCCTTTTGTAATAATTTCATAAGCTAACTTCCAACAATCACCTGTCCAAATATTATTTATTCTAGGAGTATATTCTTCATAACTATTTCTCGGGTGCATATCGTGAAGTAAAATATATCCATTCGGTTTTAAAACTTTATGTGCATTCTCAAAATCTCTTCTAACTTGATGATATTCATGAAGACCATCAATAAAAATTAAGTCAAATTTTTTTTTATTTTGTTTAAAAAAATCATCAGAAGTTAACCTAACATTTCCTCCTGCAATAGGATCAACTCCTATTTTATCTTCAACATAAATTGAATCAAAAAGTTTGTTTTTATTACAGCCGATTTCTAAATAACTTGGATTATTTAAATTTTTTAAAAGTAAATTTATTAGCGCAATCCTATTATAATTAATTTTTTTCCAATTTATTGAAAATGAATTTTCATTTTTAATACTTTTTCTAATTATAAAATTTTTATATGTTTCTGTTTTTAAAAATTTTTTCATTTTGCTAAAAATTTGAAAGGTTTTTTAGATATGAGTTTAAATTAGAACTATCACTTGGTAAATTGATCGCACTAGATGAAGGGTAGGCTGTAGCACCTTCAAAGTTGCTCAATAAACATAGAGAGGATGTCTGCATATTAAAAACAAAATTACTTACTTTTATCCCATTTTTTTCTAAATGTTTTTTAATTTTGCCTTCTTGGGTCTTTGGTCTATTCGAAATAATAATCAAATTTATTTTTTTTTCTTTCATAAAATTAGACAATGCTAATACATTTTGTTTGTTAATATCAAAGGTCCATCCATTTTTTAAATATTTTGAGCTTTTTTTATAAATTATACCATCAAGATTACAAATTAATGTTAAATAATTATTCTGATATTTTTTCCATTCTTCCAAGGTTCCAAAATCGATATAATTATTTACTTCTTCAGAAGTAAATATCTTATTATTAATTAACATACTGTGAATTATGTGAGACACATATATTTCACCTTTCTGCAATTTATTATTGTATATATTTTGAAAATATTTACAAAAATCTTCTGCAGTTTCAAAACCATATCCTCCAGTACAAAAATGGTTACTAATAACTTTTTTTTCTACAATTCTTAAAACCTCATTTTTTTTATTAACTTCTATGTAACTTTTACTTTTTGCTTCAACTAATCCTGCATTATTTAAATTTAAACTTGCTATTTTATTTCCAAACATAATTTTGTGTTTAAATTGATTATCACAATCTTTAATAAATATTGGACCTTTAATTTTATTTTTTTTTATACCATTATAAATTGTGTGTGCTTGAGAAGTAGTTGCTCTATTTAAAGCACAAATTTCAACCTTTATTCTTTTTCCAACTATATCAATAATTGATTTTTTAACTGAATTGAAATTTATATATTTTATCAAATGTTGTTTTAAACAAATAATTAAAATTTTATTTACTAATTTTAAATCTAACTCTCTGATTGCTTCTTGTATCATAATGTTTCCATTTGGAGCATTTAAGACCCATTTAGGATCAGAGTCTTTAAATCTTGATGATTTACCAGAAACTGGCAAAATTAATGTGATATTTTTATTAAATTGTTTTTTTTGCATACTCTATACATTTTCTTATACCAGTTTCAAAATTAATAGGTTTTCTTTTTATTATTTTATTGAGTAAAACAGGATTACCTTCTGCTTTCTTATATACTTCATTTTGTATTATAAAATCATTGATTTTATATTTACCTTCAAATAATTTACCGTACTTACCCCAAAAACTTGAAACATTCTTTGTTTTTTCTATTTTAAGTTTTTTGTTAAATACTCTTTCAATTATTTTGATTA
>MDSZ01220421.1_pt1 | contig 16495 bp, 15 predicted proteins | sample 811201 | NCBI WGS metagenome assembly MDSZ01 (sample SAMN05326647, study PRJNA326480) | marine metagenome | isolation source: seawater | place: Indian Ocean: North | collected 2010
CTAATATCAAAACTATTTTTTTTAAATGGAATTTTTTGAACCCAACCTTTTATAAATTTTACATTCTTATCATCTTTCCAAATCTTTTTTGCCTCGTTAATATGAAGAGACCAGGGGTCCAAACCTGTATACTTTAAATTTAGATTTTTATACCTTTTCAAAAAACTTCTATAGAAATGGCCAGTTAAACATCCAGCGTCAAGAATCGAGTCATTTTTTTTTATGTGATTATTCAATATTTTCATGTGTGCTTTTGCAACTTCCATTTCAGGAAAAATACCCTTTGATCTATTGGATGAAGTTTTAAGATAAGTTTTATTTTTTTCACTTATATCATAACATTGTTGAAATTTTTTTTTTCATTTTTACTTTCTGTAGTATTAAAATATATTTTTAACTATCATATAAGTTTTTCTATTTATATATTATTTTCGTTATAAAGTGGCATGTTAAATTAAAACTATTCTACTTAATAATGAATGTTCTGAACAACTCATTACCTTTTTTTGTCCAAATTTCTTTATTTCTATGCAATTCAATTATTTGATTTAACTTAATCAAATCTAAATTTAAAAAATTTAAAACTTTATCTAGATGGTCATTTGGAAATTCTCCATCATATTTTTTTATATAGTTTAGAGCATCCTCTCTACTCATGTGATTATTTTGAACTAATCTAGAGGCATCTCTTAGACAACGACCAAACCCAAATTTTATAAACTGCATGTAATAATATAAATGGTCAATATGATCATCCATACTATCATAATTCTGGAAAGTGCCAGATATTCTTTCTTTGCTTGTCCTAAAGTCAAAATTTTTTTTACAATAATTAAAATTTTCGTATACGTCCCATTTAAAAAAATAAGAAAAATAGTAAGCGGTTATTTTTTTTTCTGAAATTCTATCTGCTTCAGGATATTTGTACATATTTATGTCATTTAAAGATACATAATCATCAATCCAGTTTTCAGGTACATCGCCAATTTGATTTTCCAGAACCTCTTCGAGATCCCTGATTCTATCCGAGTCCTCTTTTATAACATTCCCACCATATTCGCTCTCCCCGTGTTCAGCATAAAAAATTAGTTTAATATTTTTTTCTATTGCAACATGCATAGGCAATGCATTTATACCAGCATCCCAATGAACTTTAGGATTACCTCTTTCCTCAAAGAAACGTCTTGATAGATATCTCGACACCCGTCCATCAGGAGAAAAAAAATAACTATCTAAACCACAATTTATCAATTTTTTTCTATTTATGTCACCTATATTGCTAGGAATCAAAGGAGAGAAAGTAACTAGCAAAGGATTCATATTATATTTAAATTTTAATTTATGGGCAATTGAACTGCTATCTTTCCCACCACTCCACGGCACAATACAGTCATAATTTCCATTTTTAGATCTATTAATGTTGCAAATCTCTACAAATTCTTTTTCTCTTAAGTTCCAATCTATTTTATTTTTCTTCTCTAAGTATATACACGAGTTACATATTCCATCTTCATTGAATAAAACCCTTGGCCTAGAACTTGGCATTAAGCATTTTTCACAAATCTTGATTTTTTCCATCTATCTTCTTATAAAAATAAAATCTTCTATATGATTTTTTAAATTCTTTACACTTTTTTCTGTAAAATGAAAAATATTTGTAAGAGAAGCCGCAGAAACATAATCTCTTTTTAAAATTTCTTTTACGTGATCCCAGTTTCCCGCTCCGCTAGATACTATGAGTGGAATTTTTATATACTTACTTAAATAGTCCAAAAGCTTTACATCATAACCTGCTAAAGATCCATCTCTATCAACAGATTGTAAAAATATTTCTCCTGCTTTTTCATCTTGTACTTTCTTAATGTACTCGATTATATCCAAACTACTTTTTTTTTGACCATAATTTTCCATTAGAACGTACTTTTCATTTTCATATTTTGCATCAATGCAAACCACAACACATTGAGAACCAAATTCTTGAGCAGCTAAATTAATCAATTTTATATTTTCAATAGAAGCAGAATTTAAAATTACTTTGTCCGCTCCGTTTTTGAAGAGTTTCTCAATATCTTCTAATTTTCTTATTCCTCCACCAACAGTAATAGGCACGTAGGCATTCTTGGATATTTTTTTCATTTCATTAAAAAATAATTGTTTTTCCTCACTGTCAAAACTTACATTTCTTGAAATATCCAACAAAATTAATTCATCGATTGACCACATGTCCACAAAATTAAGAGTGTATCTGTAATCAGGGCGAAATTTTTTTGACCTAAATAACACACCGTTATTTAGCATTAATGTAGTTAAGATTCTTTTTGCTACCATTTAATTTTCAATAAAATTTTTTAGTATTTGCAATCCCTGTTTTTGACTTTTTTCAGGGTGTGGCTGAATACCATAAATATTTCTAAATCTCATGGCTGCTAAAAATTTACTACCATAATTACACTCGACTAGATCCTCAATCTTTCGATTTTCTTGACCTTTGTTAACGACACAATACGAATGATTGAAATAAAGCAAATCATTTTCCGTAATATTTTTGAAAAATAAATTATTTTTATTTAATATATCTATTTTATTCCAACCCACATGAGGTAATCTTAATTGATTATTATTTATCCTCTTTACTTCCAAATCTAGCCAACCTAAGCCATTAAACAAACCAAATTCTTCAGAGCTTTTACACATCAATTGGAAACCCAAACAGATTCCTAATATTTGTTTCTGTCTACCAAGGACTTCATGGCTTAAAATTCTATCAAGTCCAAATTTTTTTAAATTATCTATCCCTTTTTTAAAAGCACCCACTCCAGGTAAAATTAAATGACTTGAATTTGAAATTATATTTTCATCTCTAGTAATGGCATTTTTATAACCAAGTTTATTTAGAGCATTTTGCACAGAAATAACATTACCAAGTTCGTAATTAATTATACTTATCATTAGAAATTTAAATCTAAAAAGATTTTCATATTAATTAAAGAAAAAATAAATTTGCTTTCTGTATTAGATAAACCATTTCTGAAATCAATCTTTCTTAATTCATTTAAATTTATAATGTTTTTTATAACTTCGTTTTCTCTTAAAAAACTGTGCAAAAAATTATAATTTATATTTGATATTGATTTTAGATTAGAATTAAATCCGATCTTTCTTCTATTTAGTCTTATATTATCGTTTAAAATTCCTTTCATGGACGAGCGTAATATATTTTTGCTGTATCCATTTTTTATGTAATTACTTTTATTTATGCTAAGACAATAATTTACTAATTTTTTTGATAAAAATGGTGACCTATTTTCAATTGAGTTATACATTGAATTGGAATCATCTTCTTCAAGAATCACGGGAACAGACTCATGAAATAATTCATTTAACATTCTATTTTTTAACTTATTGGATACATAATTTTTTTCTGAAAAATTTATTTCGTTAGTACTTTTCATAAATTTTTTAATAAACCTTTTATCATGATAAATATGATCTCTAAATTTAGGCTTCTCATAAAATAAATTTTCATTTTTTAAATGTGTATTTCTGACAAATGGTTTTATAAATTTTTTCCAATTTCCTAGTTCAGTATCAAAATTTTTTAAATGTTTAATTTCATTTAAAAATAATAAAAAATGATCGTAGTATCCTGTAAATATTTCATCAGCACCTGTCCCTGAAAAAATAACTTTATTACCATCCATTTTTGATGAACTAGATATTTTTGAATGTATATAATACGAAATTGTAGAAATAGGATATTCTCGATAATCAATTAATTTTTTTAAATTTTCAAAAAAGATATCTTCTTTTTCTTTTTTCAAATTTATATATTTAATATTACAATTAATATCTCTCTTTAAAATATCGGTTTTGTCTTTCTCATTATATCTTTTGTCAGTATCAACAATTGAGTAACACTTTGGTTTAATATTAAATTTTTTGTAGCATAAAGAAACTAGACTAGAAGAGTCTACTCCTCCACTTAAACAAAATGATATTGGCACATCTGCTCTCAATCTTAGCTTTAAACTTTCTTCTAATAAATTCTTAACATCATAAATGTTTTCGTGAAGATCTTTTGAAATTTTTTTTGATGCTATTAAATTTCTATCTAAGTATTTTTTTTTGTATAATTTGAAGTTTTTTAGATTAAATATTAAATTACTGCCTGGCTCTAATTTATATATATTTTTGAAATATGTTTCATTATTTTTATTTAATGATTTGTATCCCTTAAATAAATAATCATTAACTTTTTTTTGATTTAATTCAGGATTATAGTCGTCTCCCAGTATATTTTTTATATATTTAATTTCAGAACCAAATACAAAATTATTATAATCATGATAATATATTAATGGCTTCTCTCCAAAATTATCTCTTGAAATAAATATATAATTTTTTCTTTTGTTAAAAATACAAAATGCCCACATCCCATCAAAGTGATCTACACATTTTTCACCCCAAAATTGATATGCCTTTAATAGAACCTCTGTATCTGAATTTGTTATGAACTTAATTTTTTTGGTTTTTAAAAATTCCTTGATCTCTAAGAAATTGTATATTTCACCATTAAATATTAAAACGCTATCTTCTGATTTAAAAGGTTGATCCGCTCTCTTGTCGAGATCAATAATGCTTAAACGTGAGGAAAAAAGATTTATACTAAAATTGTTTGTATTATAATTTAAAGATCCTTGCTGGTTGGGGCCTCTCCTAAACATTAACTTTCTTAGCTTGTTTTTAGTTTCCTTATAGGAGTAATTTGAAAACTTTTTTCTTGTAATATAACCAGCAATACCGCACATATAATCTCTATAACTAAATGAAAAAAAATTTAAATCAACAAAGTATGGCAATACTTGTATTTGCAAGACTTAATTCGAGAAGATTGGCAAAAAAAGTCTTCTCAAAAATTGGTGACAAACCCTTATTGTTATTTATTATTGAGCGTATACAGAATAATTCAAATTTTAATCTTCCATTAATAGTTACAACATCAAAAAACAAATCAGATGATAAGATCTACAAATTTTGTAAAGATAATAAAATCAAAGTTTTTCGAGGTGACTTAAATAATGTTTTTAAAAGAAGTAAAGATTGCTTTATAAAATATAAATTAAAATCTTTTATAAGAGTTTGTGCTGATAGACCTTTTTTTGATGTTAAATTAATGGATAGAATGATAAATAAATTCATAAATAGTGATTTTGATATTATAACGAATCAATTTCCAAGAACATTTCCAAAAGGTTTGTCTTGTGAGGTTTCAAAGACTCAAATTTTTTTAAATATAAATGATAAAAAGTTAACAAAATCCAAAAAAGAACACATTTTCAATTATTTTTATAACAACTCTAAAAATTATAAAATTTTAAATTTTAAATTAAAAAAAAATATTAAAAAAGCTTCTAATCTTGATTTTAGTGTAAATAATAAAAATGATTTAACCAAGATAAATAAATTGTATTATAAATATAAAAATCGAAAATATATAGATATTCTAAATACTTTATGATTATTTTAGGAATCCATGATGGTCACAATTCAGGTGTGTCATTATTTAAAAATGGCAGGTTACTATCAGCTATATCCGAAGAAAAAATTTCAAGAAAAAAAAATGAATATGGTTTCCCTGTAAATTCAATTAAATTAGCGCTAGCTCACAATAATATAAAAAAAAATCAAATTGATGCCATTGCTGTTTCTACAAAAAACTTACCACCAAAATATTATTTAGTAAAAAGGAATACATCATTTTCTTTAAAAGATTACTTAATAGAACAAAACGAATATTGGTATGAAAGGATTTATAAAAAAAAAAAAGTTAAATATTTAAAAATTTTTAAAAAAAAAATTATAGGCAGAAAAAAATTATTTTATGATTTTTCAAATATTAAAAATGAGGATGACTATACAGGAATGAGAAAAGCAAGGAAAAATTTTTATAGTAAATATTTTTCTATTGATAAAAAAAAAATTTTCTTTTTTGATCATCATGAATGCCATGCTTACTATGGTTTCTATGGCAAAGGATTAACAAACTTAAAAACTTGTGTTGTAACCCTTGATGGTGGGGGAGATGGCACAAATGCTGCCATCTGGGTGTCAAACAAGAATAAACTAAAAAATGTTTACAGAACAAATTCAGGAAATTTAGGAAGAATGTATAGATATATTACTCTTATATTGGGAATGAAACCTACAGAACATGAATTTAAAGTTATGGGACTAGCAGGATATGCTTTAGAGAAAAATGAATATTATAAAAAATCTTTCAAAATTTTTCAAAAAACTTTAGGAATTAAAGGAATAAAATTTAAGTATATTAATAAACCCAAGGATAATTATTTTTATTTTAAAAACAAGTTAAATGGCGAGAGATTTGACACAATTAGTTATTCAATTCAAAAGTATCTTGAAGAAATATTAGTCAAATGGTTTAAAAATATTTATAAAAAATACAAAATTAAAAACTTTGTCTTTTCAGGTGGTGTTGCACAAAATGTCAAAGCAACTAAAAAAATTTTAGAAACAAAAAATATTTCTTCAATTTATGTGCCTCCAGGCCCAGGCGATGAATCGCTATGCATTGGTGCAGTTTATTGTTATCTAGCAAAATTTAAACATCAATTTAAATCAATATCCTCAATGGAAAACCCATATACTGGAATAAAATTTAGAGAAACTGACTTAAAATTTATAACTAAAATAAAAAATTTAAAAATAAAAAAAACAACTGATAAAGAAATAGCTAAAATTCTCAAAAAAGGTAATCCAGTGGCTAGATTTTCATTAGAACCCAATGAATTTGGACCCCGCGCGCTAGGAAATAGATCGATAATAGCTGACCCCAGAAACCAAGATATAATAAATTTAATAAACAAAAAAATAAAAGTTAGAGATTTTTGGATGCCTTTTGCCCCAAGTATTTTAGAAGAAGATGCCAAGAAAGTTATGAATGTAGTAAAAAATCATAAAAATCCATTTATGACCATATCATTTGATGTCAAAAAAAAATATATCAACAAAATTCCTGCTGCTGTACATCCATTTGATAAAACTTGCAGACCACAATTTGTTTCAAAAATTACTAATCCCAAATATTATAACCTTATAAAAGAATTTAAAAAAATAACTGGCTTAGGCGTTTTATTAAATACCTCATTCAATTTACATGGAGAACCTATAGTTTTTTCACCAAAAGATGCTATTAAATCTTTTTTAAATAGTGGTTTAGAGTATTTATATATAGGTGATTTTTTGGTTACTAAGTCTAATTATAAATAATATTTTTATAATTCTTATACTTTGTTTTTTTAAACCTACCTCGTGTATCAAAAATTAAATTTGAATTATTTGCAATTAATCCAAAATCTAGGCAATCATGATCAGTTAGCAAAACGACTGCATCATAATTTTTAAGATTTTTTTTATTTAAACGAACAGAATATTTTATTCTTGTTGTATTTCTTCCTTTTCTTAATTTTTTGAAATAAGGATCGTGGTAATCGTAATAAATTTTCTTATTATTCAATATTTCCATAAACTTAAATGTAGGAGACTCTCGGTCATCATCTACATTCTTTTTGTACGAGACACCTATCAATAGAATTTTAGCTTTCTTTTTTTTTATTCTTTTTAAAATTTGGTTAATTGTCCACCTTGGTATCTCAGAGTTAATTATTCCTGCCAATTTTATAAATTTTGGGTCATAACCATTAATTTTAGATATCCAAGATAAATAAAAAGGATCTATTGGAATACAATGTCCACCAAGACCTGGGCCTGGTAAAAATTTTTGAAATCCAAAATTTTTAGTTGAAGCTGCCTCTATAGTTTCAAAAATATCTATTTTTAACTTTTCACATATAATTTTCATTTCATTGACCAATCCTATATTGACTGCTCTATATAAATTTTCTAGTAACTTAGACAACTCTGCTTCTTCAATTCTATTTACAACTATAGTCTTTTTTACAAATACTTTGTAAACATGATTGATTATAATTTTGCAGTTCTCTGTAAACCCACTTACAATTTTGGGTGTTGTTAAATAACTAAATCTACTATCACCAGGATTTTCTCTTTCAGGCGAATAGCCCAAAAATATATCTTTTCCTAATATTAAATTATTTTTCAATATTATTTGCGCAAATTTTTTTGATGCCCCAGGATAAACAGTGCTTTCAAGAATGATTGCTTGATTTTTTTTTGTAAAATTCACTAATTTTTTAGCACAGTTAAAAACATAGCTCATATCTGGCTTAAGTGAATTTTTTTTAAGAGGTGTTGGAAGACAAACTATTACCACATCACAGTTTTTTAATATATTGTATTTATTAGATAAGTTTTTTGGGTTTTTTTTAAAATAATCTAAAATTTTAGGCTTTTTAATATTTATATAACTCTTGCCTTTTCTTAAAAGCTTTATTTTTTTTAAATCATTATCGATACCATATACTTTAATTTTTTTTTCTATAAATCTTGATGCCAGTGGTAATCCTACGTAGCCAAGTCCAATTACACATACACTAAAATCTTTTTTTTTAATTTTAGTGATGATATTTTTAACCATAAATATATATATGACCTTTATGTCATTTAAATCTAAAGTCAATCCAGTCCTATTTATTGCTGAAGTAGGGTCAAATCATGAGGGAGACTTCTCTGAGGCAAAGAGATTAGTAATTAACGCTTCGAAAACTAATTCAGATGTAGTAAAATTACAAATCTTCAATCCAGAAAATATGGTTTCCAAAAAATATGATCCAAGAAGATACGATCATTTTAAAAAATTAGAGATAGATACAGGTAAAAACATAGAGCTATTAAAATTAATTAGGAAATATAGAAAAAAAACTTCTGCTTCAATTTGGGATAAAGATCAAATTTTTTTATTTAAAAAATATATTGATATATTTAAAGTAGGTTCGGGAGATATTCATAATTTTGAAATTTTAGATAAAATTTTAAAAACAGGTAAACCATTAATTATTTCAACTGGTTTATCAAATATTTTAGATATTAAAGAAACAATTAAATTTATAAAAAAAAACAATGCATCTTATATTGAAAAAAAAAAATTAGCTTTTTTGCATTGTAACACAGCTTATCCCACACCTATAGAGGATAGTAATTTAGGTACAATAAATTATTTAAAGAATATTTTAGGTTTATCCATTGGTTACTCTGACCATACTATTGGTGATGAAATATTAATATATTCTTATCTACAGGGTGCAGAGATAATTGAAAAACATTTTTCAAATAATGTTAAAAAAAAGACATTTAGAGATCATGCTATATCATTGGATAAAAAAAAAGTTAATCTATTTTTAAGTAAACTAAATAATATCTCAAAATTAATGCAAGTTAAAAAAAAATTGACAAAAAGCGAAAAAGTGCAAAATAATCTATTTTCATTTAGAAGATCAATTTACGCTAAATCAAATATCAGAAAAGGGCAATTGTTCTCGAAAAAAAATATTATTTCTCTTAGACCATTTATAAAATATTCTTCAAAAAATTATTTTAAAATTATTAATAAAAAATCAAAAAAAAATTATAAATCAGGTGATTTAATTGATGAGAAATAATCTTGACCCATTGGTATCAGTTTACATCACTAATAAAAATTATGGAAAATATATAGAAACAGCAGTAAAAAGTGTATTAAAACAATCATATAAAAATATTGAACTAGTAATTTTAGACGATGCATCTACAGATGGATCACAAAAAATAATTAAAAAATATGAAGAAAAAAAATTATTTAGAGTAATTTACAACAAAAAATCCAAAGGTCTTATAAAATCCTCTAACATTGCTATTAAAGCTACTAATGGAAGATATGTCATCAGGCTAGATGCAGACGACTATTTAGATCAAAATGCATTAACACTTATGGTAAACAAAATTGAAAAAGATTCAAATATAGCTCTTGTTTATTCTGATTACTATTTAATTGATGAAAAAAAAAATGTTCTCTCTTTAGAAAAACAATTGTCTAGAGACAAAAATTATATGGAACATAAGCCAGTTTTGGGGGCTTGTTGTTTAATTAGAAAAAGTTCAATTTTTTCTGTTAATTTATATGATGAAAGATTTAACAGGCAAGATGGTTATGATTTGTGGTATAAATTAATAAAAAATTTTAAGTTCGCACATATTCCTCTTCCACTTTTTTTTTATAGACGTCATTCAAAAAATCTTACAAAAAATAAAAATAAACTATTTAAGACTAGAACAAAAATTCTAAGAAAATTTTCTCAAAAAAAACAGGAAATTAAAAAACTCACAATAAGTTGTGTAATTCCAGTCAGGGGCAAGAACATTGATAATTTATGTACGTCTTTGGATAAAATAAATAATAAACCATTAATTTTTTATACAATAGAAGAGGCTCTAAAAGTAAATGAATTTAAAAATATTATTGTGACAACAGCTGACAATAACTTAATTAAAGTTTTAAAAAAAAAATATAAAAATAAAATTATGTATCATAAAAGAAGTCAAAAATTATCAGAACAAAACTTGGACTATAAACAGTCTGTTATTAAAGCAATAAATAAATTTAATAAAAATAAAATTGATGTTGTTGCTATATTGACAATAGAAAATCCACAAAGAAAATTTTTTTATATAAAGCAAGCACTAAGTAATCTAATAATACATGAAAGTGATTTGGTAATTGGTACTTTGCCAGATATCGAAAACAATTATTATAAATATTCAAAAAAAGGCATAGAATTAGTCAGCAATAAGAATAATAATTCTCTTAAATTAGAAAAAAATATTATCTTAAAAGATGTTGGAGCTTTTAGTATTTATAACTATGATTCTTACCTAAATAATAGGATAAATAAAACTACAAATATAGTTTTAGATGAACAACATTCAATAAATATACTAAACAAATCCGATATTTTAATTATGAATAAGTCTATACAAAAATTTAAATAAAATGAAAATTTTAATTACAGGAAGCTGCGGTTTTATAGGATTCCATTTATCATTATCATTATTAAAAAAAAAACATGAAATTTATGGTTTTGATACACTTAATGATTACTATGACAAAAGCCTAAAGATTAGTAGATTAAAAATATTACAAAACAATAAAAACTTTAATTTCTACAAATACGACATCTCTAATAAGAAAATAATAGATAAATTTTTTAATAAAAATAAAATTGATATAATTATTAATCTTGCAGCTTATGCTGGCGTTCAATATTCATTAAAAAATCCAGACATATATTTCAAGACAAACGAAATAGGTTTTTATAATATTTTAGAAAATGCAAAAAAGCATCGAATAAAAAAGATTATTTTTGCATCCTCTTCTTCAGTTGCTGGCAGTAACAACAATATGTATTTTGATGAAACTCAAAATACTGATAGTCCAATTTCACTGTACGCAGCGACGAAGAAAAATAATGAAATTTTAGCTCATTTTTATGCAGTTAATTACAAAATAAGAATTATCGGGGTTCGTTTTTTCACAGTTTTTGGACCTTTTGGTAGACCTGATCTGTCTATCTTTAAATTTGCATATTTTATTAAAAATTCAAAAAAATTCTTTCTTAATAATAATGGTAATCATTTTAGAGATTTTACATACATAGATGATGCAATTGAGTGCTTAAATAGATTGATAATGATTAAGAAATTTCACAATCGGGATTCTAAAATCAATAAATATTTTCAAATTTTTAATTTAGGTGGTGGAAATAAAATTAAAATAACATTTATCGTAAAGATTTTAGAAAAATTAATTGGTAGAAAAGCAAAAGTTAAATTCGGTCCATTAAAAAAAGGAGATATTGTTTTTTCTAGATCATCAACTAAAAAACTATATAGAAATATTAAATATTATCCCAAAACATCGATTAAAAATGGATTAAAAAAATTTTATAATTGGTTTGAAACAAACGATTTTTAATTAGTTCTTTTTATCAGCTTAAATTTTAGTAGTAAATTTAAAATATTATTTAGTTCTTTTTTTCCACATTTTAAAATTTCTTTTATATCTGATATTCTTCTTCCATCGGAATAAAATAACACATTAAATAATAATAAATCATTAGTTTTCAAAGGTTTTGAGATATCGGATATAGATCTGTATAAATTTCTTTTGCTTAAAAAAGGTTCACATTTTGTTGTAGCGTATATTCTAAAATTTTTGTTGTAATTGCTCTCGATCTTATCAATGATACTTTTAACAAACTTATAAGAATCTCCTAAAGATTTAGAATTTATAAATTTTAAATTATCATTAGAGGTATGGTATTCTTTAAATTTTCCAAACTTTGATCTTGTTAAAGTTACCACTGGTAGGTTTATTCCTGGATAATTGAATTGTCTTTCATCTGAGCCACAATCTGTAAATTTATATATTCTTTTTTTTTTATATTTTTTAATTAATTCCATAGCAATTTTATCTGAATAGCTATCTGCATTTGGTGTTTGTATCATTGAAAATTTACCTGGATCACCAATACAACTTAAAGTAAAACCAGCTATAAAGTTTTTTTGAATTAATTTTAGCTTTTTTGATAAGTATGTAATTGGTCCTATAGTTTCTGGTAGGAATAATATTCTATAAGAATAATTAGTTTTTTTTTTGTTTAAATATTTAGCCAAGTAAGCGAGCAAGGTTGGGCCGCTCAATTCATTGTTTGCTAGCGAGGGATGACAAATGTTTGCACTTAGTAAAATTTCTTTTGTGGTCTTGCCCCTAATATAAATTTCACCTATTGATAAAGATCCCTTCTTGTTAAATTTGGTGTCTATATTTACAAAAAAACTTTTTCCATTAATTGTTTTCTTGAGATTTTCAGAGATACAGAACCCCCAATATTTTTTATAATATGATGTAATATAAGGTATGGCATTTTTATATTTTTTATGTGTGTGCAAATGTTCAAATAATTCTTTTCTAGTAACGAACTTTTTTATTGGAGCAGAATATCCAACTAAATGTAGATTATTTTTTTTAAAATCAATTATTTTTGTTTGCTTATCTTTTACGTAAGCATCTTTAGCATTCCATTCATCGGGTATTTTCCAGTCATACACCTTTTGTCCAGATCTAAATTCTAGAATTTTCAAATTTTTGTTAATTGACTTCAATATCTTAAGAGTTTTTCTGTTACCTGAACCAGTTAGACTTCTATTAATGGGGAAAAGAACTTTAGCAAGACTATAAATTTTTTTTCCAATTTTTAAACTCATAAATAATATTTTGATGTTTTTAATATCATTATTATAATCTATATATATAGTTTTAAAAAAAATACTAATTAAATGAGTAGTAGAATAGAGAATCTTATAGTTTCAAATTTATTTCTTAATCCGACTAATAAGTCTTGGCAGCAATTAAAAATTAAACAAAATTTAAATTTTCTCGAAATGGGAAATTTCTACGGCTTAAACAACTATGTTAATAAAAATACTACTATAAATATAATAGTGTTTTTCCAAGAAATGATTAATGATGAAACTACTAATAAAGTTGAAAATTTTGAATTCCTTATAAATTTAATTAAAAAATTATGCATTAAAACAGAAAAAGAAGTTATCTTTTCTTTTTCTAGTTGGCAAAGTTTTTCAAATATTAATTATTCACAATCAATTTCTAATGAGATCATAGATTTAAGTAAAATAATTAAAGATTTAAGAAATCTTCAAAAAAAATATTCTAATCTTTACTTAATAAATTTAGATAATTTTTTTGCTGAGAAAGGCTTTGAAAACTGTTTTAGTAATAGAGATTACTATTTATTTTCATCAAAAGTTTCTAGCTTTGGACTAAATCTTATCATTAATAAAATTAGTGAAATTTATTTAAAGATAAATCTTCCCCAAACAAAAGTACTCGTTTTAGATTGTGATAATACATTGTGGGGAGGAGTTCTAGGAGAGGATGGATTTGATAAAATTCAAATTGGGCAAGATGGTATTGGCAAAATATATACAGCTTTTCAAAAAGAAATTTTAAAACTTTCAAAAAAAGGCCTTTTATTGTGTATTTCTAGCAAGAATAACAACAAAGATGTTATTAATGTATTTAACAATCACAAATTAATGATCTTGAAAGCAAAAGACATAATTTCATTTAAAGTAAATTGGAATGAAAAATATAAAAACTTAATTGAATTATCAAAAGAGTTGAATTTGGGATTAAGTAGCTTCATTTTTTGGGATGACAATAAATTAGAGAGAGAAAAAATGAAAAAATTTCTACCAGAAGTTAATACAATTGATGTTGAAGATGATATAAGTTTATGGCCTGATCAAATTAAAAATCATCTTTTAACATCAAGATTTAAAACTACCAAAGAGGATTTAAAAAAAATAAAACAATATAGGATGGTTGGCAAATTTGCTGATAATAAAAATAAGGTTAATACCCATGATGATGAAATTAAATTTTTAATGTCAATAAAACTTAAACCAGAGTTACTTAAAATAGAGAAAAGTTTAATATCAAGAGCCTCTCAAATGTCTCTAAAAACAAATCAATTTAATTTTAGGACAGTAAGGTATTCAGAAACAAAAATTAAATTAATAGATAAAAATAAAGATTCAATATGCAGACTGGTAAATTTAAAAGATATTTATGGAGACCATGGAATCATAGGAATGTTCATTTTAAAAAAAATTAACAAACAGTTTTGTTTTTTAGATACAATGTTAATGAGCTGTAGGGTTTTAGGAAGGTACCTAGATACATGGATTTTTAATGAATGTAGAAAAATTGCAAAACATAAGAATTATAAATTTATTATATCTGAATTTATAACGACCGAGAAAAATAAAACCTTCGAAGATAGTCTTGTTTTAAATGGATTTAAAAAAATTGACAAAAAATTTTTAAAAATCAATAATTTAAATTTAAATACAAAAAATAAACTATTTGTATCTAAAACAATAAAGCATAATATGAAACAAAATATTATATATGGAATTTAATCATGAGAAAAAAAATTTATAAAATTTTAGAAAAAGTAGATAAAAAAATAAAAGTAACTAATTATGCAAAAGATGCTGAAGTTGGTCAAATCAAACATTGGGACTCTCTATCGCATTTAAATTTTTTAATCAGTATTGAGGAAAACTTTAAGATTAGATTTTCTAGTCACGAAATGACCAATATCAAATCAATATCTGATGTTGAAAAAAGTTTAAAAAAAAGAAAAATTAATTAAATGAATTCAACTGATTTGTATAAAACTCTTTCAAAAATAGGCATAAAAAGAACAGATACAGTAATGATCCATGGAGATGCAATTGTATCAACACAACTTAGTTTAAATAAATTTGATCAAAATGTTCTTAATTCTTATATAAACATGTTAATAGATTTCTTTTACCCAAATGGTACTATGATCGTACCTTCATTCTCATACAATATGTCAAAAGAAAGAGTATTCGATAAACTTAACACTCCAAGTGAGGTTGGAATGTTTAGTGAAGCATTTAGAAATAAACCAAACGTTTTGAGATCAAATCACCCAATTTTTAGTGTTTGTAGTATTGGTAAAAACTCAAAGAATTTAACAAATTATAATTTGGGAGATTGTTTTGGAAAAAATAGTTTCTTTGATCTATTTACTAAATTAAACGGAAAAATTATTTGCATGGGTTGTCCTTTAGAAAGAATTACATATTTGCATTTCGCAGAGCAAAAGCACAAAGTGCACTATAGGTATATTAAAAATTTTAACTGTGCATATAGAGAAAATAAAAAAAATAAAAATGTAAAAATCGCGTATTATGTTAGAGATCTAAATAAGAATGCATCTTTGGATTTTAAATTTTTCACTCCAAAAATTAAAAACATTATGAAAAAAGCAAATTTTGGAAGGTTTGAGTTTACCTCTATAGATGCAAATAAATTGTTAAATAAATCAAAGATTTTAATTAAAAAGTACCCCGATATTTTAGTTGGTAGTAAAAGTGAAGTTTAATCACGTAGGTATATTTGTTGAAAATATATCAAATGCAATTGATCAATTAAAAGAGATAATTATTATTAAAAAAAAAACTAGCGCTATAATTGATAAAAAACTGGGTGTAAAAATTCTATTTATCATTGATAATAATAATTTATGTTATGAATTAATAGAGCCCTATGGCAAAAATAATCCAGTATCAAACTCATTAAAAAAAAAAATAAATATCCTAAATCATATTGCTTATGAGACAAAAAATTTCAGTAAGGATATTAGGAGATTAATTAAATCAGGCTATAGACCTATAATAAAGCCGACAAAGGCCAAAGCATTCAAAGGAAAAAAAGTTATTTTTTTAATCAACAAATTAAATTTTATTATAGAAATAATAGAAAAATAATTAAGTCGAGAATGATTAAAAAATTTGTAAAATTATATAAAAATCTTTTTTTAGATAAAAATGAAAATTTTTACATAAACAAAACTTCTAAACCAAATTCATATAAAAAAAAAATTAAATCACAAAAAAAAAA
>MDSZ01022556.1_pt1 | contig 16494 bp, 15 predicted proteins | sample 811201 | NCBI WGS metagenome assembly MDSZ01 (sample SAMN05326647, study PRJNA326480) | marine metagenome | isolation source: seawater | place: Indian Ocean: North | collected 2010
GTCTTAAGACAAAGTACCATTGGCGCTGAAAGGCTTGACTGCCGAGTTCGGAATGGGATCGGGTATTACACTTTCGCAATAATCACCAGGCAACGTTTATTACTAAAAAAAAATTGTGATGTAAAGATTAATCTATCATCTATATTATCAAAAAAATGATAAATTAATTGTTAAAATTAAGCTAAATAATTTTTTTTAATTTTTTTGAAGAATTATATGCATTTGAGATTAATATATAGCCTACACCTAAAAATAAACCCAATATAATTGACAAAATTAAGTTTCTTTTAGATTTTTGAAGAGAGGTTACATTTATAGAATATGAATTAAATTTAATCCATTTAATCTGGTTATTAGATTCTAATGAACTAATTAATTTTTTTACATTTTTAATAGCTGAAGGATCACGATTTTCAATTAATGAAATTTCTTTTTCTATCGCTTTATATCCTCTTAAATAATAAGGAATATTATCATGTGAATTATTAATACTTAATGTATCCCTTGAATTATATAAATTAACAGAATTTATTTGATTATTTGAAATATTTAGTTCTTTAGCTATCTCATTTTGCTCTAACAAGTACTCAATCCTACTTAAATTTTTTCTTTCAGTAATATTTTGAATTAAATCTATTCTGTTATTTAAATTTTTAAAAACGTCTTTTTCTAATTTTTCCATAACAAGACTTATTAATTCCATTAAGATTTCTTCACCTTCTTTTGAACTGTTCCATTTAAAACTTATACTTGCTTGATCATTTTCATCTGTTCTATCAATCCTTATTAATTGAGAATAACTGAATAAGGTTTTTTCCTTGTCAATTTCAGTTAGTTGAGAGATTCTTTTTTTAATATATTTGTTATTTTTAAAGACTCCAATTATCACATCACTGTCACTGATTTGATCAATAAATTTATTATATATTTTTATATTGTTTACTGAAGTTAATAAATTTTCTGATTTGGAAACAATTATATCTCTACTATTGTTAATAAAACTAGTTATTAATAAAAATTGATCAAATTCTGAATTTTTACTAGGTTTAATATTTGACGATATATTATAAAAAACTGGTTTTTGACTTTGATTATAGCTGAAAATTGCAATTGAAGCTAATAAAGTAAAAATAACTATTATTTTTCTATTCCAAATAATTCTAAATAATTCAAATAAATCTATTTCATCATTGTATGTATCATTATTTTTTTTCATTAAACTAAATTTATTAATGGTATAATTCTAAATATAACATAATTTTATAAATAAAAACATTTTTAAATATATTTAATTAATTTTTTTAATTTTCATTTTATAATTTGAATCAATATAATTTAAATTTTATCTTTTTCTTGCTTTGAATAAATAGAGTGCAAATAAAAACCTACGGGTAAACTATAAATTATCATTAACCAGTTATTAAAAATATTTCCATTTGGATTAAAAGGAGAAACTGTTATAAGTATCCCTGCTAATAAACACACCTGATAATCTGTTAACGGTCTTTTTTTTTTAAAAATTATTGATTTTAATTGTCTTAAAGCATTATACAAAACATAGATTAATGCAGAAACTAAGAAAAAAAATCCAATAATTCCAGTCTCAGCTAATAATTGTATATAAAAATGATGAGGATGACTAGAGCATGGAGAATCACCAGTTGCATATTTTTTATCGATGCATTTTAATCTAAACATTTTTGGACCATGTCCTACAATAATTTTATCTTTGAACATATTATAACCAGTTCTATACAGGTTATCATGAGTTGGTGAAAAGAAAGTAAATTTACGATCTTTAGTATCATTCATGAGACCCATATCTTTGGCAGTATCTTTGAACATTCTGTCGGTTAGATTGGAATTTAGACTTAAAAAAATAATACATACTACTGCAATAATAAATGTTACTATTCTAAATTTTTGATGATCTTTAATTAAACAAATAATAAATATTGTTGATAAATTTAGGAAAAAAAAAGCAGTTCGCTCGCCTGACATATAAATTAGTACATCAGTTAATACAAATAAAAGTCCTATAAAATAAGTTTCGAATTTCTTTTTTTTCTTTATTAGAAATAAAGCAAACAATAATGGAAACAACCTTGATAAATATGAACCCATGATAAGTTCATCTCCAAAAAACGAAGATACTCGTGTATTATTTATTTCCAAACCAAATATATTGAAACCTGTTAAATATTGGAAAAAACCATCAGCAACTAAGGCTGAAAAGCATAAAACTAATGCATAGTAGAAATATGTTAAGATATTTCTATTTTCATCAATCAAATACCAAATAAAACAACTAAATACCCCTATTCTAAAATAGAACAATGAACTCTCTAAACTAAATAAAATTTCTTCTGCAACAAATATACTTAAAAAAATACAGTAAATACAAAAGATAAAAAAAATGATTAGAGGTTTATTTATAAAATAATAAAATTTTTTATTTTTAATTACGAGGTACAAAAAAAATAAACTAGAAATACTTGCTATTAGATCTGGAATAAAAGGTCCCCAAATCAAAAAAGGTATAATAGATGCTATTGTTAAATTAATAAAAATTTTATTAAATTTTTTTAAATTAACCATAAAAATTTTAAAATTATATTAGTACAAATTTATTTCACCTTGAGACTTATAACTTTGTTTTCAGAATCTTTCATAATTGAGAGAGATTTTTTATTTTCTTTATAATCTAACTGTTCTTGATAAACATGATCTACAATATTAGTGTTGGATTTATAAGATAAAACTAATTTATCAATCATATCTTTAACTTCATTTGCTTTATTATCCTCTATTAATGAGGATAAAATGTCTAATTCTATTTTAAGTTGTTCAAAGGGAATATATGGATCTTGTGCTTTCTGAATTTTTTCATGATAAGTTTTTTGAGGGTTATCTCCTAGTAATAGTTCTTCATATAATTTTTCACCAGGCCTAAGTCCAATTATCTTAACTTCAATATCACCTTCTATATTGTTGGTATTTTTAACAGTTAATCCTGAAAGTTTGATCATTTTATGAATTAAATCTTTGATTTTTATACTTTGACCCATATCTAAAACAAACACCTCACATCCCTTACTCATAGCTCCAGCTTGAATAACTAGCTGTGACGCTTCTGTTATAGTCATAAAGTAACGTGTTACGTCTGGATGAGTTAAGGTAACTGGGCCACCTTCCTTAATTTGTTTTTTAAATTTAGGAATTACAGATCCAGATGACTCTAAAACATTACCAAATCTAACAATTGCAAATTTTGTGTATATATCCTTATTAAAATTATAAAGTGATTGAATACAAATCTCAGCTAACCTTTTACTTGCCCCCATTATATTAGTTGATCTTACAGCTTTATCGCTAGAAATTAGTACAAAATTTGAAACATTGTTCTTGACTGCAATTTCTGCAACTTGAAATGTTCCCATAACATTGTTTTTAATACTCTCACAAATATTTTCTTCAACCAAAGAAACATGTTTGTAAGCTGCTGCGTGATAGACTGTATCAACTTTAAAAGTTTGAAATATTTTGTTAACTCTTGATGAATTTTGTATATTTATAATTAGAGGAATAATTTTAAAAGTTAATTTTTTATTTTTTAATTCTTCATTTATTTTATAAAGTGCGAATTCATTTAATTCTAAAAGCAGTAATTTTTTTGGTTTTAATTTTATAATTTGCCTGCATATTTCAGAACCTATCGAACCACCTGCTCCTGTTACAAGCACTACTTTTGAACTTACATTTTTAGACATCAACTCTAGGTTTGGCTGCACCTGTTCTCTACTTAAAAGATCTTCAACAGATAAATCCTTTATATCTGAAACTGAAATTTTTCCATCCACCAAATCTTGAATTGATGGTAAAGTTTTGACCGTAATCTTGTATTGATTAATGTTTTCTATAATCTGGTTTCTTTTTGATCGACTAATTGACGGTAGAGCAAGTAAGACTAAATCAATATTTTTTGAATTAATAATTTTATCAATATCCATTGGATCGTATACGGTTTGACCTAACAATAGTTGTTTATGAAATTGTTGATTATCGTCTAAAAAACCAACAACTTTCATCTCTGTATTATTCTCAAGGCTAAATAGTAGCTGTCTTCCAGCATTACCAGCTCCGTAAATTAATACTCTCTTTTTATTTTTGATCTTTTTTTTATTTGTTTTTGTAGACAATAAATTTTTAATGATTACTCTTGAACCTGAAATTCCAAAAAATATTAATAAAGGCTGAATAATACCAATTGACCTAGGTATACCTTGAATTCCATAAATACTAATGATTATAAAATAAAAAAAACCATAAATTGTTGTTGCGACCCCCATTGGTACTACAATTGTTAAACCTTCAAATCGGAACATTGACTTGTAAAGACCTAATAACCAAAATACTGGTATCGCTAAACCTACAGAGATTATTGTTGATATAAGAAATGCATCACTAATTTTAATAAATTCCTCTAACCTTAGATAAAACGCTAAAAGAGTACAAATAGCGCAAATACCAATATCTAAAATAATGGCAATAATTCTCTTTAAGTAACGAGGTAAATTGACTACATCTTTTAAAATTTTTTCAGAAATATTCATATAATTTAACAATTATAAATTAATCAGCAATTAAGTATATCAATATAATACTATTGGCAAATAACACTTAACATAAGTTACCTAGTTTTTTAACTTACAATAAAAATTATTTATTATAGTTTGTTTGGAAAAGAAATTACTTATTCCTAAATATTAATAAAATTGTTTTTAATATATAGTAAAAATAATAAAATAAATTCATTCCTTTAATCATCTTTAAATCTATTTTTGATAAAAGCGTTGGGGTTTTCATATTTACACCCATTATTTGAGCAAGACCAGTGATACCTGGTTTTACTCTAAAAATACCTCTTTTTTTTCTCTCACTAATTAACTTTTTCTGATTTAACAAACATGGCCTAGGACCAACTATGCTCATATCGCCTAGAAGAACATTAAGCAATTGTGGAACCTCATCTAGTTTTGTTTTTCTTAAAAAATGGCCAAAAAAAGAAAATTGTATATTTTTGATTAAATGAGTTCCAACAGATTTAGTTTTAATTGGCATAGTTCTAAATTTAATTAATAAAAAAGATTTAAGATTACACCCTACTCTTTTTTGAAAAAATAAAGGTGATCCATTATCTATCAAGCCTAAAAACCACAACAAAACTAATAAAGGAGATAATAAAAGTAAGCCTAATATTGAAAATAATATATCAAAGAAACGTATCATTTACCCTGAACCATTCTTTTAATACCTTCAGCTACTTTTACAGGTGGATGCCAATTTAATTCATTTTTCACATGACTTGTATCTATTTTTAAAGATTCGGTTAATCTTTCAATTTCTTTTTTTTTACCAATAATAGTGGAGAAAAGTTTAAGCAAAGAAACAGGGAAAGGAAACAAACGGCCTCTCGACTCAGTAAAATTTGATATACATTTTATTAGATCTGGAGTAGATAAATCTTTCCCATCAGAAACTAAAAAAGTTTTTCCTTCAGCCTTAGGATGAACAATACATTTTATCAAAAAATCAACTAAGTTATCTATTCCAATCATAGATCTTTGGTTTTGTATTAAACTAAACGGTAATGGAATCCCTAACCTTACGAGTTTTATTAATCTTTTTAAATTTCCTTTTACTCCATGACCATAAACTAACGGTAGACGCACCACAGTAACTTTTAAACCTGTTCTCTCCGATATTTCCCACAATACATTTTCGGCTTCAAATTTAGATATAGAATAAAAATCTTGAGGCTTTGGCGAGTCGTTATAATTAAAGGCATTGGACTCATTAGTTTTCTCACCATTCACTTTAATTGAACTCAAAAATATAAACCGCTTAATCCCATGCATGGCAGCAGCTTCTGCTAGTTTTTTAGTTTTTTTTACATTTACTTCTCTATAGGCATTTAAGGAATCTTTTTTTTTATCTTTCATAATATGAGCTCTAGCAGCACAATGTATAAGACAATCAACCTGGCCAAGATTTTCAAAATACTTATTTGAATTTTCAGCATATTCTAGGTCTATAAAATTTAATTTTTCATGAGATGGTTTTTGAAAAGATTTAAAATTTCTTATTGGTGCAACAACATTATATGATAAATTTAATAGTTGATTTGTAAGATGAGTGCCAATAAATCCATTTGATCCTGTTAAATAAATTTTCATATTTCTGGAAAAAGTATTTTTTTTGCGACCTCACAAGAAAAATTATTTTTAGCTACACTTAATCCATTTTTTCCTTTTGTTTGAAAAGAGCTAAAATCTGAAAAAATTTGTGAAATATTTTTAAAAAGTTGATTTTCATCCGAGGAGAATAGACCCAAAGAATGCTTCTCTATCAAGCTTTTTAAAAAAAAATTATTTGGTGAATGAACTAGAATGGGCTTATTATTAACCATATATCTTAGAATTTTTCCTGGAAAATTTTCCGAATAAAAATTTTTACTTAGAGTACTAATACAGACATCACATTTTTTGATGATTTTATCAATTTTATGAATATCCATTTCTGGGTAAAAGAATACATTATTAAATTTATTGGTTAATTTAATTAATTTATCTTTCTCTGTACCTGATCCAATAAAAAAAAAACTGGATTGAAATTTTTGTTCGTTACAGAATTGTATCATTCTATTTAATAATTTATGATCTTGAGCAACACCAATTACTCCTAAAAATATAAACCTAATATATTTTCTTTTTTTTTATTATTTTTTACATCTAATAAAGATTTTTTTTCTATTAAAGATTTAGTGTTAATCCAATTATAAATAACACCTACGTTAAAATTTAATATTTTTTTATATGTATTCAAATATTGAATATCTTTTTTAGTTTGAACATAGATATTATCTGCCTGAGAATAAAGAAGCATCTCAAAGAATTTTAAAAAAAAATAATTAGGACTAAATTTATTTATAATATTATGATCAACCAACCATTTGGGGTACAAATCTCCAAGTTTAATAGTTACTAATTTTTTTTTTAACTTTAGTAATAATATGCTCCAAAAAATAGATGGTGAATATACAATGACTTGGTCAAAATTTGGAAAATCTTTTTTTTTATAAAAGCTCCTTAATTTTAATATCGCTAATATCTCACCTATAGCTCTTAAGTAATTATTTTCAGATTTCAGATGAGAGTTTTTTATACTTATATATGTAAGTTTATTTGTATTAATTGATCTTATTTTTTTTTTAGTCCCTGAAATACTAATCACTGTAATTTTAAAATTTTCATTTAATAAAGATTTTATAAGATCCCTAAATAAACTACTACAAGATGATTTGACTGGATAAAAATGAGATGTTAAAATACAAAGATTGTACATTTAATTTATACTGTTTTTAATTCATACTTCATTAAACTTATTAAAATATGTAAACTACTATCAATTTTTTAATTTAAATTAAGAAATCTAAATAATTAATCAATTCTTTTAAAAAGCGTAACTCCTAAATCTTCTTTTATAATTTCCCAGTTTTTATTCTTAAAGTATTTCTGATATTCAAATTCTGGATCAGTTCTTAAAGTATTAGGAAAATAACCTCCTGTTTTTTTTTCTTTATATCTATCTATTAAAACATAATCTATTTCTTTTTCTGGAGAAGGAAAAATTAACATCTTTTTATTTTTATATAATAATGGCATGAAATGTTGTTCGGCAGAAACAACTGAATCATTTGGTATTAATTTAATAATTTTTTTTGCTGCAATATGACTTTCTGATTCTACATAAGCGCTATAGTGAAAATTAGTAGTATAAAAAATACCAACTTTGTAATCTTTATTCCAAAATGCAATCGAAATAGGTGTGGCTCCAAAAAAAATCGTAGTAGAAATACTAGCAACTAAAATTGTCTGTATCAGAGCATTTTGATTTATTTTTTTTAAATTATCTATCCTTTTTAATCCTGAAATTGTTGCATAATAAAAAATTGGTATTGATGGGGATAAATAATACAAAATATAACTACTATGAGTTATCGAAAAACTTAAAAAAGTCATTGCAAGATTAGGTATGGCTATAAAAAAAATTAAAATATTACTCAATGGAATAAAAAGTAGAGGTATTAAAATCATAATTAAATTTCCAATTTTTGGTGGAATTAAAATCTTGTCTAATGTATCAATTGGATTAAGCAATATATAAGTTATCATATCTAAATAAGTTTCTCCCCAACCTTTGAACCAAACTGCTGCTACGTGAGCCTTGCTAAAGTCTTCACTTCTAAAAGAAGGCATAATTAAAAACACAACCATATAGAAATAAATTAAACTTATTAATAAGGTGGCAAAACCTAACAAGGTTCTCTTTTGAATCATTATGTATATTCCAAAGAAAGCTGTTACTAATGAAACCTCTTCTCTAACCATTAAGCATAAAATTAAAGAAAAAATAAATAATATATTTTTTTTTTCTTCAAAGAAATAAAACATCCATAAAAACAAAGGTATACATAGTTCAATATAAGATATTCCATATAAATTTGTGTAAAAAATGGTTGGATAAAATAAAAAAGAACAAATAAATAATCTACTTAGATTTAAATTTAAGTACTTCTTAGAAATGAGCCATAATGGTAATAATGAACTTACTATAAATAAAGTTTCTGAAAATGGTATCACGTAAGGACTTGGCCAAATTGCAAATGCGGGAACATAAGTCAAAAAAATAATTGGAGTAAAATGGGCTGCAAACCAATTGCTCCCACCATGATATTTTTCAGACATTAATGTAGTTAAACCCAACCCTTGTGAATTTCTCCAAAGAATTTCTAAATGTGTAGCAAAATCTACATAATGATGAAGTGCTTGAATTTTTGCAAAACTTAGGCACAAAACTGATAAAACATAAAATATTAATGAAAAATAAAAAATATAATAACTTTGTTTTTCATTAACCTTAAAATAAAATTTATCTGAAACAAAATACGTAAAACAGCTAATTAAAATAATTGAGATAAGTCCAACAGAGTAAATAAAAAATAAATTCCCGTATTCTTGAAACATTAATTGAGTTCTAATATTTTAACTAACGGTAATTCCATCTTCTCTATATGATCGTTCGGTATTTAAATGATAATCTTCTCTTTTATGATTTGATACATTATTATTAACTAACCTATCAACTACATCTAAATAAATTCTTTCAGAAGCTTTTCCATCACCCAAATTATGTTCCCACTTAGTTTTTGATAAGAAAGCCAGTTTTTTGAATATAACCTCTGCTGGATAATCACCAGGTCTGGTTGGATCAAATTTTACACTACTTTTTGAATCATATGTTTGTGGTCTCTCTGTTGCTTTTCTCATTTGTAATGATGGAATACCCAAAACTGATGTTTCCTCAACAACAGTACCTGAATCTGTTATGACTCCTAATGAATTAGTCATTAATACTAGAAATTCATTATAACCAACAGGATCTACTATTTTTACATTTTTTGGGATAGTTAAGTTCATTTGTTTTAAAACTTTTTGAGTTCTATAAGAAGTTGGCATGTATACTGTCATCGGTGCTTTAGATAACAATTCAAGAATTGATTTTACAGAAGACTCTATATGAACATTTTCTCTTCTATGCCAGGTAGCAACGTAGAATTTGCCTTTTTCTAAGTTTCTACTTGTAAAAAATTTCTCACTAGCTAATTTTTCAAAAAAATCTTTTTTTTCGTAAAAATATTTGTTTAAAATATCAACTATTGGGTTAGTCACTAGCACAATTGCTTTGGGGTTAATACCTTCATCAATACCTTGTTTTTGATATTCAGGGTAATAAGTGTAAATTACATCAGACAGATGATCTATAATCCCCCTATACTTCTCCTCGGGCATTCTCCAATCATAAGATCGCATCAAACCTTCAAAATGTATGATTGGAATATTTAGTTGAGCGGCTGCTATACATGAAATAACTGTATTTGTGTCACCAAGAAACATTGCAGCGTCAGGTTTTAGTTTTTTCAAAACTGGATAAAGTTTTGATATTATAGATGAGCTAACTTCAGCGTCATTATCTCCTGTTGCACCTAACTCAATTTCTGGATCTTTAACGCCAAGCTCTTTAAAAAAAATATCTTTTAAATTATCTGAATAATGTTGACCAGACCAAATAAATGTGACTTTGACTCTTGGGTCCTCTCTAATTAAATTTAGAAATATACTTGCTCTGATCACATCAGGTCTGATTCCCAGAACAATACATAAGTGTGGTTTGTTTGACATAAAATTATGTATACATTCGTATTTATTTAAATCAATTCTTTTATCAAATATTTTATTGTTGGGTGTGATTTGTATCCTGAAGATTTCCAAATTTTTGAAATGTATCTTTTATGAACTGTGGCTAATGTCATGTTAATAGAATTTCCAGATTTAACTGTTTTAACTTTCTTGGTATTTTTTGCTAAAATTTCATTCAAAATACATAGTAATTTATATTTTGTAACTTTATTTTTTGAAAAGATATGAAAGAGACCATTTCGAAATAATTTAGCATTTATAATTCCTATACAGATTTTTGACAATGCGTGAGTAGTAATTCCATTCCAAAATTGATCCTTATAACCATTAACTTCTTTAGAAGTAGTTTTTAAAAACCAATTAACAATTGAATTATTAGTTTTTTTTTCAAACCCAATAATTGAACAACGTATATTCATCACATTTTTTTTTAATATTTCACCCATACTCTTACTAACACCATAAATATCCTTACTTGAAGGAATGTCTGTTTCTAAATAATTTCCTTTAACACCATCAAAAACGCCATCTGATGAAATATGAATTATTTTAGAATTTTTAAAATTGTTAGATAAATACATGGGAAACATTGCATTAATTTTTAAACATTCGGTATTAGATTTAAAAGAGTTAATTTGAATTTTGGGTTTAATTAATCCAATACAATTAATAATATAGTGAGGATTAATATCTTTAATATTTTTATAAGATTTTTTATTTAGAACGTCAAAAAAAATTTTTTTCTTTGAACGTTTTCTTGAAGAAAAATAAATTTGAAATTTATTATTCATATTTAATTTAGAAAAATCATTTTCCATTTGAGCACCCAACATTCCTGAAGACCCAAGTATTAATATTCTAATCAATTTTTTTTAAATTCTTGTTGATTTTTGATATAGTCAAAATGCAATAAAATAAATATTTAGACATCAACTTTATACTATATTCGAATGAGCTTTTGTTTATATCATTATCTCTCTTACCTAAAATTGTACTAAACTCTGCTATAGTTTTTATAAATTTTTTTAATTTATACTTTTCTTCCATAATTATACTAAAGTCATTTTCTCTTAAATAAATTTTGTCATACAAGATAGTTTTCACAGCTCGAAAACCATTAGTATAATCATCAATTTTCATATCCATAAAGAAACTACATAGATAATTGCCTAAAATGCCAATAAATTTCCTGTGAGCCTCTATATTATCTGTATTTTTTTTATATCGATTTGCTTGAATGAAATCTACATCCTGCTTCATAAAAGTAGAAATTTTTCTTATATCATCTATTGGGTTTGTTAAATCAGAGTCTGTAAACACAACATATTTTGAAAGATTTTTCGAATAGTTTATGCCAGTTTTAATTGCTGCTCCATAACCCATATTTTTTTTATGATTTAATAAAACTAACTTTTTATTGATGTTAATTTTCGACTTTAATAAATATTGAGTTTTATCATTACTACCATCGTTAACCAATAAAATATTAATACAACTATCGTCTTTAAATAAAAAACTTTTATTTAAAGCATCAAACAAATTTTCAATATTCTGCTCTTCATTAAAAATTGGAATAATCAGTGTGTAAGTCAATTTAATTTTTGATTAAATATTATTTTCAATATATATTTAAAGATATTATATAAATTTTCAAAATTATGAATTATAAAAAACTTAAAAGGTGCAGGCTTTGTAGCTCGAATAATTTAAGTACTTTTATAGATTTTAAAAAAATGCCACTTGCAGGCGCTTTTTTATCTAAACCTCAAATTAAAAATGAATTTTTATATCCAATGGCGATGCAATTTTGTAATAATTGTTCGAGTGTTCAGGTTGACACTGTAATTCCTCTGGATGTTTTGTTTAAAAAATATTTCTACTTTTCTTCTAGTATAAAAACGTTAATTGAACACTTTTTTGATTTATCTAATATTGTTGCGCATAAATATTTAAAAAATGGAGGAAGTGTTTTAGAGATTGGTTGTAATGATGGTGTGTTTCTTAATCATCTAGTGAAAAAGAAAGGAATAAATTGTATTGGTGTTGATCCTGCAAAAAATGTCATAAAAAAAATAAGTAATAAAAAAATTAATTCTTACAATAAGCCATTTAATCTAGAACTAGCAAAAAAAATTAAATTACGTTTTAATAAAATTGACGTTATAGTTTCTAGCTTTTCTTTTGGACATATTGATAATATGAAATCAGTCGCTCAAGGTATTGATGCTCTTCTCAGTGATAATGGGGTATTTATTTTTGAGATATATTATTTGGGCACTGTTATAAAAGAGCTGCAATATGATATGATGTATCATGAACATATGACCTATTATACAATTAAATCTCTCAAAAAATTTCTTGCAAATTATAATTTAAGAATTTTTAATATTGAAAAAATCAAATTACGATCTGGTTCACTTAGATTTTCTTGCTGTAGAATAAAAAATAAAAGAACAAACTCAAAAAATGTAGAGAAATACCTGCGCGATGAAAATAAAAATGGTTTCAATAAACTATCATACTTAAAAAACTATAATAACAAGATAAATAAAACCAAAACCGATATTATTAAAATAATACAAAAACTTAAAAAAGATAAAAAAACAATTTATGGATATGGGGCGTCAGGAAGAGGTACAATAATTATGAATTATTGCAATCTTAACAATAGTATTCTTGATTATGTAGTAGATGATGCACCTGCAAAAAGAGGCAAATATACTCCAGGTACGCATGTAAAAATTATATCTTGGGATGACCTAAAAAAAGTAGGTTATCCAGATTATTTCGTACTATTTGCATGGCCTTTTTATGCTGAGATTTCAAAAAAAAGAGCAGAATATCTTAAAAAAGGTGGAAAATTTATAGTTCCATTGCCAAAAGCTAGAATAAGTTACTAAGTAATAATAAGGTTAATGAAAAATTATTGAATAAAAATTCTTAACCTAATAATTTATTTTAAGATATTATCTGATCTTAATTTAAATTTATTTAATAAAACAAATTACAAATAATCTATTAGTTAACTGATTTTCCTAAACAGAGTTTTTAAAGACAAATATAAATAAATTTGATAGACAACACGCTGATGAGCTCAAAAATATACTCTCTAATATACGATTTATTTGCAATTTTGTTTGTTAATGTAATATTTTTAAACTTAGTAGATTTAGCTACACTTTTTTCAATATTACTTTTTAATGTTTGTTTGGCTTTATTCTTTGTAATAATAAAATTTTATAATAATTCATCAATACTTAAAATATTCGATAAATTAAAGATAATATTAATATCTAGTTTAATTTTATCGATAACAAAATTACTATTTTTTGGTTTTCCTATCTATTATGAGTTAATTATTTTTCAAGATCTACTTCTTATATTTATTCTTATACTGCCTCGGATATTGCTGAATATTAAAGAATTTAAAGTTAATTTTATCAAAAATTATAACCAATCAAGACAAGGAACTCTAGTTATAGGTGGTCTGGGATACATTGGCTCTGGTGTGGTTTTGGATCTTTTAAATAAAGGTAGCAAGGTTTCAGTACTTGATTGTTGTATGTATGGTGACAACGTATTAAAAAAATTTAGTCAATATTCTAATTTTAATTTTATAAAAGGATATGCTAGCGATGTCATACTACTTGGCAAACTTCTTAAAGAAAACTCCAAAGTAGTTCATTTAGCTGGTCTTGTTGGTGATCCAGCCTGTGCTTTTAGCGAAAAGGATACTAGATACTTTAATATAAAAACTACAAACATAATCAAAGATCTTTGTTTTGAATATGAAATACAAAGATTAATTTTTGCCTCTAGCTGCTCAGTGTATGGAAAAACTCATAAGATTTGTTATGAGAATAGTTCTACAAATCCAGTCTCACTTTATGCTCAAACAAAATTAGACTCGGAGAAAGAATTAATGGAAAGTAAAATCGACACTAAGATTTTAAGATTTTCAACAATATTTGGTCCAGCTGAAAGATTAAGGTTTGATTTAGTCGTTAACCTTTTTATAGCGCAAGCATACTATGATAAAAAAATAACCGTTTTTGGTGGAGATCAAGAAAGGCCATTTTTGCACGTTAAAGATGCATCCAACTCTATAATGAATTTCTTAAATTATAAAATAACCAATTCTCAGGATATATATAATGTTGGATGTGATGAGCTAAATGGTACAATTAATGATATTGCTAAGCTAATTGAAAAAAATGTTCCTGGATCATCTATATCACTATCTAGTGAAAATGTGGATGCTAGAAATTATGCGGTATCATTTAAAAAATATAAAGATTTATTTCCTAATGAAAAATTTACAACTGTATTAGACTCAATAAATCAATTTATTAAAATCTTTGAACAAAAAGAAATAAAATTTAGAGATAGTGTATATAGTAATTTACTAACGACTAAGACGTTTATTAGTGATAATAAAAGAGAATTAAAAAATATAAATAATTTTTTGTATGAGTGAGATTAGTTTTAATAATATTGATACAGCAGTTGATGACAGAGGTTACTTGCGTTTTTGTAATTCGTTTGATTTAACTAAATACGTAAGATTTTATGATGTCACGAATTATCAAAGTAATTTTATAAGAGCATGGCATGGACACAAAAAAGAATCTAAAGCAGCTATAGTTAGAGAGGGTTCTGCTATGATATGTTTGGTTAAAATTGATAATTGGAAAAAACCATCAAAAAAACTAGAAATAAAAAAATTTTTTTTATCACAAAAAAATCCAAAAATTTTAGAAATACCCGCAGGATATGCTAATGGCTTTATGTCACTTGAGCCAAATACTAAAATAACTTTCTATTCCGATAAAAACACTAAAGATAGCTTGGGCGATGATTATAGATTTGACCATAATTTTTGGAACCCTTGGAAGATAGAATATAGGTAAAAATTTATCAAATAAATCCTAATTTGTGTTTAAGATTTTATTAACAAAGTTTCTATCAGAGAAAGTTTTTAATTTATTTAATTTTAAATTTAAAAATCTCTCAACAGCTTTTGAAATAGAAATATATGATTTAGGATTAAACGTTTGATGGGGGTTGCAAACATCTCTTACAAAATCTAGTTCTGAGGCTATAATTGGTAAATTGAAAGATGATGCTTCTAATAGAGGCAATCCAAAAGATTCCGTATAAGACGGATAAATTAATGCAGAGGCTTTATCGTATTGTTTGACTAAATTTTTTTGAGAAACTTGTCCTAAATTATTTATTTTAAGTTTATGAAGTTTTTTTTTCTTTTCTATGTAATTGATAATGCTTTTATATTTGTTTCCAATAGTCAATGTTAGAGTGGGAGTAATATTTTTTTTTGATAATTCTACCCACGCATCTATTAATAGTTTGTGATTTTTATGAGGCAATCCCTCTGCTACATAAATAAAATTAAGTTTTTTTTGTTTTTTGATTTTTCTTTTTTTTATTTTTTTTGATACTAAAGGTATAATCTTAATTTGTGACCACCTTTCTTTTTTAAATTTTAACAATCCATCAATCAGTAATTTTTTCATATTGGGTGTTTGAACAACAAAGGTTCCAACTTTATAAATTAGAATTCTAAGAAGTAGCTTTTCAATAAATAGTCTTATGAGGGTTTTAAAAGGATATTCTGAATAATTTAATTTTTCAAAATGAAGAGAGTTTTGTAAGAATAACACAATGTTTTTATTCTTTCTTAAAAAAAAAGGAGGAATTCCATGAAAACAGAAAACAATATTTTTTTTATTTTTTTTATGTGCGCTTAAAAGTTTAAATTCTGCAATAATTCTTCCTAATAAAGAATGAAATATTTTTATTTTTACATTGCTTTTATTGTAACTATCTAATTTAAGACGCTCGTCTACGAAAATTATAGAGTTTTTAATACTATCAATAATATTTTTGATTAATACGAAACCCCCTCCAGTATGAACACCTGGCGCATATAATATTAAAGATTTTTTTTTAAAAACAATTGTTTTATTGCTATTTTTTATTTTAATCATAGTTGTATCCATTCCTTTGGCAGTAATTTAGGATCAGCCCAATGTCCATAATTTTCACATGCACCTGGTGCAATTACAACTTTATCTTTAGATTTTGCAAGCCAAGCACCCCACCAGCTAAAAGTGCTATTTGCTATAATAAAATGTTGGCATTGTGTCATTAACCA
>MDSZ01151715.1_pt1 | contig 16491 bp, 16 predicted proteins | sample 811201 | NCBI WGS metagenome assembly MDSZ01 (sample SAMN05326647, study PRJNA326480) | marine metagenome | isolation source: seawater | place: Indian Ocean: North | collected 2010
ATATTTAATATTTTGTTGATCACCCTCAGGATTTTTCCATCGTGGAGCAATTTTATCTAAAAAAAATCTTACATCAGCCTTATGAAGAATTTCATTTTCGCCACACCAAATACAAAAAGTAGTATGTTTTGAAAAAACATTTACGATGCCTGAGTTTTTCCAGGTTTTCGCGAATTTTGATACTTCATCAGTTATGTCAGTAAACAATTTATCAGTTTTTAATTTAATTATTTTTCTCATATCTAAGATTTATTGGATTTATAAACAAATTATTTAATAATGTCTACTTTATGTTCATAAATTGAACATTATTGTGTATTACGTGATTTTATATCTAAAATACTTCTTAATTCTCGATAATCCGAAACAGAAAAATCAGAATTTATTTGACTAGCTTTTAAAGTGGTATAACCATTTTTAATTAAAACAAATTTTATATTAAAATTTTTAGCAGCTTTTGAATCTATTTCAGTATCTCCAATTAAAAGTGTCTCTTTTTTTTTGAAATTACATGTTTTTTTTAAATATTGAAAATGAAATACATTTGGTTTCTTAAATTTATACGTATCTGAACCAGCAACAAAATTAAAAAATTTTAATATTTTCAATTCCATTAATAATAATTTTGCATTTTCTTCAAGTTTATTAGTAGAAACTAAAAGTTTAATATTTTTTTTTTTACAAAATTTTAAAAAGTCTAGTACATGAGTTTTTAATTTTGATTTTCTACAAATATTATTTTGGTAATATCTTAAGAAAAAATCATTTATCTCCTTAGTTTTTTTGCGACTTTCGCCTAAAATTTCTTGAATCATATATAACGAGCCTTTATTAGCCACTTTTTTAAATCCAGTTAAATTTATCTTTTTTTTAAATCCAAATTTTTTAAGAGAAAAATTTAAAGCGTCGATTATATCATCAGAGGTATCGGCTAATGTTCCGTCAATATCAAATATAATATTTCTTATCATTTTTTTTTATTTGTTCTCTTATTAGTTGAATAGTTTTTATTTTATTTATTATCCCAGGATAGGAAACATATGATGGATTTTTGCTTATTTTAAAAAAGTATTCTTTTTTTGAAATTTTCAACAACCTGTTTAATCTCTTTTCAAAAATATTATAATTATCATTATTTAGAAAACATAATCCCTTAATCGGAAAATTGAAAATATCAGTTTTTGTATAATTACATGCAAGCGTTTTACCACCTAGAGATAAATTTTCTCTAAGCATAGTTGACATGGTTCCAATTACGACTTTACTATTTATCATTATATCATAGGTCTCATATTTTTTAGGCCTAAAAAAAATGTTCTTCATTAAATATTTGTACTCAAAATTAGTTAAATTTTGTTTATAAAATTTTTCTTCTTCTCTAAAACTATTTTTTGAATTTCTTGCAGCTATTTTTACTTTTAAATTTCTAATCTCTGCAAATTTAATTGTATGTTTTATTAATTTGATCAAACCTTTTTCAACTGGGTAATTTAGTTGATTTAAAATTAAATCCCAACAATTAGCATCTGAAATCAACAAGATGTCAAATTTGTTATTATTTACTTTATTGTTCTTTTTATTTTTTTTTTTTAAGAGAAAATTAGCAAGTTTTAAACTTCCAACCTTACAAAAGCTTTTTACATTTTGTTTAGTCTTATTGTAATCATTTATTTCATGATCACCAAAACAAAGGAAGTTTGGGATATTAAATTTTTCAATTGGTGTTTTAATTTTTTTTTTTTGTAAATTTTTTATTATTCTATGTTCGTATCTTGCTCCGTTTTGAAGTGCTATAAATTTATATTTATTCCCTCTTAACTTTGAAAATTCACTAAATCTGTAACTATTGTCTATGTAAGTAAAAATTATTTTTGGATTTATTTGGTCAATGATTGATAAAAGATATGAATTAAATATATTTTTTTGAAAATTATTCAAAATTGAATATAAAATTTCTTTAGATAGATAAATCTCTTTTACTCTATCAATCCTTGTTTCTAAAATACTATAATTATATCCAGATATAACATATTTTAATTCTTCTGAAGTATTTCCATCAAATATTAATAATTCTTTATTTTTTGGATTAGAAAAAATAAATTTTGCATTTAATAAAATTTTTAATATTAAGAGAATCTTTTTAATCATATGTTCTAAACAAAAAATGTTATTACTTAGTGGCTAGAAAATATTACTTAAATTTTATATTTTTTATCATCTTATTATTTATTGCTTGATTTTTTCAATTTATTTATATTACTTGATTAATTATCTTACTGTATAATTTAAAATTAAAAAGATATTAATAATATTTAAACTATTTTATGAAAATTAATAATAGATGGAGTAAAGTTGAGAGATCTAAAGACATTTATTTACCCTCACAAATCAAAATACCATTAATTTCAAGAAATACAAAAGTTTGTTTAATAGGAAGCTGTTTCGCGGATGAAATGGGCTGGGTTCTTAATGAAAAAAAAATTAATATTGGTGAGGTTGATTATGTGCATGAAATTAAAGCAGTCAGTTATCCATGGGGTACTTTTTTTTCACCAAAAAATTTATTCGAGTCTATTGAAATTTGTTTGAATGAAAAAATAAATGAAATAATTGATGAAAATAGTTTTATTAGAGTTCCAAAAACACTGCGTGGAAATCATTTCGAAGGTATTAATCAAATTAGTAAAAATGAAGATTATAAATTAATCAGTTTATTTATGAAAGCTAGATTAGAAACAGATGATTATATAGTAGCAAAAGAAGAAATTAAAAAAAAAAATTTAGCGCTAAGAAATTCAATTACCAATGCCGATGTAGTTATAATAACTCTTGGATTAATTGAAACTTGGATTGATAAAAATAAAAAAAAAGCTTGGCATTCTTTCCATGGCAATGCTTTAAAAAAAGAACCTATTGAAAAAAAAGCAATTTTCAAACAATTAGATTTTAGCGAAGTGTGCAACTACATAAAAAAGATTATCAAAATTATAAACCTTTTAGGTAAGAAAAAAATAATTTTTACTATTTCACCAATACCTCTTAAATTTACTTTCACAACTAAGGATGTTGTCATTGCAAATAAATATAGTAAATCTGTTTTAAGAGCTGCGGTTGAACAATTTGTCGATGAAAAAAGGATTTTCTATTTTCCCTCTTTTGAGATTGTCCAGGATTGTGTTGGGTGGCCAAACTCTTTTAAGAATGATAAAAGACATGTTAAAATTGAAATTTTTAAAGATATCATAGCACCTAAATTTTTAGAAGCTTTCACAGATTTATAATGGCTCAGTAATTAAAGTCATTTTTATCTAATACATATTTTTTCAACCAGTTCACATAAAATATGTCCCACTAATATATGCATTTCTTGAATTCTTGCTGTTGATTTAGATTTTATAATCATATCTAAATCCGATTTACCTCTACACATACCTCCGTTATTACCTAAAAATGAAATTACATTTAATCCTTTTTTTTTTGCTTGATTAATTGCCTTTAGAATATTTCTACTATTTCCTGATGTTGTAATAGCGATCAATACATCACCTTTGGTGCCAAGGCCCTCAATTTGTCTGGAAAAAACATTTGAATATCCAAAATCATTTGAGACACAAGTTAACAATGCTGGATCTGATGTTAAAGAAATAGATTTGAGAGATTTTCGTTTTTTTTTAAATCTTCCAACTAGCTCAGCTGATAAATGCATACTATCTGATGCACTACCCCCATTTCCGCACCAAAGTATAGCCTTATTATTTACTAGTGCTTTAGAGACGATGCCTGATGCAACAATAAGCTTATTTATAAAAATTTTAGAAAAAGTTTTCTTAAATACTTTATTGTGCTGAAAAAGACTTAGATTAATTGATTTTTTTAAATTATTCATAAATTAGTTTAATTATGTATTTTATAACTTCTTTTTTTCTTTAAATTATTAATAACAATACTAATTAAGAATAAGAAGCAAATTATTGATAAAATCCTAAAAGTAATTCTTAAATCGTCATTATAAAATATATAGTTTATTGAATTAGGGTCTAAATCTAGATACATAAGAGAATTTTCAATTATTTCAATCTTACCATTTTCTACTTTCCATCCAGTATCATATAAAAATGGTAAAACATATTTTTGTCGTTCACTAGAATTATTTACAATTTTATATTTATTCAAGCCAATTCTAGCTAATTCTATATTTTTTGTTTTTTTAAATAATAAATTAGAATTCATTATACAGTTTATGTTTGGGTTTTTTTGACAATTAGTTTTATCTAAAATTTTATTTTTCAAAATAATTTTGTCATTTGATTTCAACTCGAATAACATTAACTGATCATTTTCGGTCTCTATTGATCCTAATTTTGTAAATCTATTAATATTAATATCATTTAACTCCGACTTCATTATCAAAAGGTATTTGATGTTAAAGAGATTAAAAAATATTTCGTCATTTATTTCATCTATGTTTGAGTCAATTTCAGCATACATGGTATATACTGGTTTTCTTAATTGGTGTTTAGATGAATTTTTAAATTCTCCATTAAAAGGGAAAAATTTATAATCTAAAAGATCATTGAAATGAAAAATATTTCCTGATAGGAATAATTTTTTTAATTGGTAATTCTTATTTTTTTTCTCACCTTTTTTTATAGTAATCCAAACTTTATCGCTCAAGTAAGTTTTTGAGTAATTATTGGTTTCTAAAACGAAATTTTTTGATAATTTAAAGAAATCAGATTTTTTGTACTCTTTATTTACATAAAGTGGATTAAATGTTAAATTTTTTTGATTATTTTGCTTCATATAAATTGTTGATAAAACGTGTAAAGTGAGTGACATTAAGGTTGAGAATAAGATGAAATGCAAAATTTTTTTATTCTCTATTTTCGTTAAAAAATTACCAAAAATTAAAATAGATAAGAAATTTATCATAGATCTATAGGTATGATTATTGTTTATAATTGAAAATGTTATTTTCGAAAGATCAATCAGAGTTATTAAGACGGTTAGCAAAAAAAGATAGTTGATATAATAAATTTTTTTTGAATCTCCATTAAAGATTTTTTTGATAGACCAAAAAAAAGCGAAATAAAATAATAATCCACCAAATGGAAGAAGTTTATAGTCTATTGGATCTGATTGGGTTAAATAGGGAAAGTTTAAATTAAAAAAATCTTCAAAAAATTTCAAAATAAATACAATTCCTGAGGAAAAATGTTTAATTTCTAATTCAAGGGTTTGTTGTCTAATGGTACTTGCATCAATAAAGTTTAAATACTCATTTGAAATTCTAAATACGTACTCTGATATTAATATTAAGAATAATATAATACCGAAATAGAAATATCTTTTACTAAAAAAAAAATAAGTTTTATTTAAACAAATTAAAAAAACTAATGAAATAAGGATCATTATGATGATTGTTGGATGTGAATTTAAAAAAAAATAGCTAAAAGCAAGCAATAATTTAAAAAAATAATCTGCTGATTTTAAATCAATAAATTTCAAAAAATAATAGAAAATAACTGGAAAAAGTGACATGGAAAATAAGGTTTTAATTGAATCGCTGATCAATATTTCATGCAAAAAAGTAATATTAAAAACATAAAAGAAAAATAAAATAAAAACATACTTACAATTGATAAGCTTTGTTATTTTTTTAATAAAATTTAATTGAATATAAAAACAAAATACTAAGGATAAAAAATAAAATAACTTTAAATTTTTAATAAAAAAAGCAGGAAAATAAAAAAAATCTAATCCTATTCCTAAGGGAAGCTTAGATCCTGGCCCAATCAAATCGTAATATGATATAATAGGTAAAAAATTATTTTCAAAAAAAATTTTTAGTGAGAAATGTGTATGTACATAATCTTCTAATCCTTGTGTACCACTAACAAGTATTGGAACAAAATAAATAATTATTGGAAATAATAAGATTAAAAAATCTTTAACAAACTTTTTTTTATAAATTTGCACAACATTTTTTATAGAAAATTTATATGTATAATGCAATAAATTAGAATTTATGTATTAATATTATTATGATTAATGAAGCTGTAATTTTAGTTGGCGGCAAAGGTTTAAGATTAGGTAAAATTACAAAAAAAATTCCTAAACCACTTATAGAAATAAATAAAAAACCATTTTTAGATTATTTAATTAATTTTTTCATTAGATTCAAAATTAAGAAAATTTTTTTAATAACCAAATATAAACATGAAATGTTTCATAAAAAGTATCATAATAAAATTATTAATGGAACAACAATTAAATGTATTAATCAAAAAAAATTTTTTGGAACTTCTGGCTCAATTAAAAAGGTTATTAATAAATTGGGTGATAAATTTTTTTTAAGTAATGGAGATACAATTTTTGATATAAATTTGTATGATTTTCAAAAAAGACTAAAAAACAATTTTGTGGGTATACTTGCATGCTCAGATAGTCAGAAAATGTTAGAAAGATATTCTTTATTTAAAAAAAAAGGAAAAAAAATAGCTTCATCAGGAATTTATCTTTTTAGAAAAAATAAAATCAAAAATCATCTAATATGTCCTGGATCACTTGAAAATGAAGTCATAAAAAAAATACCAAGCTATAAATTTAAAAGGATTATATATAAAAAAAAATTTTTAGATATTGGTACACCAAACGATCTGAAAAAAGCGAAAAATTTTTTAAATAATTTTGATAAAAAAAAATGTGCTTTTTTAGATCGCGATGGGGTAATTAATTATGATTATGGATATGTTCACAAAAAAAATAATTTTAAATGGAAAAAAAACGTTTTTAAGGCAATAAAATTTTTAAACGATAATAATTACTTTGTTGTAGTGGTTACTAATCAATCAGGTGTAGGCAGGGGTTTTTATAATTGTAAAGATGTTGAAAACCTTCATAACTGGATTAATAAAAAACTTTTTTCAAAGGGTTGTTTGATTGATCATTTTTATTATGCACCTTATTACGCATTGTCTAAAAAAAAAAAATTTAGAAAAGACAAAAAATTAAGAAAACCAGATATTGGTATGTTTGAAAGAGCTCAAAGAGAAATTAATATTGATAAAAAAGGATCTTTTTTAGTAGGTGACTCTCAAAATGATAGAGAGGCAGCGAGAAAATTTAAAATAAAATACTTTAACGTAGACACCAAAACCGATTTATATAAATTGTTGAAAAAAAAAATAGGTTGTTAATATAAAATGAAAAAAGCTCTAATTACAGGAATTACGGGAATGGTTGGATCCCATCTAGCGGATTACCTTTTAAAAAAAACTAATTGGAAAATATATGGCGCATGTAGATGGAGGAGTCCTGTTGATAATATTCATCACTTATCAAAATTAATTAACCAAGGGAAAAAAATAGAATTGAGCTATTTAGACTTAACGGATTATTCTTCTGTATATGAATGTTTAAAAAAGATTAAGCCAGATTATATATTTCATTTAGCAGCACAAAGTTTTCCTAAAGCGAGTTTTGATTTAAGAGATGTTACATATAATACAAACATTTTAGGAACAGATAGATTGCTACATTCAGTTGTTAGTTTAAAGATTAATCCTATAATTCATATTTGTTCATCATCAGAGGTATTTGGAAGAGTTAAAAAAAAAGATCTTCCTATAAATGAAAAAAATAAATTTCACCCAGCTTCCCCTTACGCAATATCTAAGATAGGAACTGATTTTATAGCAAGATATTATTTTGAAGCTTTTGGTTTAAAAGTTTTGACCACAAGAATGTTTACGCACACTGGTCCAAGAAGAGGGGATTATTTCGCAGAGTCAAGTTTTGCAAAACAAATAGCTTTGATTGAAGCTGGATATCAAGAAAAAGTCATTTATGTAGGAAATTTAAAATCTTTAAGAACTGTTGCGGATGTGAGAGATGCGGTAGAGGCGTATTATTTATTGGTAACAAAAAAACCACAATATGGAGAAAGCTACAATATTGGAGGAAAATTTTCATGTACAATTAAAGAAATCTTAAACTTTTTCATCAAATCCTCAAAAATAAAAGGGATTAAAATAAAAGTAGATAAAAAACGACTTAGACCAATTGATGCTGATCTTCAAATTCCTGATATAAAAAAATTTACAAAACATACCAATTGGAAACCTAAGTACAAGTTTAATCAAACAATGATAGATTTACTCGATTATTGGAGACAAAAAGTAAAAAGTGGAAGTTTTATAAATAGATGAAAATTTCTAAGACCAAATTAAAAAATGTAATAAAAATTAGGCTAAAAGCCTTTGTGGATCATAGAGGAAAATATCTAGAAACTTTTAATGAGAAGTTATTTAAAAAAACAGGAAAAAAAAATTAATTTTATTCAAGATGATATTTCTATATCAAAAAAAAATGTCTTGAGAGGTATACATGGTGATTTTAAAACATGGAAGCTGATTACATGTTTGTATGGGGAATTTTTTCTACTGGTAGTAAATAATAAAAAAAATGATAAACAATTTAAAAAATATCAAATATTTTATTTGACTGATAAAAATAATATTCAAATATTAGTACCTCCTGGTTTCGGCAATGCTCACTATGTTAAATCAAAGGAGGCTATTTTTCACTATAAACAATCGACTTTATACAACAGAAAAAGTCAATTTACTATCAAGTGGAATAGTAAAGATCACAATTTTAAATGGCCCTTTAAAAAAAAACCTATTACATCTAAGAGAGATAAAGTTAAGTGATTATTTGTAGAACACCATTTAGAATATCCCTATTTGGAGGAGGCACAGATTTTCCATCTTGGTACAAAAATAATTTGGGAATGGTCATTAGTGGATCAATTAATAAATATTGCTACATAACTGTTAGAAAATTACCATCGGTTTTTCCATTTAATTTTAGATTACGGTATCACGATACAGAGCAAGTGAGAGACATAAATAAAATTAGACATGGTCCCTATAGAGAGATTCTCAAAAACTTTAATTATCATAATGGTAATATTGAGATTGTTCATTCGGCAGACCTCCCATCATTATCTGGATTAGGAGGTAGTTCTAGCTCTACCGTATGCGCCATACATGCAGTGTCAGCTTTGCGAGATCAGTTGTTTAATAAAAAAAAGATCGCAAAATTAGCACTCAAGATAGAGCAAGAAAAACTTAGAGAGTCCGTTGGTTCACAAGATCAAATTACTGCTGCTTTTGGTGGATTTAATTTGATTGAATTTAATACTTTGTCAGATTTTCATGTGCAGAATATAATTAACGAGCAAAAGATAAATATATTAAATCAATCATCTATATTACTTTATACAGGAATAAGACGATTAAGTGAAAAAATCGAGAGACAAAAAATAACAAATATTAATAGAGGGAAAATTAAAGAAAATCTCGACTCAATTAATGAAATTACCAATCGAGCTTTAAACGAATTTACCAAAAGAAAAATGAATTTAAAAAAAATTGGGAGTTTAATGAACTTATACTGGAAACAAAAAAAACAATTAACTAATAATGTAAGCAATAAACTTATTGACGGTATATGTAATATTGCAATGAAAAATGGAGCTTATGGAGTTAAACTTTTAGGCTCAGGGGGTGGAGGTTTCGTCTATATTTTATGTCCAGCAAAACTAAAACGGAAAATATGCAGTAAGTTTAAAAAGTATAAAATTGTAAATTTTAATTTTGAAAATTCTGGAAGTACTATCATTTATAATAAAACTTTATTTTAGATATAATGAAAGAAAAAATTTTAATTGCAGGTGGATCTGGTTTTATTGGAACGAATATTTTAAAAAAAATTAACAAATCAAAATTTAAAGTTTTTGCGACAAAATATAAAAATAAAAATAATCATAATATAAATAAAGTTAAATATTTTTCAGGAGATATTAGAAAAATGAGTTTTTGTAAAAAAATTACAAAGTCAATGGACACAGTTGTTATGTGTGCTGCAGTATCGTCAGGTTCTATGGTTATTCAAAATAATCCCATGTATCATGTAGACGATAATATCATAATGAACTTAAATATTCTCAAAGCATGTTCAACAAATAATGTAAAAAAGTTTGTATTTATAAGTAGCAACACTGTCTATCCAGTAGGAAAAAAAGCAATGAGAGAAAATGATGTAAATCATACACTTTTTAAAAAATATTTTTATGTAGGTTGGATGAAAATTTTCTCTGAAAAACTTTGTGAAATGTATAAAGATAAAATGAATATACTTATCGTAAGACCTGGAAATATTTACGGGCCATACGATAAATATGATAGAACAAGATCAAAAGTAATAGCTGCATTAATAACTAAGTTTGAAAAAAGAAAATCGATTGAAATTTGGGGCGATGGAAAGGATGTCAAAGATTTTATATTTGTTGATGATTTTGTAAATGCCTTACTTAAATTAATACCCAAAATTTATGGTTTTAAAATATTTAATATTGCATCAGGTAAATCGATAAGTTTAAAAAAAATAATCAATTTTTTAAAAAAAAATATAGAATTAAAGATGGAGAAATAAGATTTAATTTAACAAAACCAACCATGATACCAGTAAGAAGGATAAACATTGAAAAAATAAAAAGATTTATTAAATTCAAGCCTCATTTCTCAATAGAAAAAGGTATTTCAAAAACTATAGAATGGTACAAGAAAAATTATATATTAAATGAAAACAAAAGAAAAAATAGATATTAAAAAAATATTTTTGCCTTTTTTTAAAAATAAAAACATTTTAATTACAGGTGGTACTGGATTAATTGGTAGAGAATTAGTTAATTTTTTATTATTATGTAAACCAAAAACTTTAAAAATAATATCTTTAGATAAATTTAAAAATAAAAATAAATCGGTAAAATTTATTCACGGAGACTTAAGTAACTTCGATTTATGTAAAAAAATTACAAAAAATATCGATATAGTTTTCCATTTAGCTGGGATTAAGGGCTCTGTAAAAGTAACTATTGAAAAACCTGCATCATTTTTAGTCCCATTATTGATGATGAATACAAACATCTTGGAAGCGTGTAGAATAAATAAAGTTAAGAGATTAGTTTATACTAGTTCAATTGGAGCTTACTCAGAAGGAAGCATCCTGACCGAATCAGAAAAAAAAATTGGTGAACCTATGGATAAATTTCCGGGGCATGCAAAACGAATTGCTGAGCTACAAATCAAAGCTTATAAAAAACAATATAATATTAAAAACTTTTATATTGTTAGACCTTGCAACATTTATGGACCGGGAGATAATTTTGATGAGCGAAATGCTATGGTTATTCCTAGTCTGATGAATAAAATATTAAAGGGTAAAGGAAAAATTAAAGTTTGGGGAAATGGTAGAAGTTTAAGAGATTTTGCTTTTTCTAGAGATGTAGCTAGAGCAATAATGTTAACTTGTATAAAAGGAACTAGAAAATTTGAATTCTTAAATATTGGTAGTGGTAAAGCAGTTCCAATTAGAAATCTAGTAGATACACTAAAAAAAATAGTCTCATTTAAAGAAAAATATGAAACAAAAAAAAATAGTGGTTTTACAAAAAGAGTTTTGAATATGAAAAATACGAAGAAAATTTTAAAGTTTAAACCCTATTATTCTTTATATGATGGTTTGCATGAAACTTGGAATTGGTTTTTAAAAAATCAAAATGAATCAAAGAAAAGAAAAAATTATTTTTTATAAAATAAAATATGTTAAGAGAATTGTTTAATATAAATATTTAGAAGTTATGAAATTTGATTTTAGAGGAAAAACAGTCTTAATAAGTGGTGGAACACATGGTATTGGATTGTCTTGTGTTAATCAATTTTTAAAATTAGGTAGTAAAGTGATAACTTTTTCAAGGGATAAAAGAAAAATTGATTTATCAAAAAAAAAATTTAAGAAATTTAACAAAAATTTTTATGTAGAAAAAGGGGACATACTTGATGAAAATTTTCTATATAATTTTTCAAAAAAATTAATTAAAAAATTTAAAAAAATTGATATATTAATACACAATGTTGGTGGAGGTGGAAAATGGGGAAGTGAAGATCTTACTTCTGTAAATGCTAAACTTTGGGATGAAGTATACAAAAAAAATATAAATGGCATCATTTTTTTTAATAAATTTTTTTTAAATTTAATGAAAAAAAAAAATTGGGGTAGAGTAATTACTATTTCATCAGTAAGCGCTACTGAGTTTCATGAAAAAGATAGAGCCTGGTTTAATGCCGCTAAATCATCTCAATTATCAATTATGAAAAATCTCTCAAAAAATAAAAAATATACCAATTTCAATATTACATTTAATACCGTATCTCCTGGACCAGTATTTATCAAAAATACTTACTGGCATAAGATAAAGAAAAAAAACCCAAAACACTTCAAAAATTGGATTAATAAGAATATTCCAGTTAACAGGTTTGGTAATGTTGAAGATGTTTCAAATTTAGTCGTGTTTTTAGCAAGCCATAATGCATCATTTATAAATGGTGCAAATTTTATTATTGATGGAGGAAAATCAAATAGTTTATAATTTGATCAATCTTTTTTTAAATATTTAAAAAAATAGTTCTTATTAAATATTCTAATTAAAAAAAGAGATATAATTGTATAAGACTCGTAAGCTCCATTATACCAGTGGTTCTGTGTTGTTTCCCCCCCTATACGAGCCGGTTCGTCTCCAGAAATCTCACAAACTTTTTTATTTAAAACTCTACACCATATCGCTAAATGAGTATTTATTGTAAGTACTCTTTTAATACCCGTTTTGAAGAAAATTTCTTTTTTGACTGCATAGTAAATACCCAATACATCAGTATACTTTGCATTAAATAGAATATTTACTGCAGTAGTAAACATCCAATTACCAAATGCGGTCATTAATGTATCATCAGCACTTTTTGCATCACCTAAGTATCTTGAAACCTTTACCATATCATAGTCGTCTTCTTTTAACTTTTCATAAATCTCAGATATTTTTTCAGGTATACAGTTATTGTCTGGAGAGAAAAATATAATGTGAGATGTATTGCAACTTTCTATTGCCATATTATTTGCATTTAACATCCCTTTTTTATCGTTAGGCTGAACTAGTACTTCCCACCCAAGTTCTTTTGCATAATCGATAGAACCATCTGTAGAGCCCCCATCAATCATAATTATCCTCTCTAAAAATTGCTTTTGCTTATTAATTCTAGGGCCAACTACTTTTAGGCCTTCAATCTCATTTAGGGCAAAAACAGCTAAAGTAATTGTTCTCTCGGACATGATTTAAATTTTGTTTAATAGAGATAATATGCTTTGATTAAGTGAATTTTGTTTTTTGAAATCCACCTTATTTATATTGGATGTAATGTCAAATTTATTGTTAAATGTAAAATCTACATGCATTCCATAATTTATTATCACAATATTTCTATCTTTCTTCTTAGGTTTTAAACCTCTATGAAAAGCAACTGTATTTGCTATAATCACATCTCCTTTTTTTGCTAATATCGGTATAAAATTTTTTGAACTATATATATTCTTTAAATAATCATCTTCCCATCTTGATCTTTTTCCCCATTTTTTTTGAATGTTCTTAAAAGAATTTTTCACGTAATAAAATGGACCATCACCTTTTGAATTTACATCATTTAGATAAATAAATACTTTTAGTAATTTAGTAGCGTTCACGTCAATATGGAAATATTGAGTATCGTGTTCTTTGATTTTGTTCTTGTAGGTTTTTACACACTTCAAAAATGTAAGATACGGCATACAACCAAAATAGTTAGAGATCAAAGATAAAATTCTTTTATTTAATGAAAAATTAATAAGCTCTGGAAGATTTACCAATGGATCTTTTAATTTAATACTATCAGTTAAGTTTCTAAATTTTCTCTCTCCTGTAAAAAAAGTTTTTTTATCAACTTTTGGTAAATAAATGTGCTCTATATCCTTTTTTTGATTTCGAAGATCTCTTGGTATAGAGATATTTTTTAAATTCTTAATTTCTTTTTGAAATTTTGAGTTTAAATTATTAATAATTTTTTTAGGAAACACATTTCTTAAAATACAATATCCATGATTGTTTAAATTAAAAAGATTTTTCTTGTCTTCAGGATAGAGATCTATTTTCTTATGAAGTTTTTTTTTTAAAGTCCTCTTTAGACTTTTATTATAAAAACTTTTTAGATAGTCATAGTCTGAGATAATTAACATAAACAAATAATAGATTTAATTAATTTTTTAAATATATAAATTTTCTTGAGCATAAATCAAGCAATTGGTTAAAAGGTCAAAAAGGACCAAAAAACTTTCTTTCATGAGAATATAGGTCAATATTTTTTGTATCAAATTTTTTATTAAACATTTTTCCCATACAATCAATAATATCTTTAGCGTTAGGATAAAAATTATTTTCTAAATCCCTACTGGTAGGACAAGGAATAAACTTAAAACCAATTCTTTCAACTTTATATTTAAGTTTCTTAAAAAGATTATTGTTTATTAAATGACTGACCTCTGATGCAACTCCAAAAGGTAGCCAGTCATAGTCAGCAATGATGCACCTTTTTGTTTTTTTAACTGAATTTAAAATTGTTTTTTTATCTAAAGGACTAATACTTCTTAGGTCTATAATCTCACAACTAATACCTTTTTTTTCTAAAAATTTTGCAGCTTGTAGTGCTTCGATATTCATCCATGACGAACAAATCAATGAAACATCTTTACCTCTTTTTAAAATATTCGATTTATTCAAATCAATTGTATATTGATTTTTTGGCACATAACCCTTCTGCCAATATAACCATCTGTGTTCAAGACAAATTACTGGAGAATTGCCTCTAAGTGCTGAAGTTAACATGCCTTTTACATCCTTCGGCGTTGAGGGCATAATAACTTTTAGACCTGGAATGTGGGAGAAAATTGATTGTAGACTTTTGCTATGTTGGTAGCCTTGCCCCCATCCTCTACCAATAACCGCTCTAATTAATATGGGCACTTTAGACTTTCCATTTGTAGAAAACCTGTAACTAGAAATCATGTTAATAAGTTGGTTCATGCCTAACAGTAAAAAATCTACTCTAATATGATTAAAAATTGGTATTTTGCCTGAAATTGCTAGACCCAAAGACATCCCAGTTAATAAATCCTCAGATAAAGGAGTAAAAAAAAATCTTTTTGATCCGAAATTTTTAGATAAATTTTTTGTTGAGCCAAAAACTTTATCTTCTAAGCCATAAGCTACAACGTTTTTATTTCTTTTCATTTCTTGATTTAAAGTCTCATTTATGGCTTCACAATATGTGATCATTCTATTTTTTTTAATATTTTTCATTTAATTTTGATTAATTGAAATTTTCTTAAAATTTACTACCTTACTTTTTTTTACTTTTTGAATAATTTTCCCAATTATTTTTTCTTTTTTTGAAATATAGTTATTTATGAATTTCTCACCATATATATTTTTAATTAAATCAGTGATTAAAAGGTAAGGATCTTTTTTAAGATTCTTTTTATGCTCATTTATTGATCGATAGTTTTGTCTTTCAAATATGTTGCTACTTTTTTCAAAGTCAGTTTTCAATCCAATATGCTGCAAATGTCTGTGGTAATGTGCTTCAATAAAAACAGGTTTTTTATTTTTAAGGATATATTTTTTAGCATCAAAATAGGTTTTGGAAACTTTGTCGATTTCAAATGATTTGATTTCATAGTACTTAATATTATATGATTTTACTAACTTTTTAATTTTATAAGATTGTCTTTCTTGTAATTTTACATCAACAGCAAGTTTATTATTTAAACAAATAAATACTATTGGTAAATTTTTTAAAGAAGAAAAATTTAAAGCCTCATGAAATACTCCTTGCTCAGTGGCTCCATCTCCAAAAAATGATATGATAATATTCTTAGATTTATTTAAAAATGATGCGTATGCACTTCCTACTGCAGGTCCAATAGTAGAGGAGACGATGGCAGAAACCGACATTAAATTTTTTTTAGGATTTAAGATGTGCATTGATCCAGTAATTCCCGAATTTTCTCCTATTGATTTACCATACATCTCGCCAAAAAAAGATCTGATATCATTTATTAAAGACAGATATAAAGCATGGCTTCGGTAATAACCAAAATATTTACTTTTTTTTCCAAAAATTAAAACCGCTGAACTTACTACAAGTTCTTCTCCTTTAGACATATGCATGGGCGTTTTCATTTCATTTTCATGATAAAATTTAGAAATGAAATTTTCACAAATTCTAATAGTTGAGATTCTATCTAAAAGATCTAGATAAAAATTTTTAGTAAGTAAATTTTTTTTCATTATTTATATTTATCTATTAAAAATTATTAACTATAAATTGTAATTTGGTATATTATAAAATAAAATAATGGAAATTAGTAAAATAACTTTTGTTTTGTCAATATCGTAAGAAAGTATATCAAAATTTTTTTCAGTGCATAAATCAAGCCAATTGAGCTATTAGTACTGGTCAGCTGCACGCATTACTGCGCTTCCACATCCAGCCTATCAACGTG
>MDSZ01045374.1_pt1 | contig 16490 bp, 16 predicted proteins | sample 811201 | NCBI WGS metagenome assembly MDSZ01 (sample SAMN05326647, study PRJNA326480) | marine metagenome | isolation source: seawater | place: Indian Ocean: North | collected 2010
CTGGGACCTCCATACCCGAAAGCCCAAGAAAATTCTAGATGTGCCCGGTGCACCGCTGGAGATCCGCTGTGCTTGGGGCTCGCGCTCCAATTACTGCTTCACCACCACAGCCCTCACATCCAAAGTCTGGTTGATTTACGAAGATGAAACAGGCGAATGGCAGGCCAAAGCGGTTGCAGACATCGGCGACGCCAGCAAGATACCCCTGCCAGTCGATATCTCCATCTCGGCGGATGACAACCACCTGTGGATCAACACCTGGAACGATGGGTTGGCGCGCCTCTACGACATCTCTGATCCCTTCGCGCCAACCCAAATCATGGAAGAGCAGATTGGCGAGCAGGTGAACATGGTGTCACAGAGCTGGGATGGCAAGCGGGTCTACTTCACCTCTTCGCTCCTCGCGAACTGGGACAAGACCGCCGCGCCTGAAGGCAATGACCTCCAGTACTTCAAACTCTATAGCTGGGACGGCGAGGCGCTGACGCCCGAGTTTAATCTCGACTTTGTCGAGTTGGGCCTGGGAGCCCCGCACCAGATGCGATTCGGCGCCCATGCGCTCTACGGCGGCATGACCGCTCAGTCACCGTCGGGCCTGATCACGACACCACCTGCGCACTGATCACAAGGTGCGCGGTACCTACCTCCTGCTGATTTGGGCATGGAGTGCAGCCGCACTCTGTGCCCCACACGAACACCAACCACCGGTTGTTTTGGCACCGGGTTACGCGCCCTTGTCCTTCACTGCGCCAGAACCTGGCTCCTATGCCCTACCGGCGATGGGCAGTGCGGCGGACGGCGCGGTGATAGACAGCAACGGCAATTCGGCGCAGCTATATGACTTTCTTGGCGGTAAGCCCACTGTTCTGAGTTTTATTTTCACGACCTGTGATGATGTCAACGGCTGCCCTTTGGCAACCTATGTCATGCGCAGCGTGCAAGACGCCCTGCAAGCCGATCCGGTCACTGCAGACAAGGCGCGGCTGGTGAGTTTCAGCTTTGATCCGGTGTTTGATACGCCTGATGTGATCGATGCCTATGGTTCACAGTTTCGTGCAGGCGACTTCGACTGGCAGTTCCTTACCACCGAGGGCGCGGCGGCATTGGACCCCATCCTGAACGCCTACGGTCAATGGGTCATCCGTGATTACGATGAGAACGATAAATACATGGGCACGATGTCGCATATCCTTCGCGTGTTTCTCATCGATGAATCTCGTCAGATCCGCAATATCTACAGCACCTCGTTTCTGCATGCTGACACCGTAGCCAATGACGTTCGCTCGCTACTGATGGAAGCCGAAGCGGGGCCGGCATCGGAAGCAGAGTCCTGACACGCTTTTAACCGCACCAATGAGTCGCTGTTCAGCACTCATCCGCTCGCTTAACACCCCAGCTTTTCCCTGCATTTCTGTCGGTTGCTTACCCGTCGGCCATAAATCGACCGGTTCGTCTCCCTTAGAATCGAAGCATCCAATGTCGCATTCACACCTTTGCTGCCCTTCCAATCACGCCCATTCCCTGCATCAGCCGCATATCGACTTTCATGCCACCCTCCCCAGGCCCGTCCCGATTGCTAGAGGTTGAAGCCTTACTTCCTCAAACAATCAGCCAATCTATTCATGCTACCCTGCGCGCGATTTTGGCTCGGCTATACAGGCGCAAAGGTCTGAATGTCAGGACGTAGGAGAATCCAACATGTTCATCAATGGCGAATGGCAAACTGACGCGCCAACGTTTCCGGTATTCAACCCCGCTACGGGGGAAGAAATTGGGCAGGTCGCGGACGCGAGCGCCGAGGACGCGCGCCGCGCTATAGATGCAGCGCATGTGGCCTTGCCCGCTTGGATGAGCGAGACCGCCTATTCACGCTCTGGTCTACTCTATCGTGCGCATCAGCTCATGCTCGAGCAGCAACGCGAGCTCGCTGAGCTGATGACCCGGGAGCAAGGCAAGCCGCTAAAAGCCTCTATGAACGAGGTGAAGTACGCCGCCGATTTTTTGCTGTGGTTTGCCGAGGAAGCCAAGCGGATATATGGAGAAACCATTCCGTCCTCGCGGTCAGACCAGCGCTTTTTAGTGCACAAGCAAGCCGTCGGCGTAGTCGCTGCCGTCACGCCCTGGAACTATCCCATCTCCATGCTGACACGGAAATTGGGCCCGGCACTCGCCGCGGGCTGCACGGTTGTTCTAAAACCCGCAGAAAGTACGCCTTTATGCGCTGTTGCGGTCTTTAAAATCCTCGAGCAGGCGGGCTTACCTGCAGGCGTCGCGAATCTCGTCACTGCAAGCGATCCAAAACCCATCGGCGATGTGTTCTGCACCCACCCTGCTGTTCGCAAACTGACATTTACCGGCTCCACCGCAGTCGGCAAGCATTTGGCGCAGGCCTGCGCGCCTCAACTCAAGCGGGTATCAATGGAGCTTGGCGGTCACGCGCCATTTATTGTGTATGACGACGCCGATCCGATCCATGCGGCGAAGGGCGTCTCACTCGTCAAGTTCTTGAACACCGGCCAAGCCTGCATCAGCCCGAATCGGATTTTTGTTCAACGACGCATTCTTGATCCTTTCCTCGAAACCCTGCAGGCCCGCGTTAGCGGTATGCAGGCGGGTGACGGTATGAATCCAGCCAACAGCATTGGTCCGCTTATCAATGAGGCCGCGATCGATAAAGTGGATAGGCAAGTGCAGGACGCGGTTAGCCGCGGCGCTACATTGCTGTCAGGCGGCACCCGCCTGACTGAGAACGGCCTTGACCGAGGCTGCTTCTTCGGCGCAACGTTGTTGAGCAACGTGACGCCAGAGATGCTGATCTATCGCGAGGAGACCTTCGGGCCTGTCGCTGCGGTCGTGCCTTTCGACGACGAGGACGACGTTATCGCCATGGCCAACGACACAGACTACGGTTTAGCCGCATATATCTATACCCAGAATCTGGCGCGCGCACTGCGCACCTTCGAACAGTTACAGTTTGGCATCATTGGCATTAACGACATTAATCCCACCAGCGCAGCAGCACCCTTTGGCGGCATGAAGGAAAGCGGGTTAGGCCGCGAGGGAGCTCGCGAGGGCATCGAAGAATATCTCGAAACAAAACTCGGCGGCATCAGCATCTAATGTCGCCTCTAGGAGCAGATCATGGCAGCACCTGACTACCCCGGCCTGGATACGCTGGCACTTCATGCCGGCGCCCAACCCGATCCCACCACGGGCGCCCGCGCCACGCCGATTTATCAGTCGGCGTCGTTTTGTTTTCCTGATTCTGATTACGCGGCGTCGCTGTTTAACATCGAACGTGCGGGGCACGTGTACTCCCGTCTGAGCAATCCAACCAACGCGGTGCTCGAAGAGCGCATTGCCGCTTTAGAGGGCGGCGTAGGCGCTATCGCCACTGCCAGCGGACAGGCTGCGCTGCACCTTGCCATTATCACGCTGATGGGCGCGGGTTCGCATATCGTCGCATCAGCAGCGCTCTACGGCGGTAGCCACAACCTGCTTGCTTATACCCTGCCGCGTTTTGGTATCGAGACCACTTTTGTGGACCCTCGCGATCCACAGGCATTCGCCAATGCCATTCAAGACAACACCCGACTCGTGTTCGGCGAAACACTGGGAAACCCCAGCCTCGATGTACTCAACATCCCGGCGATTGCCGAAGTGGCGCACGCGGCCGGGTTGCCGCTCATGGTGGACTCCACCACAACTACACCCTACCTGATCAAGCCGTTTGAAGTCGGTGCAGACATCATTCAGCACTCGGCGACCAAATTCCTCAGCGGTCACGGGATTGTGATCGGCGGCCTCCTCGTTGACAGCGGTCAATTTGATTGGGAAGCCTCGGGTAAATTCCCCACTTTGTCAGAGCCTTACGAAGGGTTCCACAACTTAATTTTCACCGAAGAGTTTGGCCCTGCCGCCATGATTCAACGCGCGCGCAAAGAGGGATTGAGGGACTTTGGGGCCTGTATGGCGCCCACTTCCGCGTTTCACATCCTGCAGGGCATCGAAACGCTCAGCGTGCGGATGAGCCGCCATGTCGACAACACCCGCGCCATCACCTCATTTTTGCTCGAACAGGAACAGGTCACGCGGGTCGGTTACCCCGAACTCGACGGACACCCTGATCACGCCCTGGCCAAGGAGCTGCTCCCCAACGGCTGTGGCGCAGTGTTCAGCTTCGATCTCGCAGGCGGGCGCGAGGCTGGTATCGCGTTTGTTGACGCACTCAGTGTGTTCTCACACCTGGCCAACATTGGAGACGCGAAATCACTCGTTATCCATCCGGCCAGTACCACCCATCACCGAATGGACGCTGAGGCACTTGCTGCAGGTGGCATTGGCGAGGGCACTATTCGCCTGTCAATTGGCCTTGAAGATCCTAAGGATCTGATTGCGGACCTCAAGCAAGGCTTACGGGCGGCCGGCAAGGCGACGGGAGGCCGTCGCTAATGCGCATCCAGGTCAATGGCGAAACCGTCTACTGCTACACGAATTCCAGAGACATCGACCACGACAAATCATCGATCGTTTTCGTTCACGGTTCAGGCATGGACCATACCGTATGGACACTCGCCAGCCGGCACTTCGCAAGACACGGAAATAACGTGATCTCGATCGATCTGCCGGGTCACGGCCGCTCGGGCGGCGAGCCGTTGGCCACTGTTGAGGACATGTCTTCCTGGGTGATGTCAGTGCTCGATACGCTGGATATCAGCGAAGCAGCCTTGGTAGGCCATAGCTTGGGTAGTCTAATCGCGCTTGAGTGCGCGGCCTCCCATGGCGATCGCGTCAGAGCGATTGCTTTGGTCGGCACCACCTCACCGATGCCGGTCTCTGACGCGATCCTTAATGCCGCCGAGGCCGATGATCACGCCGCTTTTGACATGCTTACGCAGTGGGGCTTCAGCAAGCGACATCAGTTTGGCGGCAACCGCAATTCGGGTATCTGGATGATCGGTAACACGCTGAGGCTTTACGAGCGCTCTGGGCCCGGGGTGTTATTTCACGACATGCGAGCCTGCAACGAATACACCAGTGGCACAGATCAAGCTTCAAAGGTCACCTGCCCTGCTCTACTCATTCTTGGGGCGGAAGATAGGCTCACTCCGGTGCGCAGCACTAGAGCTCTGCAGGAAGCGATTCAGTCGCCTCTCGTAGAAGTCCTGCCGGGGGCCGGCCACACCATTATGGTTGAGGCGCCTAACGCCATGCTTGATGCGTTACACAAGGTGCTGTGAGAGAAAAGCGCACTCCCACCCCAGGGTACATGTCACGACGAGGCGAGTTCCCCTTGCTCAGCTTTTGGAGCCCAGCATCTGCTCGATCTGAATGATCCGCTCCTTACCAAAGAACATCTCATCTCCTACAAAGAATGTAGGCACGCCAAATGCGCCTCGGTCCGCCGCCTGCTGTGTGTTCTGCAGCAGTGCGTCTTTCACAGGCTGCGTTTGAATCGCTTCAGCTAAACTCGCTGCATCAAGCCCCGCAGACTGCCACACACCTGCTGCCACCTCAGGATCCCCCATATTGAGCCCCTGCTCCCACATTGCTGAAAGATTCGCTTCAACATACTGGTCGACCACCCCCATCTCTTGCGCGGCAATGAACCCTCGCATTAGCGTGATGGTGTTGATCGGGAAGTGGGGATTGAACACGAACTTGTTGAGACCATGCGCTTCAATAAAGCGTTGTGTCTCGAGCATGTCATACTCAAGCTTCCCCTTCACTTCCCCAAAAGCCAACATGGGCGCCTGGTTATTGGTCAGCTTAAAAAGGCCGCCCAGTAGTAACGGTGTAAGTACGAGTTCGGCGCTGTGCCTTGCGGCCACTTCCCGAAGGACGTGATAGGAGAGGTATGCGTTCGGGCTTGCGAAATCGAACAGGAATTCAATCTTGTTAGACACGGGTTCCTCCTAGCTAAAAACGAGTGTCGGAAATGGTAGTGCGATGCAACAGTCGGTCATAACCGTCATACCCACCTGTGGCGGCGTGTAACACAGATCGGTTGTCCCACATCACCAGCATACCGGCCTGCCAGCGGTGAGCGTATACGAACTTAGGCTGGCTCTGATGGGCATATAGCTCCATTAAGAGTGCGTCGCTTTCTTCCTTCTCTAGGCCAACAAACCCCTTAATGTAAGCGGCAGAGGAAAATAAGGCTTTCTTGCCCGTCTCGTGGTGCATCCGCACCAGAGGATGCTCGTAGGTTTCCAGCGCTTTTTCGCTGGGCAGGATTTTCATGCTCCGGCCCTGCTCCTGATCGGACTCACCGTAGGCGCCATCCGGTGCATAGCCCAAAGCCGCTGAATGAATCGCGGTGAGGTCCTCAAACTTCGTCCGTGCTTCGTCGGGCAGTTGCTCATAAGCGGCCACTTGGTCTGAAAAGAGCGTATCGCCCCCCACAGGAGGTATCGTGAGCCCATAGAGCGCAGTTGCGGCAGGCGGCACCGGCATAAAGCTCCAGTCGCTATGGAAAAACTCGGCAAAAATTGTGGTTTTTTCATCGGCATTGCGCTGAATGGCTGCCACCTGCGGATGTTCGTCGATGTGACCAAAAAACGGATCCTCGCCAATCTCTCCGAACTGCTCACTGAAACCCACCAGTTGGGCCGGAGACAACTGCTGACCGGGAAACGCGACTACTTTGTGCTCGAGCCAATGGGCGCGGATCTCTGCGACCAGATCGGTGGAAAGCGGCTGGTCCAAACTCACGCCTGTAATCGTTGCGCCGCAACTTGCCCCAGAGGGCTCTACCTGCAAGGTCACTGGAATTCTCCTCTCTGCGAAAATAGATTGTTCAGGGTGCTGTTATCGCTACGGCAGACCACCAGACACTCCCCTTACTGTGTAATGACAGTCCGACCTGAACGGAAAGAGCCTTTGGGGATAACAAATTTAGAGATTGACGGCATGGTTCCACCAAGCAAGGTCGGAATGCGCTCTAAGATCCAACTCATGAGTCCACGCTGATCGATGTTGCTGAGCTAGATGGTAGTATGTCTCTGCTATCTTCTGTGGCAGAAGAAGCCCGTCCTTGCCTTTACCCTTTGCCTCTCTCAACGCCTCGAAATTTTCGGGGCCAAGCATCTTACCCAGCGTGTCGGGCGCATCTACCGCGCCATCAATGAGGATATGCACCACGTGCACACCCCGCGCTGCGTACTCGGCGTTCAGGCTCTGGCACAGGAGACGACGTCCTGCCATCGCTGCGGTGTGAGAGTGCTGGCCGCTGTTGCCGCGAACCGCCGCCGTGGCCGAAGTCACTAGAATCGTGCCATGACCCCGCTCGACCATCCGTGGGACCAGTACCTTTGCGACACGAAATAGTCCGAAACACGCCATCCGCCAGCCCAATTCGAAGGTCTTGAGAGGTGTGTCATCGAGTGAGCGGTTACCGATCTGGGCGCCGAGGTTGTAAAGCACCGTGTCGATGGGGCCTATCGCTTCGACTTCCTCAATCAGACTCTCAAGGGCGCCCTCGTCCACGGCGTTCAAGAGATGCCCGCTGGCGGACATGCCGTCTTCCTGCAGGCCCGACACCATGGTGTTGAGTCCTTCGATATCACTGCGCCGGCACAATGCAGCGTGATAACCCTCGCCGGCGAATTTCTTGCCAACGCTGCCACCAATTCCTGCGCCCGCGCCGATCACCAGGCAAGTCTTTTTTGCGGCCATAACGACTCTCCTCACTTATCCAAAACGGTACCAGCGCTGATGAGGGCGTCGATGGCGGGCTGATCATAACCGATGGCCATTAGCACTTCTCTTCCGTGCTCACCCAACCGCGGGGCAGGACGCGACACGCTCGCGGGGGTTTTATCAAAGCGCGCCGGATGCCGCGCTTGACGCACCTCACCAAAATCCTCGAAGTGCAGGCGATCCACCGAACCGTTGGCTACGACCTGTTCGTGATCCAGTAGCTCTGACCGATCGATGATCGGCGCACAGGGCACCCCTTCCTCGTCAAAGCGGGCAAGGATTTCCTCGCTGGACCACTTTTTAATTTCCTCGGCCGTGACCTCTTTCCGTTCACTGTTATGAGTGAAACGCCCTTGCGCGGTACTGAAGTGCGGGTGATCGATCAAATCTTCCCGATTTAGCGCTCGGCACATGCCTTGCCACTCTTTATCGGAAATCGCGCCTGCTGTGATAAAGCGATCCCGTGTCTCATAGATCAGGTCCATCGCTCCCTGGTATTTACGCACATCAAACTCCTGATCCGCGTACGTCAGGCCTGCCATCGCCTCGGGCCAGAACAGGCTCAGCATCGCGTCCAGCATCGACAGTCGAATATGCTGCCCTTCTCCAGACTTTTCTCTCGCATACAGCGCGGTACTGATCGCTTGGGCCGCGGTAATTGCTGTTACCTTGTCAGCAATGATGATGCGGAACATCTGGGGGCGTCCCGTAATACGATCGGCCTGAATATCCGTTGCACAAGAGAGCGCCTGAATCACCGGGTCATACACACGCTTATGCGCATATGGACCCTGTTCCCCAAATCCGCTGATCGATACGTAGATGAGCTTTTGGTTAATCTCCCTGAGCACAGACTCCCCGAACCCCATGCGCTCCATGGCGCCGGGCCGGAAATTCTGGATCAGCACGTCCGCGGTTTTGACCAGATCGAACAAGATCTGCTTTCCGTCATCCGATTTCAGGTCAACTGCGATGGATTGCTTGCCGCGGTTACAAGAGAAGAACGCGGCAGTCACTTTATTCACGGTCGGGCCGATGTGACGCATCTGCTCGCCCGTTGTGGGCTCGACCTTGATAACGTCAGCGCCCTGATCCGCTAGCATCATCGCTGCGACCGGACCCGACACCATACTCGTCAGGTCCAACACCTTGATCCCTTTCAGTGCGCTCACGCGTCCCCCCCAAATAAATCCGGGTAATTTATTCTCATCGCTCGACCGTAAGCCGGTCGAGCTGCATGAATTTCATAGTAACGCTGTATTTCTGCGGGTAAAGCCACCCCGTAAGCGATGCACCAGTCGAGGCAACTCATCAACAAAATGTCTGCCAGGCCAAATCCACCCGACATGAGCGACTCTTGCTCTCCAAGGTAATTCGCGACCACATTCAGGTGTCTGGCCACATAGTCAGCGGCAGCGCTGACCACCTCAGGCGACTCCCCATAGATAGCGCCCAAGTCACCGTGGCGCCGCATGACGTACAGCCCCGTCTCGTCGATCTCACCGTAAATGTAGGCACACCACTCGTCTTCTTTTGCGACGGAGTGCTTGGTGTCGGGAACGTACAGAATTGCTCCATCAGATTGATGCGCAAGGTAGCGACAGATGGCGACGCTTTCTGAGAGCGACAGATCGCTATCGCGGTAGAAGGGAATCTTTTGCTTGCGATTCAGTTCAGTGAAAGCAGGCTGCTGGGTTTCACCCGTCCGTGGGCCAATAGTGTGGTGCTGATAATCGAGCCCCAACTCCTCACAAACCCAAATTGGACGGAAACTACGTGGCGTGCCAAAACCCCATAATTCCCTCATATCTTGATCTCCCTGCAAGCAGGCTCCAGATTAGCTTCGAACACGAAGAAAATTAAATGAATAGTTTTTACTCTCTAGTCAAATAGAACGAATACCCCTGAGAGCTAGCTCGCGGAGCTGTCTGATATCCAACTCATCGCACCATCGCTGAGTTGGGCAGCATCTCAGGAGCGAGTCATGCGCCGCACTTACCGCAGCCGACCGTCACCAAGCGTCTGTCACGCCTAGAGCAATCGCTCGTCAAGCACGGTGACATCTCAATTGAGACCGCAATGGATTACCAATAGGTTGCTCCGCGCCCCACTGCCAACAACAACGATGCCGCAGCGGTGACGATCCTGCCGAGAGTGAAGCTGTTCTATGACAATTACCCCTTAGTCATCAGGGCGGCGCTAACAGCCGATTTAATATGTGTCGGACCGAGGCGCGTTTTCGCTGCCGAACTGTCCAGCGGTGCACTGAAATCATTACACCTCGACCTTGGCGTGCATTGGCAAAGCACCTAACTTATTCGGCCCGAGACGCAACTAACACCGCTAGTTGGCCACATCTCTACGCTGTTTCAACGAGCGGCTAAAAGCATTCGAGAGATCCGATTGCTTGAACAGCAGAACATCGTGGTATGACGTGAAAACACAATTTCTCCTTACGAGGGCTTCAGATCGAGCACCAGGCTCGCCAACGAACCCGCATGATTAATCTCGGAACAGCCTCAGTGGTATGCTCTCCGCACTCCGGAAAATTATCGCCCAGCAACATGAGCAACGATTCCCTTCTCACCAAGACGGACATATTAGGCGCGGCTTCGGCGCGGGTTACTGATTCCAATTTAGATCAATTGGTGCAAAGGCACTTCGCAACGCTGGAATTGCATAACGACCTTGATCTGATAGAGGGCCTTAATACTGCCAAGGACTGGCTCATAGATAATCGCGAAAAGCTCAACACCAAAAAATACGATCCGAACATCGATGTCTTGGAGGTGGAGCACAAGCTATCTGAGCCGCATCTGCGGGTCATTCAGGATGAGGACGCTCATCGTTTCGTCGCGGGGCAGGACGCTAACCAGATCAAATTCGGAAACGTGAGGTTTAGCGACTTAACCCAAACTCTCGCTGTAACACTAGAGAAATTGTTAAAACCGCGCAGAGTAATGAGACTCTTCCAGAGCGGTCGGAATTGGTACCCTCCCAATGGATACATGGGGTGGCACACGAACGCGAACGTGCAAGGCTTCAGGCTCTACTGTAGCCACACTCCAGTCGCTCAGCGCTCTTATTTTAGGTACCTAGATCCATTTACCAATCAAATAGAAACCAGCTGGGACAGCGCTGGCTGGAATTTCAGATGCTTTAGGACGGACTTGGAGCCACTGTGGCATTGTGTCTACTCGCAAACAGATCGTATTAGCTTCGGATACGGCCTAATGTTTCCCATTGATACTGGAGAGTGAGTTCGCGCGGAGGCTTTCCCTGAGCTCCCTCTAAAACCACCCTGCTAAAGGGGCCGGCAAAGGAATTGGCCCATTTGTAGGGCCGACTTGACTGCTTAGTTTGCCGGCGCCCTGAAACTCACATCACTGTCGGCCACGAGCCAGGCAAAGACTGCAAACGCCGCGACATTTTGATCCAGTGACGCAGCATCGAGCTTGTCCACCGTATCATCAGCAGTGTGATGCAAATCAAAGTAATCACGGCCGTCCTGATGGAGTCGCAGGGTGGGCACGCCGGCCGCAATCAACGGATACAGATCTGGCCCGCCTCCGGGTTGGCGGTTACTACCCGGCGCGATTCCCAGAGGCGCCAATAGCCGAGCAATTTCAGAAAATAGCTGATCACCCTCCTCGGTCTGGCTGTCTGCCGTAACCTTCCATACCCGTCCGCCGCCGAAGTCACTCTCTGAACCTATTACGTGCTGATCGAGCTCAGCCTCGTGCCGCTCTCGGTAGGCACTTGCACCTAACAACCCGACCTCCTCAGCGCCCCACAGAACCAGGCGGATAGTGCGTCGCGGTGCTAGCCCAGCATCTTTTATCAATTCCAGCGCCGCCATGGTGATGCCTACACCGGCACCATCGTCAATGGCGCCGGTGCCGAGATCCCAGCTGTCCAGATGGGCGCCGATCACCACGATCTCTTCGGGCGTTTCGCGCCCCACCAATTCCGCCAAGACATTGCCTGATTGCGCGGCAGGGATCTCAGCGCTGTCCACCTTGATGCGAATCGAGATCGCTTTACCCGCCGCAGCAATCCGCTCGATCTGATCAGCATCGGGATTTGACAGCGCCAAGGCCGGGATCCTCGGAACCCCCTCCTTGTAACGAAGGGCGCCCGTATGCGGGAAACGATGACTATCGGTGCCCACTGAACGTATCAGATAACCGACCGCGCCTTTGCTGGCCGCGATACTGGGGCCTGCTGTGCGAGCCTCATTGAAATATGCATATGACGAGCCGTCCTGGGTACGCTGCATAGCATGCCCCACATAAGCGATGCGACCTGTGAGGCTGCCCTCCGGCGCTCGTTTTAAATCAGTGAGGGTATTGAACAGAGCGACCTCCGCAATCAAGCCGCTTTTTCCCGTAGAGACCGAGCCACCCAGGGCTGTGACCGCCAGAGGCTGTGGATATGGCGCCAGAATCTCAGCGCCCTCCTCTCGTCGCTCCCAGGCGTCGATTTCAAAGGACTCGGTCCTGACGTTACCGAATCCTTTTTCGGCAAGGGTATTGAGCGCCCATTCGCGAGCCCTAGCTTCAGCTTCACTGCCGGCCAGCCGCGGCCCCACTTCAGTCGTCAGCGACGTGACGATCGCCATGGCGTTACTGCCTGCCAGCGCCTCCGCACGCAGAGTCTTTGCATGTGCCGTGCTCTCTGGGGAGAGTGCTTGTGCGGTTGTGACCGTCGCGGCAAAGTATGCCACCGTAAGCAAGAGTGCCCGAGACAGGTGAATGTTCATTCGAACGTCGTCGCTTCTGACGCGACGAACACGCGTTAATTCACTGGACATTGTGTTGCTCCAACGGGCGCACTGACTCATAACGCCTTGCGTTTGCGAAGCCATACATTCGCCGCCTTGGTTTGCGCCTTGGTCGCCGCCATTACTCCTAATTCATCGCGTGTAGTGCCGCTCTCCCCCAGCGCAGCTATTTGCTCATAAAACCAGTACTGAGTGGCGAACGCACCGGCGGTTCGAAATAACTTAATCACGTTCAAAAACTTGAGCGCCTTCGGCAGCAAAGAGAGGGAATTCTCAAAACGGGGGAGCTCGCTTAAGCCATTTAGTAATTGTGTTGGCGCGTCGGTCACCACGCACATGGGCCGGCCGATGCCGATCATATCGGCGCAGCCTGTCTCGAGAGCAGCATTCATCGCGTCGAGCCGGCGTAATCCCCCTGTCAGCATAAGTGGGATATTGATCTCATGACGCATAGCGTCTGCAAAATCTACAAAATACGCTTCTCTCGCGCGCGTCGAGGCTGCAACTGACTGCGCCTCCACCGGCTCTATGCCCTCAAGGTTGAGCAATCGGGGCTGCTCGTATGTTCCGCCCGATATCTCAATCAGGTCGACACTCGCCGCCTCGAGCCACTTCGCGACCCGCAGGCTTTCATTGAAATCAAAACCCCCACGCTGGAAGTCCGCACTGTTGAGTTTCACCGAGATTGGCATCCGTGGTCCGACCGCTGCGCGGACTCTGGCCACGCATGCAAGCAACAAGCGCGCACGATTCTCCAACGCCCCGCCCCATTGATCTGCTCTCTGATTGCTGCGCGGGCTTAAAAATTGAGACAGCAGATACCCATGTGCTGCATGCAACTGCACACCGGTAAACCCTGCATCGACCAAGACCTTCGCACATCGCGCAAACCCTTCGATCACTGCTTCGATGTCGTCTTCTGACATGGGTACAGGCTCACCAAACTGACCGCCGGGCAGACCCAACTTAACTGCTGAAGGTGCTTTGGGCCGCGGATTCACGACCTTTTGACACTGCCGGCCGGCATGGCTGATTTGCGCCCAGAAGTGATTACCGCCGCGTGTGCCCGCCCTCGCCCAGGCTTCTAGTGCCGCCCGGGCGGCCGCTGACGGCTGCGCATCGACGATGACATTACCGGGCCGCTCCAGATGATCCCCATCAATCTGCACGTTACCAGACAATAATAGTCCTGCCCCACCGTCACTCCAAATACCATAGAGCCGGGCCAAGGCCTCGGTGGCCGCACCTGAGGGATCAGCCAGCCCCTCGGTCATGGCTGCCTTGCACAATCGATTGGCGATTTCGGCGCCACATGGCAGGGTGAGTGTTTCATTTATCATCTTAGTATTTTCCGAGAAAATGTCTTTAAGGCATTGTTTTATATTTTTTTATCAAAACAAAACCAACTTCCGACGTCAGAATATCAACCCGGCCCCCTCTATGTCGGGTGCATGTACCTCGGCGATGCCGGTATTGGTCCGCCATTGCAAGTAAGTGTCGAACTGGCGCCCATGATCACAGTTTTCCGCAATAGGGTACGTTGATTATGCCTCCTTAAGGACCACATTAATCCGCTCACAGCCTGCAAACTGGCGAGTATCGGATAGCGCCGCACGAAACAAATCACCAATGGCTTCAACCTGGCTGGGTTTACAAGGACACCTCGCCACCACGACAAAGCTCATCACTTTTCTCCTGATCGTTTTTTCGTCTCAGAAATGGCGACTATGGGATCTCTGATGACATTGAAATGTGAGTGTGTAGCCTCCAGCAGGAGCACCCGCAGGCTCACATCGGTTTTTGCGCTACCTGATATTTGTGCGGTAATACCTTCTTGGGAACTACAACACCCTCGGACAATCTCATAGGTCGACACCCACTAACAAAGATGGATTTATCAGTATGGTAAGAAGCGATTTGCATCAGTTGATTTTGCTGTCATTAGGCCTCGCTACAGCCCTGTTTTCTGCCTGCTTGGGAGCACATACGCTGTCAGTTGAGGGGCAGGGAACAGTGGAGATAGCGCCCGAATATGCGCGTATTGGTGCATCGGTGAGTCACACCGCTGATAGCGCTGCAGCGGCACAGGCGACCGTCGATCGGGTTGTGACAGGACTGCTGGCTGAAATAAACAGGCTTCCAGTGGATCCCGATACTGTCGACGCCGGTCACATCAATATCCAGCCGAAATATCGGTGGAACCCGCGCTTAGAAACACAGGAGCTTTTGGGCTACGAGGCGACCCGATTGTTAGGGTTCAGGCTGACGTCGCTAGATTCGCTGGGCGAGACTCTGCAGATGCTTGCCGAGCAAGGTGCCACCGCGGTCCAGCCCCCGCAATATGGCAGCACTCTTATGGATGAAGCGCGAGGCCGGGCCCTAGCCATGGCTTACGAGAAGGCCAAACGCGATGCTCTGAGTCTGGCCACCGCGGCCGGGTTCACTTTGGGCCCACCTGACACCATAAGCACAGGCTCCCAACGGCCGCCCATATTCAGAGCGACCCATCGTGCTGCTCCAGCCGCTATGGACGCCCAGGTGGCACCACGCTATGAACCGGGCCAGCTATCGGTGTCAGCGAACGTGTCTGTAAACTTTTCGGCTTCTCCATGAAGCACTTGGATTCACCCCTGTTCGGCCCTATTATTTGTCCAAGTCCAAAGCAAAGGAACGACACATGAAAAGTGACAAGCCCGTTTTCTCTACTGCCGCGACGATGGACCCCGCAGCGAGTATCGCCAGCACAAACAAGGTATTGAGCAACACGTATTGGCTTTTAGCTCTTACGCTGGCGTTCAGCGCCTTTACAGCCACCGTGGCAGTAGTAGCTAACATGCCCCAAGGTATGGCGCTAGTGCTGATGCTAGTGGGATTCGGCCTGCTTTTTGTCGTGCACAAAATGGCTGACTCGGCTAAGGGTCTGCCCGCTATTTTCGCCTTCACCGGCGTCTGGGGCGCATCCATCGGGCCGATGTTGTCGTTTTATTTGTCGATGAATAATGGCCCGACGATGGTATTGCAGGCTTTAGCTGGTACGGCGCTGGTGTTTTTCTCGCTGTCTGCATATGCACTCAACACTAAGAAAGACTTCTCCTACATGGGCGGTTTCTTGATGACAGGCCTTATCGTGGCGGTAGTTGCAATGATCGCCAACTTGTTCTTAGGCATCCCGGCACTCTCCTTAACCCTGTCCGCCGTAGTTGTCATGATTATGGCGGGACTCATTTTGTTCGACACTAGCCGCATCATCCACGGCGGAGAGACCAACTATATCCGCGCGACGGTGGGCCTGTACTTGAATATTTTCAACCTGTTCGTCCATCTACTCCATTTGATCGCAGTCTTCACCGGTGGTGACGACTGATCTCGCTCCGCCCTGGAAAAGCCCCGGTTAAGCCGGGGCTTTTTGGTTTCAATTCATGGAATTCACACTGATCATTCGAACGAGACCTGACGACACGCAGAGATGGCAGCAGGTTCAACGCTTCGGCGAAACCGCCAGCAGAATGGGACATTCGATTCGTCAGTTTTTTTTTCAAGCTGAAGGAGTGCTGACCGCAACACTCCCCGAAGCCTACGACGGCTGGGTTAGTCTGTCTGAACACACGGGCGCGGAACTCCTGCTTTGCAGTCAAGCCGCCGAAACTCACGGCGTCATTGCCGAGACACCCTTCGCAATAGGCGGGCTCGGCGCCTTGGTAGAGGCCAGCGTCAAAGCCAACAGAGTCATCAGCTTTGTCTGACAGACGGGACACAGCCAATTACCAAAAGTGGCTGCTAATGCTGTCCGGGGCCGGCGGCGAGGATGGCAGCGCCCTGAGGGCGGGAGCTGATCTGGCGCTGGCCGCCGGTGCTTTCGGACAGTCAGTGACTCTGGTATTTGCTGGAGATGCCATCAAGCTGCTGCATTCTTCGATAGAGGGCGACGATACGCTTTGGCGGCTGCTCGGATCACTGCCCTATTATGATATCGACTCGGTTCACGCGTTAGACTTAGACGAAATGA
>MDSZ01266949.1_pt1 | contig 16490 bp, 15 predicted proteins | sample 811201 | NCBI WGS metagenome assembly MDSZ01 (sample SAMN05326647, study PRJNA326480) | marine metagenome | isolation source: seawater | place: Indian Ocean: North | collected 2010
CATCATTTTTGATGATTTTAGAGAGGTTTCTAAAAGAATTAGTAAAATCTAGATTTTCAGATCTAAGAATTTCAAAAAAATTATAAATAATTTCATAGTCTCCCTTTTTTTTTTTATGAAATCCAAACTTACTTCTAATTCTATTAAACCAGAATTCCTCAAAAATTTTTGGAAATTTTTTTAAACAAGCAGATGCAATATTTTTTGATACTTCAAAATCATTGTCTAAAAGAGGAATCATACATTCTGCAAACTTTGATAAATTCCACAACATTATTTTACCTTGATTCATGTACGAATATCTTCCAAAATTGTCAATGTAACTAAAAACTCTGTTCGGATGATAGTGATCCATAAATGCACAAGGACCATAATCAATAGTTTCTCCCGAAATAGAAGTATTATCTGTATTCATTACTCCATGAATGAAGCCTACACTCATCCATTTAGCAATAAGTTCTGCTTGAGAATTAATTACTTTTAAAAGAAGGAATTTGTATGGATTGTCAAATTGTGAATCTGGGTAGTGGCGATTAATTGAATAGTCAGCTAGTTTTTTTAATGATTCGAAGTCATTATTGTAATAAAAAAATTCAAAAGTACCTATTCTTATGTGACTTGAAGCAATCCTAGTTAAAATTCCTCCATCAGTTTGAGTTTCTCTTAAAACTTTTTCTCCAGAGCTTACTATGGCTAATGAACGTGTAGTTTTGATTCCAAGGTAATGTAAGGCTTCGCTTAGAATATATTCTCTAATTACTGGCCCAAGAGGTGAACGACCATCACCTTGTCTTGAGAAGGATGTTTTTCCAGAACCTTTGAGTTGTAAATCATATCTTTTTCCATCGGTTGCGATTAGTTCTCCAATAAGAATCGCTCTCCCGTCCCCAAGTTTTGGTACAAAGTTCCCAAACTGATGGCCAGCATAAGCCATTGCTAATGGTTGTGCACCCTCTGGAATCAAATTTCCTGAAAAAAAAAGTTTTCCATTATCTTCTGTAATAAGTTGAGAATCAATATTCAAAAATTTTGTTAATTCCTTATTCAAATTTAAAAGTTTGGGATTTTTTACAGGTATTGGTTTTATTTCTTCGTAAAAATTCTTCGGGAGTTTTGCGTAAGTATTTGAAAAGTTAAATATTTTTTTCAACTTATATTTCCTAGCATACTCAAGATTAATCCTATTAAAAATCCAATAACTCCTCCCCAAACAACTAACCACCCTAAGTGTCTATGTATAATATCTTTAACAATTATTTTTACTTGTTCGGGTGAAAGTTCTTTTAGTCTAGACTCAATTATAGATTCAATTTCGTCTTTAAATTTGTCTTTAAATTCGGTTTGATTTCCGTTTGTTTTTGAAATCAATTCATCAATACTTTCTTTTATTTTTTTTTTTTAGAGGCGTTTTCAACGGTTCCAAAGCTTTTTCACCTCCAACCATTTCTAGCATCGTCCCAAGAGATGATTCTTTGATTGCGTCTACAAGTTTATTAAAAATTTCGTCGTAGTTGATATTATTAAGAAAATCATCAAATACAAAATTTTTGTCTTTAGAAATTTTTTCAAAACTTTCTGATGAGAAAAATTCATGCATGATCAAGTTTCTAATTCCATCCTTAAATTCTTTGAATCTAGATGGAATAACACCTGAACCAAAAAGAAAAGGAACCTTCTCAAAAAGCATATGAATTGCCAACCAATTAGTTAACCCACCTGATAATCCAAATAACCCTGCCATAAAAATTTCAGCTGAATAAAAGGGTGAAAAGCTTCCATAAATTGTTATAAGAAGAGTTATTAGATTTGTAGCAAGACTTTTGTTCATATTGAATTAGATTATTAGATCAAATTCTTTTGTATTTATATTTATTCATTTGACCACTTTTTAAACTTACTCATTGTAGGGTAATGAAGAATGATGCAAATTTATTTTTAATTCATTATTATTAACTTTAATAAAACCAAATGTAAATTCAACCTTAAGAGATTTATTGTTTTCATCCTCAAAAAAATAATTTCCCATTGAAATGACATATTTATCCAAATCAACTATTTTATAGTTTTCAAATTTTATAGATTTCCAATTCTTTATTGCAAACCCTTTATCCTCCTTACATACGTTATTTTGTCCTAGAAAATAAGATATAAACTCATTCTTTGATGATCTAAATTGTTGACTAACTGCCATAGTAGGTTTAAACAAAACATCGCAATGATTGAATGAATAAATCTCATGTAATAATTCATCTACCAAATTTTGCAAATTGGAATTTTTTTTGTATTCCCTTCCAATTTTTAAAATCAAATCAGCCCATCTATTTTGCGTATTATTTACTAAATTTACAATTTCTTTGCTTGCCATTTATCCTCACTAATCCATTCTGCAGTTTTAATTAATCTATTTTTAAAAATTATTATAATTGAGATTATTACAGTATTAGATTTTTTAATCCACACATGATAGAATTCTTTTATGAAATTACATTTTGTTTGCATTTTTATATTTATATTTGTTAGTAAAGTAAATGCAATGCATTTACTTGACAAAAATAATTTAAAAAATTTAAAGGAAAATTGGGAGTTTGTTTCAGACAAAGTGATGGGAGGACTCTCATCAGGAAAGATAGAGTTAGTTTCTGAATCTGACAAAAGTTTTGTTCGTTTAAGTGGAAATGTAAGTACAGAAAATAATGGAGGTTTTATTCAATTTCGTTCAAATTTTGATATTAAAAATGAAAATTTTCGGGGTATAAGAATTATTGCAAAAGGCTTTCCGAGTGAATATTTTGTTCATATTAGAACAAAATTCCTTCTTCTACCATGGCAGTATTATAAGGGAAAGTTCGAAGTTTCAGAACAGTGGCAAAAATATGAAATTTTATTTAATGACTTTGAAAAATCAAATTTCTACCAACCATCAAATTTTAGAACACAAGAGATTAATAGTATTGGATTTGTTGCTATTGGCAAGGATTTTAAGCCAATTTTAGATATAATTGAAGTGGAATTATTTTAGTAATAATGAAAAGTTCTAATAGACCTCAAACTAGAGTAAAAAATAAAGAACCAAATATAGCTGATTCTGATTGGATAATTTGGGCTGCTTGGGCGGATAGAATTACGTTTGAAGAAATCTTCGAAAAAACTGGCAAATCGGAATCAGATGTAATCAAAATCATGAGGAAAGGTTTAAAGCCAAAAAGTTTTAAATTATGGAGAGAAAGAGTAAATAAGAAATCAATCAAGAACAGAAAGAAGTTTGAAATTTCAAGAAAAGAACTAAAACTTAATAAATCAGATTGCTTTAAAGATTAAGGGAATTTTTTGCATTGTTTCTTGCTTCAGAACTTTCTCGACCTGTTAAATGGAACAGTCCTGTAAGTTTTGTCATCATGGACGCTTCAAAATCATCAACTAGTCCATCAGATAGAATTATTTGCCATAGAAACTCAAAGATAAGTAAAACATCTTCTTTAGAAAAATTGTCTCTAATTTCTTTTGTCAATGAGTATATCTCAACGCTATTTTCTGTGACTTTTTGAGAATTCACGAAACAATTATCTATTTCATCATTCGAAAGATGAAGTTTATTTTGTAAAATTTTTTTTATAAGATCTTTTTCTGAGTCTGAAAAGTTATCGTCACTTTTCGCACATTCTATCATGAGTGACGTTATCATTATTGCCTTATCCATGTTAGAAATACCCTCAAAGTTTTTATCTTTGGATTTTAGGAATATATCAATCATGTATATAAACTAAGTTATTGATTGTGATTGACAAGTAATTTTTTAAACTTAGCAATTTTTTTTAATAAATAATTAATTTACGTCTTGTTACGATCTTTTTTGTTGCTAATATGAATCTGAATTCTTAAAATCTCGATAAATTAATTATGACTAATTATCTTGTAATTTCACAAAAAACAATAATCCACAATATTTTTTTTGGATTAAATTTGTTAACTTTGATTTTTATGCCATCAGTGTCAAGTAGTCAAGATAACACATTTGTTGCTCCTGATGTAAATATTATTTCAATTTCACCTGTTCAAGGTTCAGGAATTGACCTTAAAAGAGTACCATCTAATGTTCAGACATTTTCTGAGAGTGTTTTATCTGAAAGTAAAAACTTTTCAATTGTAGAAACACTTAATAGAGAAGCAACCGGGATATCAATATCTAATTTAAATAGTTCTCCAATGCAAAATGATATTAACTTTAGAGGCTATGTTGCGGGCCCGCTTCTTGGCACAGCACAATCAATGGCTATTTATCAAAATGGTATGAGGGTTAACGAATCTTTTGGCGAAGTTGTTCAATGGGACTTGGTTCCGGACTTTGCTATTCATAATATGCAAATATTTACAGGTGGTGACCCTGTTTTCGGCCAAAATGCCATAGGTGGAGCAATTTCTATGGAGATGAAAAATGGATTTAACTTTCAAGGGGCAAACTCAACACTTTCTGGAGGTTCTTATGGAAGAACAAATGAAATTTTAGAATATGGACAAAATTTTGATAACTTTGGTATATATATTGGAGCTAATTTTAATTATGATGAGGGCTGGAGAGATCATTCCGAATCATATTTACAAACATTTTACAGTGATTTTAGATTCAGACCAAATGAGGACAGCGAAATATTTCTGAATATTGGACAAGCTTTTACAGATCTGAGAGGTAATGGTGCTGCACCATTAACCCTTTTGGATATCGAGGGAAGAGACGCGGTATACACTTATCCTGATAACACTCACAATAAAAACTACTATATGAATTTGGGTGGTAATCATTTTGTAAACGAAAAAATTTCAATTCAAGGCAACATGTATTATAGGCATATGGAAAGAAGAAATTATAATGGTGATGAATTTGAAGGTGCAGACTGTGGGTTGCGCTTTGATAGAACAGGTGCTGCAGACAACACTCTTTGTTCTGAGTTTGAGTCCAATACAGATGGTGTTGAATTGTTCGATGTTGCTGGAAATACAATTGATTATAATAATTTAGGCCTGGAGGTAGATGACGATGAAAACGAGATAGAAGACTTCGGAGCGATCAATAGATCAAATACAAAAACAAATGCTTTTGGGTTCAATATTCAGAGCACACTTGATTCTGAATTATTGAATAACAATAATACATTTATATCAGGTCTAAACTATGATTTTTCAAAGAATAGTTTTGGTTCTTCAACTGAACTAGGAATTATACAAAGCGATAGAGGTGTTCAGGGTACTGGTGTTTTCGTAAGCACTGACGAAGAAGGTGAGCAACAATTTATAACAAATATAGAATCAACGACTCATAATGTTGCATTGTATGGCAGCAGTACAATAGATTTAGATAATTCAACATCTCTAAATATTTCAGCAAGATGGAATTGGGCTTCGATGGAAATTAATGACCAGCAAGGAACAGCGCTAGAGGGTCATCACTATTTTTATAGGATAAATCCTGGAATTGGTGTAGTTAAAAATTTTGGTAATACAAGACTATTCGCTTCTTACAAAGAGTCCAGTAGAACACCCTCGGTTGCAGAACTAGCTTGTGCTGATCCAGACTCTCCTTGCAGACTTCCTAATTCTTTTCAGGCAGACCCTCCATTAGATCAAGTTATTAATAGAAATTTTGAGGTGGGTGCAAGTGGACAAGAAAGTTATAATTTTTATAACACAACTCATTCTGTCAATTGGAATATATCTGCTTTTGCAGGAAGAAATTACAGCGATATTATCTTCATAGGTGGAAACCGGGCAGGTACTGGATATTTTAGAAATGTTGGCAATACACAAAGATTAGGTACCGAATTCTCTGTAAATGGTAGAATTGGAAAAAAATGGACATGGTTTTCTAAATATTCATATGTTAGAGCAACATTTGAAACATCCCAAAATATTTCAAGCGTTGGACACCCCACCAATGGATTTGATGATGACGACTTTAACGATAATGAGCTTAGGGAACAATTTCAGATAGCTATAAGCAATGGAGATGAGATACCTGGAATATCGCCACATGTTGGCAGATTTGGGTTGGGTTATGAAGTTCTTGATAATTGGAATATAAATTTCGATGTTGAAGCTAACTCTGCGCAATTTTACAGAGGAGATGAAAATAATACAGCGAACCAGCAGGTACCTGGTTATTTCTTATTCAACATCTCCTCAGAATATGCTTTAACAAATACAAATACTAATGCTGGAGATTTTCAGTCAGTTTTTTTTCTTGAAGCTAGAAATATCCTTAATGAAAATTATGAAACTGGTGGTTTGTATGCTGAGAACGAAGTGGAAGGGACCGGAAGCAGTGGTACATTTGTTACGCCAGGACAACCTTTCACAATATTCGGAGGTGTTCATTTGAGATGGTAATTAATTTACCATCTCTTAGACATCTATCTTTCTAAAGGAACTAAATCGAATAAGTGTTTATTCATTAAAAGATGCACAACTATGCTGGCAGCATAACCTAATAATATAGCCCATGACCATTTTAAGTGTGCAAAGAATGTATAGACACCTCTAGCCTGACCCATCAATGCAACACCAGCTGCAGAGCCAATTGAAAGTAAAGATCCTCCAACCCCTGCAGTCAATGTAATCAAAAGCCATTGCCCCATATCCATTGCAGGATGCGCTGTTAAAACTGCATATACAATTGGAATATTATCAATTATAGCTGACAATATTCCTACAAGAATATTAGCATAAGTTGCTCCCAATGTTACATACATGTCATCAGAAATCAACTTTAGGTAACCCAAGGATGCAAGGCCGCCAACTGCGACTAAGATGCCATAAAAAAATAACAAGGTATCCCATTCGGCCCTACCTGTTATAACAAAAATATCAAACTTATTTTTTTCAGGAGATTTAGTTTTTAGGAAGTAACCATAAGTTCCTAACATTCCTAAACCGAACATCATTCCCAATATTGGTGGCATATGAAGTACATTATGACCGGTTACTGTAAGTGTGATTGTTAAAATACCTAAAAATGCAATAACTTTTCCTCCGGGAAGAATTTGAACCTTTTTTCCATCTCCTTTAGGAACCTCGTTCGGAATTGCAAAATACATTATTGTAGCCGGAACCACATAGTTAATAACAGATGGTACAAAAATATTAAAGAAATCAAAAAACGAAACAAAGCCTCTCTGCCAAACCATTAAAGTTGTTATATCTCCGAAAGGCGAGAAAGCCCCACCTGCATTAGCTGCAACAACAATATTAATTAATCCTGGAACTATGAATCCTTTATTACCTCTACCTGCGACCATTACAACTGTCCCTAAGATTAAAGCTGTAGTCAAATTGTCGGCGATCGGTGATAGAAAAAAAGCAATTATACCTGAAATTACAAATATCTTCTTATAACTAAAGTTGTTGTTTGACAACCAAGAGCAAAGGGCATCAAACATTCTTCGTTCTGTTAAAGAATTAACATAAGCCATCGCAACAAATAAAAAAAAGAACAATTCAGCGAATTCAAGAACAACGTGTCTAAACTGGGTCTCCGCCCATTTGGACGAGGAAAGAGCTGGGTCTTTTGATGCAACATAAGCGATAACCACCCAAATGATGGTTGCAGCTAGTATAACAGGTTTAGACTTCCTATAATGTGAGAATTCTTCTGCCATTACAAAACCGTATGCTAGAATAAATATAAGTATGCAAAAAATACCTACTGGACTTGAAATCATGTCGAGAGAAATGACACCATTTGAACTTTCTGCCCCAAGGCTAAGACCTGGAGTAAAATTGAAAATTGCAATTGTCAATATAAAGTTTAGTTTTGAAAAAATATTCATAGTTCCTCTTTTTTTTATTGCTTTAGAAACCACAAATATATATTCCTTAAAAAACAATGACAAGTAAAACAAAACAAAGTCCAAAAAAAATTCCTATTTCGATTTTTTTTTATGAAGATCAAGTTCCTAAAAATATAAGTTTTGAGAAGTTTTCTTCGTATTCTATTTTTAAAACAAATGACAAGGTTTTAATTAATCTAACTGAAATATCAAAACTTAACATTCTTCAAAAGAATTACAAATTATTATTGATTGGTTACGCTATCAAAACCCATTGCAAATCAGGAGATTTTTTTGTTGATTTCTTTGGCTGTGATCAAAGCAATATAAAAAATTTTTTTTTAGGATGGTCTTTAGAAAACTATAGTTTTGATAAATTTAAAACCAAAAATAAAAATAAAAAAAAAAATGCAATTATTCATCATAAATTTCAAAAAGAGATTAATCAAATTTGTGAAGCTTATTTCTATACAAGGGATTTAATAAATACTCCAGCAAATATCCTAGGTCCTAAAGAGATATTTTCATCGGCCAAAAAATTTTTGAAAGATTTTAATGTTGCCAACCTAGTTACCGGAAAAAAATTAAAAAAAGAATTTCCTTTAATACATTCTGTCGGACAAGCAGCTGATGACAATAAACAACCAATATTCTGTGAATTTAAATTAAAACAAAGGAGTGCTAAGAAAAAGATTTTTATTATTGGTAAAGGTGTTTCATTTGATACTGGCGGGTTAAATATTAAAACTGGTGCTGGTATGTCTTTAATGAAAAAAGATATGGGAGGGGCGGCAAATTGTATTAGTCTCGCTAAGTTAATCAGTAATTGTGATTTGGATGTTGATTTAAGATTACTTCTTTGCCTAGTTGAAAATTCAATATCCAAAAAAGCAATAAGGCCATCAGATATAATAAAAAGTAGGGAAGGAAGTTTTGTAGAAATAGGTGATACTGATGCTGAGGGAAGACTTATACTTGCTGATGCGCTGAGTTATGCTTGTGAAAAAAAACCAGATTTAATAATTGATATGGCAACATTAACTGGGGCTTCACGAGTCGCAATGGGCACGGATGTTCCAAGTTTCTTTTGTAATGATGATGTTATTGCTTTGAAATTGATAGATTCATCAAATAGAACTGGTGATCCGCTATGGCAATTACCTTTATGGGAAAATTATTCAAATCAATTAAGCTCAACACATGCAGATTTTAAAAATATTGGCAACAGTCCTTTTGGTGGTGCTATAACAGCTGCTCTATTCTTAGAGAAATTTGTCAAAGATGTTCCTTGGATACATATTGATCTCATGGCTTGGGTTAGAGCCAATAAGTTTTGTTCATATGAAGGAGGAGAAGCAATGGGCATTAGAGCTCTTTTAGAGCTAATAAAAAAAATTTAAAGAAAAGCTGATTTAAGTAATTTTTTTGTGTACGGAGTCTTAGGTTTTGCGAATATTTTCTCCTTTGATTCAAACTCAATTATTTTGCCTGCTTTCATAACCATTATTTTATCAGAAAGAGCTTTAACAATCTTTAAATCATGACTGATAAATATGTATGTCAAATTTTTTTCTTCTTTAATCTTTAGTAGTAAATCAACAATTTGAGACTGAACAGTCATGTCAAGTGCGCTTGTAGGTTCATCTAAAATTATCAACTCTGGATTTAAAATTAGCGCTCGCGCAATAGCAATTCTCTGGCGTTGTCCACCTGAAAATTCATGAGGATATCTGGAGAGCATTGAGACATCCAATCCAACATCGTTAATAATTTTTTTTGTGAGTTGTAACATTTGTTTTTTAGATTTTTTTTTGTAGTGAACTTCAAGACCTTCACATACAATGTCTTGAATAGTAAGTCTTGGACTTAATGATGCAAAAGGGTCTTGAAAAATTATTTGAATGTTTTTTCTATACGACCTAAAATCTCTCTCATTCAATTCTGAAATATTTTCAGATTTAAATATAAAGTTTCCTTTACACTCTATAAGTTTAATTAATGCTTGTGCTACTGAGCTTTTTCCGGAACCACTTTCACCCACAATTCCAAGAGTCTCACCTTTATTAATATCGAAACTTAAATTTTTTACAGCTTGAAAATCTTCATTTTTCTTTCTCAAGAAGAAACTACTTGAATTTTTATATGAAACACTAAGATTTCTGACAGACAATATAACTTCATTTTTTATTTTTTGTGATTTTTTTTCTCTTGGTTCAGAATTAATAAGTTTTCTAGTATAACTATGTTTTGGGTTATTAAATATTTTTAAAGTTTTATTCTGTTCCACTATTTCACCTTTTTTCATTACACACACTCTATCTGCAATCTTTTTAACAACGCCTAAATCATGACTTATAAGTAATAATGACATGTCATATTTTTTTCTTAATTTATCTAAAAGTTCTAGAATTTGTTTTTGAATCGTTACGTCCAGGGCTGTTGTAGGCTCATCAGCAATCAATAAATCTGGATTATTAGCAATGGCCATTGCAATCATTATTCTTTGCCTCTGGCCTCCTGACAACTGATGTGGATAATGTGATAATCTATTTTCAGGATTTTCAATACCCACTTCATTCAATAGATTAATGCATTTAGATCTATTTGTTTTTTGATTTATTCCAAAGCATTCAGTAATTTGTTTTTCAATAGTATGAAGAGGGTTAAGAGATGTCATTGGCTCTTGAAAAATCATGGAAATTTTTTTTCCTCTTATTTCTTGTAAATTAAAATCATCAGTGTTGAGAAGATCTTTTTTATCGTAAATGACATTTCCTGAGATTTTAAGTCGAGAATTAGACCTTATTAATCTCATTATTGCTAGTGCAGTTACCGATTTTCCTGAACCGCTTTCACCAACAATTGCCAGACATTCACCTTTATTAATTTTAAAATTACTTCCTTTGACAGCATTTACAATTTGATCATCGAATTCAAAGGTTACATTTAAACCATTTATTTCCAGTAAAGCTTTCATTCTAAATAACTTTTCTCGGATCAAATGCATCTCTTACAGCTTCACCAATAAAGACTAGCAGACTCAATTGAAGAGACAGAGTCAGAAATGCCGATAGCCCAAGCCACGGTGCTTGCAAATTAGCTTTACCCTGAGCAACCATTTCACCAAGTGAAGGAGAACCAGGAGGCAGACCAAAGCCCAAAAAATCCAATGATGTAAGTGTAGCTATTGAACCAGACAGGATGAATGGCATCAATGTAAGTGTTGCAACCATCGCATTAGGAAGAACATGCTTAAACATTAATTTTGTATTACTTACTCCAAGTGCTTTAGCAGCTTTGACATACTCAAAATTTCTTGCTCTCAAAAATTCAGCTCTAACAACACCTTCAAGTGACATCCAACTAAACAAAAGCATTATGAATAAAAGAATCCAAAAGCTTGGTTCAATAAAACTTGAAATAATTATTAATAAATATAATACGGGTAAACCTGACCAAATTTCAATAAATCTCTGACCAAATAAATCAATTTTTCCTCCGTAAAATCCCTGAACTCCTCCAATAAAAATACCAATAATGCTTGATAGAATCGTTAAAATTAAACCAAAGAAAACAGAAATTCTGAATCCATAAATAAGTCGGGCTAAAACATCTCTTCCCTGATCATCGGTTCCTAATAAATTTTCTGAAGAAGGAGGAGAAGGTGATGGAACTTTAAGATCATAATTAATTGTATCAAAAGAATATTCAATGAGTGGCATAATAAAAAAGCCTTTCTCTTTTATAAGATTTTTTACATACGGATCTTTATAATCAGCTTCAGTTTCAAATTCACCGCCATAAAAAGTTTCTGGGATTTTTTCAAAAACGGGAAATAAGAATTTGTTATCAAAAACTACAAGAATAGGTTTATCATTTGAAATAAACTCTGCAAATATGGAAATAAAAAATAACAATGTAAAGACTAACGCAGAGTAATAACCTCTCTTATTTCCTTTAAAATTTTTTAATCTACGAATCGTTAAGGGCGAAAGGGTCATTAATTTCCCCTGCTATCAAAATCAATCCTTGGATCAATTAACACATATGTTAAATCACTAACCAGTCTTAAAAGTAATCCAATCAAAGTGAAAATATATAAACTCCCAAAAACAAGAGGATAATCTCTCCCAAGTGCCGCCTCAAAACCAAGTAATCCTAATCCATCAAGAGAGAAAATTACCTCTATAAGTAAAGATGACGTAAACAGAATATTTATAAAAGCTGCTGGAAATCCAGATATGACAATAAGCATGGCATTTCTAAAAACATGGCCGTAAAGAACTTTCTGCTCACTTACACCTTTGGCTCTTGCTGTTAGAACATATTGTTTATTAATTTCATCTAAAAAAGAATTCTTTGTCAGCATTGTTAAACTAGCAAAACCTCCAATGACCATTGCAAGCACAGGAAGTGCTAGATGCCAGAAATAGTCAATGATTTTATTAATAATGCTTAGTTCTGACCAATTATCTGAAACCAGTCCTCGCAATGGAAAAATATCAAGATAGCTCCCACCAGCAAATATGACAATCAAAAAAATTGCAAACAGAAAACCTGGAATTGCATATCCAACGATTATTAAAGAAGAGGAGTAAATATCAAACTTGGATCCATCTTTAACAGCTTTTTTAATTCCTAGTGGTATTGATATTAAATAAACAAACAGAGTTGTCCATAGGCCCAGAGAGATTGAAACAGGTAATTTTTCAAGAATCAATGATATTACACTTTTGTCTTTATAAAAACTTTCACCAAAATCAAAAACAATATAATTCTTTAACATTTCAAAGAATCTTTGCAAAGGTGGTTTGTCAAAGCCATATTGTTTTTCTAATTCTTTTATAAGGTCAGGGTCAATTCCTTGGGCCCCCCTATATTTGCTTTCTGCAGAATTGAAATTTCCCTTTGATGCATTGTTTGTCAATTGCTCTCCACCAGATGAAGTGAATCTTTCAGTAACAGATACTTCTGAACCTTTAATTTGTGCAATTGCCTTTTCAACAGGCCCACCTGGTGCAGCTTGAATTATAAGGAAATTTACTGTTAAAATTCCAAATAAAGTTGGTATTATTAGGAAAAGTCTTTTAAGAATATAATTTAACATTAGCTATTTTTTTTCTTTATCCTCCATAAAATAAATATCAAGAAAATTAATAGAAAATAATAAATCAAATTATTTTTCTTTTCTTCTTTTGGATTTTGACTCGAACTTATTTTCCCAATATTTTTAGCTTTTTGCTGATCATACCACCAAAAATCAAATCCTAAATCATATTTAGGAGAAACATTAGGCTTTGATATTTTATTCCAGTATGCCACTCTGTAGTGACCAATATGAAATTGAGGTATTAGATAATAATTAAAGAGTAAAATTCTATCTAAAACTTTAGTGTAGGTTACCAATTCTTGTCTTGATTTTGAACTAATAAGCTTGTCAATTATTTCATCTAAAACTGGATTTTTCACTCCCATGTAATTCGGACTTCCAGGTTGGTCAGCAGTTACTGAGCTCCAATAGTTTTTTTGTTCATTCCCAGGAGAAATAATTGATCCATAATTTATTACTATCATATCATAATCAAAACTGTCGAGTCTTCTTATATATTGAGAATCGTCTTGAACAGTTCTAATAGTAACTTCTACACCTAATTTTTTTAGGTTTCTTTTCATTGGTAATACAATTCTTTCAAAAAGTGGAGATCTAAGAAGAATCTCAAATTTGAAAATTTCTCCTGTTTCTTTATTAACAAGTTTATCATTCTTTATTATCCATCCTTCTTGTTTTAGTAACCTTCTTGCAATTCTCAAATTTTTTCTCAACCCATTTTCATTATCTGTACTAGGTGGCATAAAAATAGAGGTAAAAACCTCGTCAGGTATTTTTCCTCTATATTTTTCAAGAATTTCAACTTCCTCTTTACTAGGTAAGCTTTGAGAAGAAAGTTCAGAATTATCAAAAAAACTTTTTGTTCTTGTGTATGCCCCGTAAAATAGATTTCTATTAGACCATTCAAAATCGAATGCATAAGAAAGAGCTTTTCTTACGTTTCTGTTTTTAAAAATATTTTTCCTCGTATTAAAAGCAAATCCTTGCATTCCACTAGGTCTGTAATATTTAATTTCTTCAACTAAAACTTTACCTTCTTTTACAGCTCCAAAATCGTAAGCAGTGGCCCAATTTTTAGAGGAATTTTCTTGTTTAAAATCGTAAGCACCTGATTTGAATGCTTCTAATGCAACTGTTTCGTCTCTGTAAAAGTCTGTGTGAATTTTCTCAAAATTATAGCGACCAAAATTTACATTTAAATTTTTTCCCCAATAGTTTGGATTTTTAGTTAATGTTATACTTCTGCCTGCCTTCACATCAGTTATCAAATAAGGACCACTTCCAAGAGGTGGAGTTAGTGTTGTTTTATCAAATTCTTTTCCTTCCCAATACTTCTCAGAGAATATTGGGAGTTGGTAGCCTATGATAAGTGGAAGTTCAGGATTAGGTTCTCCTTTAAATATGAACTTTACACAATCTTTATTAATCTTTATCACCTTATCTACCTGACCATAATATGTCTTGTAAATTGGGTGACCCTTCGAAATAAGTGTATTGAAAGAAAAAATAATGTCCTCGGGTAGAATTTTCGTTCCATCTGAAAATTTAGCTTCTTCTCTAATTTTAAATTCAACCCATGACCTATCCTTAGGAACTTTTATTCCCTCTGCTATTAATCCGTATTGACTAAATGGTTCGTCAGATGATGATCTCATCAAGGTTTCGAAAAGATATGAAGCTTGCCAAGCTCCAACACCTTTTAAAATATAAGGATTTAAATTGTCAAAGGTACCAATGGCAGAAAGTTTTATCGTACCACCTTGTTTTGATAAATCGCTGGCATAATCAAATTTTGTAAAGTCTTTTTTATATTTGAGATCTCCATGCATCGCTATCCCGTGTTCATATTCCTGAGAATACAAATTAACGGAATACAAATAAAATAAAATAAATAAAGTTTTATAAATAATTTTCAATTAACACCTTTTACTTATTAAGATAATTAAGAGTTCTTTTATGGTGATTTTTTTCTATAGATGCAATAATTTTTCCATCAGATTTTGTGGTTAGCTGTTTTCCATTCCAATCGGTGATTACCCCCCCTTGTTCATTTATTAATGCAGCCTGAGCCAAATAATCCCATGGTTTCATATTTGCTTCTATTATTTGATCAACTCTTCCAGACAGCAAAAGACCATAAGAATAACAATCACTTCCAAAAATTGGAAAGCCAATTTTATTGTATATATTTTTTATTTTTTTCTCGTAGATTCCATCAAACATTAATAATGAAGTTGAGGATACAATTAGTTTATTATAATTTTTTTTCACTAATTGAAAATTACAGTTTTGATTGTTTAATTTCACTCCTAAGCTTTTTCCGCCGAACCATCTTTGTTCTAAAATTGGAATATCAATAAGACCTAGAACTGGTTTATTTTCTTTTAAACATGAAATTAGTGTTCCAAAAAGTGGTTTTCCAGCAATGAAATTATGTGTTCCATCTAAAGGATCAATGACCCAAAGGTATTCATCTTTTGGTTTGTCCAGACCAAATTCCTCTCCCAATACACCATGTGAGGGAAATTTTTTTTTTATATAATCTCTAAAAAGTAATTCAATTTCTTTGTCAACATTGGTTACAAAAGAACCATCTTTTTTCTCTTCCACATCAGTTCTTTTTAGATAATTTTTCTTAAGTATTTTGCGGCTTTTATCAGCAAATGAGTTTGCAATTCTAATTAATTCTTTTTCAAATATTCCCATTTAATTTAATGATTCCAAATAAGAGATTATATTAATTCGATCGATTGATTTTTCTAAACCTTTGTAAATCATTTTAGTTCCCTTGATATAATTTTTTGGATTCTCCAAGAAAATATATAATTCTTCTCTTGTCCATGGTTTTTTGTAATTTATCATTGCGTCAGAATATTTAAAATCAGCTATAATACCTGAATCTCTGCCAACAATTCCCCATAAAGGCGGCCCTAATTTTATTTTCAGACTGGTGCTAAAATCATGACACGCCATGCATTGTTTAGCAATTTTTTTTCCTGCATCAATATTTGCTGTTTTAAAAAGCAAATCGAAATTTATGTCATCATCAATAGAAGTATCTACAATTAAATTTTTTTCATCTTTTTGACTCGTGATAACTTCGTAGCCTTTTTTTTTATTTTCTAGATTATGAGTAAGAATTTCATCCAAAACTTTAAAGGATTGAAATAAAATCAAAATTGATAACAAGGATAAAAAATATTTATTCATTCTGTTAATGCATTATTATTATTATTATATTAATAAACAAATATTGTGTTCAATAAAAATTTTAAATCTCCAAAAACTGTTATTATTATCCCAGCAAGGTTAAAATCTCAAAGGTTGAAAAAAAAATTATTGAGAAAAATAGAAAAAATCCCAATAATTGTGAGAGTTGCAAAAAATGCAGAAAGTTTAAACATTGGAAAAGTTATTGTTGGAACAGATAGTAAACAAATAATAAATATCTGTGAACGGTATGATGTTGAATGTTTAATGACAAAAAAATCACACAAGAGTGGTACTGATAGGGTTCAAGAAGTTCTAAGTTTGATGAATAAAAACTTTGATTTAATAATAAA
>MDSZ01254740.1_pt1 | contig 16487 bp, 18 predicted proteins | sample 811201 | NCBI WGS metagenome assembly MDSZ01 (sample SAMN05326647, study PRJNA326480) | marine metagenome | isolation source: seawater | place: Indian Ocean: North | collected 2010
TATGCTTGAAATGGCTCATGAGAGACACTTATTCATACCCAATAGGTTGTACTCTTATAATCGATACAATCCTATTTCTGACTACAAAGTGCGTGAAGATAAGCAGTTATCAGCAGTAGAAGTCGTTAAAGGAAGAGAAAGATATTCTCGCAAGGAATTTTGAATGAAACCACAATTTGCAAACGTAACTCAATTAGACATTTTAGAGAACGAGGCATTCTATAACCTAGAGTATCCATTCATAAAGTTTTGCCAGAACCAAACTCATAGAGTCAACTCTTGGGTAAATGCCGCCGGCTCATCGATATCCAGGCACCGTGACTATGGAAATGATGTCCCTCCTTTGATCAACATTATCATACCTGTGTATGGTAGAAAGAACCACTTGAAACAAAGTGCACAGTGCCTTGTCGATCAAGTGAAAGTCCTTGAAGATCCAAGTCGAGTGATGGTAACGGTTGTCGAGATGTCTCCAGAAGCAGAACACAAGGATTATTGCGAAAAGTTAAGCATAGACTATCTCCATATGAAAAGTTCAGTGTTCAATAAATCAGCGGCCATGAATACAGCTGCCTCGTCGTTTCCGGCTGAAGCCTTTGTATTCTTTGATGTTGATCTTGTCACTGGGAAAGACTGGGTTCTTCAATGTCTAAACACCGTTCGTGAACTGCACAGCGGAGGTGATTCTTGTTTTGTCCTGCAACCGATACCAGAAAGAAAGATATACTACGTTGATGAAATTAAGACTAAAGAAATTTTTGATGGAAAATCAAATATTGCTAGTCTAGCATATGGTGATCATTACGTCCAGCCCGAGTGGTATAAAGGAAACTTTCCTCCTGGAGGTGCGGTCTTGGTGTCGGCAAATCTTTTATACGCGGTGCAAGGTTATGACCCGCCCTTCTTTTGGAGCTATAGTCCAGAAGATCTAATGTTCTCAAAAAGAGCAACGCGATTTTCAACTAAAAAGAGTTTTCTTGCCTGGAACAAGAATGAGTCGATGGACATCGAAGTGTATCATCTTCATCATGAGAATAAAGAAAACACAAACCCATGCTATGAGCACATGACATTTATGTCCGACATTTTAGACTACAACCCATCCTTAGGAGACTGGTATTCTCAGGACAAGGTTAGATGGAATGGAATTTCTTCTCAAAACTTTCGACTTTTGCAAAGCGCTGAGCAGAGGTTTGTGGCTGATATATCTCAAGATGTGCAGGATACTTTATACCATAATCCGGACATGACAGAAGAACAGCTTACTAATGAAGCGATCCATGAACCTTATCCAGAACTGCGAAGGTATAACCCTGCACTGTATGAAGTCTTTGTTCAGTACATAAGGTATATGATCAAAAGAAAAGACCACTTCTTCAAGGTGTTTAGGTCAAGTTGAGGTTGACATGTATTTTTATCCAAGACTAGGGAAAAATGGTAGGTTAGGAAACCAGATGTTCCAGTATGCAACCCTGCTTTCTCTTTCGAAGTATCACGGTGTCGAGGCTGGTATTCCAGAAAATAAGGGAAATGCAGATGATGACTACGGTTACGCCCACATATACGATGCGTTTGAAAATTTATCAGCTACGCTGGTAACCTCAGCTGATATGTCAAGCGCGAAATATGAGTATAACGCTAAAGAAGGAATAGACTTTAACTTCGACCCAAGCTTGTTTTCCACGAGGGATGATTGTCGAATCAACGGGTATTTTCAATCTGAGTTGTACTTTAATATGATTCGTGATGATCTGAAAAAAGAGTTTAAGTTTAGTGATGAGATAATCGGGTGGTGCAAAAACAAACTACAAGACCTGCGACCCACCGCGGATTCTACTATGTGTGCTGTACACTTTAGGAGAGGAGACTATTCTGGCTTAGGGAATGTCCACACAAATTTAGGATCTGATTACTATAATCCTGCTATATCGTGGATGACAGGCAATTTACCAGACTGTAGGTTCATAGCATTTTCGGATGACATACAGTGGTGCAAGGACAATCTACCGGAAGGCTTTCTATTTGCGGAAACACCGGGAATGTTTTATGACATGTGCATGATGTCGATGTGTGACTCGCATATAATAGCCAACAGCTCGTTTAGCTGGTGGGGTGCATGGTTATCAGACTGTACCAAACAAGTAATAGCACCTAGAGCGTGGTTCGGTCCTGATGGCCCTAAGAGCTGGGATACAATATACTGCAACGGTTGGGGTGTGATATAATGTGGACAGAATATTACAGAAAAGGCTGGCTACCAGACCCAAAAATAAAGTCTGAAACTTCTATAGATCATAGAAGCTCTGGATCAAGTTGGGCTACCAGGGACAGCGATGTTATGAAAGCGCTAATGGAAATTAACGCTTCGATTAAAGGGATCTACAGAAGTAATACCGACGATTTAACTTTTATAATCCCGTACGCTACGGCTGACAGAGTACGCTTTGAAGCCATGATTTGTACAGTTGGATGGATACTGTCAACAACCTCCGCGAAAGTTATAATCTACTCAGCAGAAACTGAGGATGGCTTCAATACCGCTTACTACCAGAACGGTCCTGATGCTCCGACGCCGTACCGCAAAAAAGGGCACATAACGTGGAAGCAGTATAGTGATCCAGCTTTTTCAAAAGAAGAGAGAGAAGACTTTTTGGTTGATAGACTGGTTATAGATGTCTTAAGCCATCTTTACGAAGCCAATCTGCTGTTGAAAAGTTTTAACTATGATATATTTGAACAGAAGCACTTTATCGACTTGATAAAAAGTAGGGTTAGTTTTCTTGTCGAGCCTAGAAAAAATGGTGAACGCTTTCATAGGACAAGATACCTAAACGAGATGCTAGACAAAGTGACAACTCCGTACGTTTGCAATCATGATGCTGACACGCTCCTATCCAGGCATGGTCTGATGACGTCTATTTTTGGGCTAAGAACTGGCGTTGCACAGATGTCGTATCCTTTTCAGCTAGGTACAGATTCTCAAAAAAGAATTAATGTTAAAAACACTCATAGACCCAGTCCGCTTTCTTCTTCTATTTTAACTGGTGACATGTCGGTGCAACTAGGTAATAGATTCGGGCTACATGAGTTTGTTTCCGCATATGGGCAATCAATAATCTTTAACACTTCTATCTATAAAGCGATCGGTGGTGAGAATGAGAACTTTATTTCGTGGGGTGCTGAAGACATGGAAAGATTCAATAGAGCTGTCAGACTTGGTGTAACGGTCGCAAGGATTGATGCACCTATATTCCATATAGAGCACCCTCGTGGATCAGACAGCTCAGACAAGAACCCGATGTTCCAGTCGAATGAGGGTCTTTGGAACAAGCTTGTTTCAATGAGCGCAGAAGAACTTAAACAATACTACGATAATGTAGAGTACAGAAAGAAGTACTCTTGGTAGCGAGATACAAAAATGCCGTATAGCAAAAACGTTTTAGAAAGTAATTTGCCAGATCCTGGAATTCCTGGGAAAGAGATATCGTCTTTCGGAGAAAAAGACGAGGATATGAGAGCCTTCGTTAGAGGTTACGCTTCCATGACTGGCGGTTATAGAAAGCAAACTGGAGACTTAACATTCATAATACCGTATGCAACATCTGATGCTGAGAGGTGGTGGGGTCTTTGTGCAACCGTGATGTGGATACTATCGTCCACGACTGCAAAGATAATAATCTGCTCCGCTGAAGCTGAGGACAACTTTATATACTTCCATAATCCAGAAGAATCAGAAGAGGGTGTTCTTACTACATGGGCTCAGTATTCTGATGAAAATTTTCCAATAGAAAAAAAGGAAAATCACCTGCTTAATTCTTTAAGATACGATATATGCAGCAAGTTCTTGGCTATGCATGCGCTAAAAGAGAAATTTAACATCGAGATCTATAAAGACAAAGCGTTCGAAAAAGTCTTTAGAAGCAGAGTCTCTTTATTAGTTTGCGCGAGAAAAAACGGAGAGCCATTTCACAGAACGAAGTATCTGAATATGATGCTAGACAAAGTGACAACTCCGTACGTTTGCAATCATGATGCTGACACGCTTCTATCAGGACATGGTGTCATGACTTCTCTTGCATTCTTAAGAGCTAACTCTGCTGATATAGTTTATCCCTACCAAAGAACTGTGAAAGGACAAAAGAGAGTGTTCTTTCATGCAGCTCAACCCCCTGGACCGCTTAACACACTTCTTTTGACTGGGGATATGACATCTTTGCTTCATGAAGGTCATGGGATACTAGAGTGGCCTTCGTCATATGGTCAAAGCATTTTTGCTAAAGTTGATTCTTATAAGAGGGCAGGTGGCGAAAATGAAAACTTTGTTTCATGGGGAGCTGAGGATCTGGAAAGATATTCAAGATTTGTTAAATTTGGTTTTAATGTCGCAAGGGTTGATGCACCCATTGTCCACTTAGAACATGGTAGAGGATCTGACAGCTCGAAAGACCACAGTAAGTTTGACGACAATGAGGACTTATACGAAAAGCTTTCATCGATGTCTGTACAAGATCTAGCGAAGTATTATAAAAACGCAGAGTATAGAAAAAAGTACGGATGGTAAGAGAGCTCGGTTGAGCTAGCAGAATTAACGGAGAAAACAGAATGCCAATAACTAAAGACACTTTAAGAAACATGAAGCAGGAAACAGGCGCAACTGCATTTTTTGAGACAGGGCTCCTTGGCGGCGAAACGTTTGGACATGCCCTTAGGCTGGGGTTTGAAAAAGTATGTAGTATTGAAATAAGGCAAGAATTTGTAGACAGAGGAATAGCTAACTATAGCTGGTGGATACAGACTCGCGCTGGAAAGATCATCGCTGACGATAGCGCCAATATAGGAAACTACATCGACTTTATAGAAGATAGAAAGTGCATTTTCTGGCTTGACGCTCACTTAGATTCAGGACTGGAGACGGCTGTTAAGAGGCCGCTAACAACTTGTCCTCTTCGTCAAGAGCTTGAGGGTATAAAAACAGCTAAGAGAAAAGACCACGTGATTATGGTGGACGATTTAAGAATACTTACTGACCAGAGATACGAACCCTGGAAAAACGACGTTCTGGGTTTGACATCTGAAAATTTTGCAATCGATACAATCAAGGATATGATACTAGAGATAAATAAAGAGTATCAGTTTAAGACAATCGACGGACACTTATTACCCTTTACTGGTGATCCAAAAAGTATACTCAAGGATGACATCTTAGTCGCTTATGTGCCTTAATTTGCTCCTTGAAAAACTTACATTTGGCATATAGAATTAATCTTGTTAAGAAGGGTTTAGATGATATCTAGAAAATATAACTTTTTTTGTCCTAGAATGGGTAAAAACGCGTCCTCTACTTTAGTCTCATATTTCCAGAACTTTGACATTAATTTAATAGACGAAGGTCATGAAGCTATTTTAGACACTGGGCTCGAGGCGTTCATGAGAGGCGACCATAGATGTAGAGTTGTGGATCCTTCTTTTTTCGATGACTGCTTTAAGTTTGCTTTTGTTAGAAACCCGTATGACAGACTAGTATCAGCCTGGTTCGAATTTAAGAAAGAAGGAATGTTCTGGAACGTAAAAGATGATCTACCGGAAGATGTCAGAAAAGCGACGATAGAAGACTTTAATTCATTTGTGGAATTTACTCGTACGTACGACCACATACACTGGTGCGTTCAAGCGGATACTCTGTACTCTGGTGGAAAACAGTTAGTAGACTACATAGGAAAGTTTGAAAATCTCAATGATGAAATAAATACCCTTTGTGCTATGATCGGTATTGATAACTCTGGGGTTGAGGTACCGTTTGTAAGAAAGTCTGCTGGCCGAGAAAAAAAATATGCTGGCTACTACAGCGAAGAATCCATTGATTATGTTTCGCGCAAGTACGCATTGGATATATCAACTTTCGGATATACATTCGAATAAGGAGTATTGGGTTGTCTAAAAAGAAGCTGACAGTTATTCTGTGGGATGCGGGGTATAGAGAAAAGCGTTACCTGTATCCAGCACTAGAGTGCTTAAAGCACCAGAGTAACTTAGATGAATTAGACATTATATTTCTGGAGTGGGGTACTACAGTCAACTCTCGTCTTAATTTGATAAAAGAATATCCATTTATCAAGTTGATAGACTTAAACAACAAAGGTGTACCTGATGCAGGCCTTAAGTGGAATATTGGTATGCATTTAGCCACAACAGATTGGGTCGCGTATTATCATTGTGACCCAATAGCACCTGATCATTATTCCAATATATTAGATGTCATTGCTTCCGAGGAGCGTAAGAACCCTTCCATCGCGTATATTACGGGATGTGTTATAAATGACAATGGTAAAACCCCTGAAGACCCTTGCCAGTCAATTAAACCTGAAAAAATTGTGGAACACACAATACAAAAAAACCCTGAGTTATTGACGTGCGGAAAGTTAGCTGTTACGTGTTTCAATATCCATAAGGAGAGATTTACAGCGGCAGTAGGTGGATGGCCGTGGGGGTATAGAACACACTACTGGTGCGGGCCTTCATACGGTACAAAGCAGAATAAAGATGTGAAGATATCAGAGCACTTAAAGAAAACAGGACAGTGGAGGGATGAAAGAGCAGTAAGCGACAGGAAGATATACTGCTATATTATGATGCATCCCCGCCCGGATGGTGATGTCCAGAACCATCAAAGACAAATGAGGCACACGTTCAACTGGAAATATTATTCAGAATTTTGCGAAGTCGCAGAAGAAAAGATGGCAAAATCTTTGCTACGTAGTTAGAGAGGTATTATGATAGATATAAGAGATTACGCTAAGAAAGTCTACAGTCAAAGAGGTGAGGACGGTATGATAGAGAAAGTATTCTCCACCTTAGGGATTGAGTCTGGCCATGCTGTTGAACTAGGTGCCTGGGACGGAAAACATCTTAGTAACGTATATAATCTAATCAAAAAAGGGTGGTCTTCCACGTTGATAGAGTGTGACAGTGATAAGTTTGCTGAACTAGTCGAGAACATGGCGGAGTTTGATAATTGTGTGACAGTTAACAAGAAGGTCTCTCTAGAAGCCGGCGAAACACTAGACGAGATCTTATTATCAGCAAATACACCCCACGAATTTGACATACTGTCGCTTGACCTGGACGGTATTGATTACTGGGTCTGGAGGAGCCTGTCATTTAGACCAAAGCTGGTCCTGGTGGAATACAACTCTAACTGGGAAGGTGCGACCACATGCCCTTATGACACTTCACACGTTTGGCCGGGTACGCAGTTCTACGGAGCAAGTGGCAAAGCGTTCGATAACTTAGCAAAGTCAAAAGGGTATGAGTTAATCGGTCACGTTCCAAACATAAACATGTTCTTCATCAGAAATGATTTGAACAACGGGCTGTTTAACACGCTGGATGTTGATACCGGTTTTCATATATCAAAAAACCATCATCCTCCCATGTCGGAGGAGCACTTCAACAGTCTAGTACATAACCCACCCCTATAGAGGTAAATATGAAGATTGTTGTAACGGGCGGAACTGGTATGGTTGGTTCTGCTTTCAATAAGATTAATACAAAACATCAGTTAGTCCTAATAGGGAGTAAAGATGCTGATCTTTTGAGTAGGCCACAGTTTAGCGACCTATTAGCATTACATAAACCAGATGCAGTTATTCATTTAGCAGCTAGGGTTGGAGGTGTAAAAGGCAACACTGATTTTGTATCTGATTTTTATTCTGAGAATATTCGTATTAATACGAACGTCTTGGACTGCTGCCATTCCCACGATATACAGAAAGTTGTCTCGCTATTGTCAACATGTGTATATCCGGATGACGTGCAGTATCCATTAACAGAAGATCAAATACACAATGGTGAGCCTCATAGAAGTAACTTCGGATATGCTTATGCGAAAAGAATGCTTGACATACACTCTCGAGCCCTAAGACAACAGCATGGAAGAAACTATGTTTGTGCGGTACCAAATAACCTGTACGGGATAAATGACAATTTTGATTTAGAGAATGGTCATGTGATACCAGCTATCATAAGAAAGATATGGGAAGCAAAGAAGACAGATCAACCTCCTGTATTTTGGGGAGACGGTTCACCTCTAAGAGAGTTTACGTTTGCAGAAGACATAGCTAATGCGCTTATGTTTGTTTTAGAGAACTACAATGAAGAAGCTCCAGTCAATATCGGTAACACCGACGAGGTAAGTATAAGACACGTTGTACAAACTGTTAGTCAGCTATTAAATTATAGTGGACACGTTGTTTGGGATGATACGATGCCAAGCGGCCAGTACAAGAAACCAAGTTCTAATGCTAGGTTTCTAAACACTGGGTGGAATCCAGAAAACTATACAACACTTTCTACTGGGCTTAAGAAAACGGTGGACTGGTTTGTGGATCAATATCCTGATTTGAGAGGTATTTTATGAAGACAGCAATGATAACAGGGATAACAGGGCAGGACGGCTCTTACTTAGCAGAGCTGCTGTTACAAAAAGGTTATAGAGTAATTGGTTTAAAGAGAAGGACTAGCCTGCTGTCAACGGACAGAATCAACCATATTTTTGACAACCCACTTCTCTCCCTGGAGTACTATTCTCTACATGACGCTACAACACTTTATCGTTTATTGGAGAAGTACAAGCCACAAGAGTTTTATAATTTAGCTGCTCAATCGCATGTCAGGGTTTCATTCGACGTACCAGTAGAGACTGTGGACACTATAGTGATGGGTACCTTAAAGATACTAGAAGCAGTTCGTCATGTGGACCCAAATATAAAAGTGTATCAAGCTAGTTCTTCCGAGATGTACGGCGATAACCCAGAGGCACCGCAGTCTGAGCAGACAACGCTTCAACCGGCCAGCCCGTATGCATGTGCAAAGACGTTCGCTCATCAATTATGTAGAAACTACAGAGAGTCTTACGGAATGCACATTTCTAGTGGAATACTTTTTAATCACGAGAGCCCTCGAAGAGGTGAAACGTTCGTCACTAGAAAGATAACTCTAGCAGCCGCAAGAATAAAGCTAGGATTGCAGGATAAGCTTTACCTTGGTAATCTTGACGCAAAAAGAGACTGGGGATTTGCTGGTGACTATGTCAACGCGATGTGGCTGATGCTGCAACAAGAAAAGCCAGATGACTACGTGATTGCCACAGGAAAAACCTATACCGTTAAGGACTTCCTACATAAGGTTTTTGCCATCGCTGGTTTAGACGTAGATAAGCACGTCGAAATTGACGAGAGATTATTTCGTCCTCATGAGGTACCTCTGCTGCTGGGTGACGCCAGTAAGGCTAAGAATGCTTTAGGCTGGACGCCTAGTGTTGACCTTGACGGGCTAGCAAAAATGATGTACGAGTCAGATCTAGAGTCTTTAAGCAGTTAGTCTGGAGGGGTTCTAATGGAAGTAAGAGTTTTTGATGCAGATTGCCAGAGATTTGTTGATTTTTACGATATTCCCCAGTACGGGAGTGGTGTACTAGCAATCGTCATTGATGCTCATCAAGACTATCTTTCTAGGATCTTTAATTCTCAAGAGTTTATGACTGCTGATAAGCGCGTCTATGCTGTTCGTGAGTCTCTACCTTATTCTGGCATAGAGAATGTCTTGCCTAGAAACCAAAGCGCTTTTGATCTAGTTGTAACGTGCCAAAAAAGAATAAACCCTCTTTTGAACATACCCACTGTATACTTCCCTGTTGGACATCGTTGGGTAGAGCCAATAACACAAGAAGAGCTAAATACGATTGATAGAAAATTTAGCGTTTCCTGGCTACAGGGTAAGAAGATGATGTCTTGTTTCCCAGGGCATGTATTTAGAAGGCAAGTCACCGATTTTCTTCTGGCAAATGAAGAATCGTTTTCTTTAAGCTTACACAACTTTCCCCCTGAGGTCTTTATACCCAGAAAGGAGCCGGTTTTTGACACTAATCAATTTTCGATTATCGTGGAAAACCATATCGCTCCAGGTTACCTTACCGAGAAATTACAGGACCCCATTTCTAGATTAACAATTCCAATATACAGAGGTGCACCTGACGCCAGCGAAATTTTTGATGCCAGAGGAATGTTTCAATTCACGACGATAGAAGAGCTGTCTAGTATCCTAAGAAGTATCACACCTCAAACATACGAGCAGATGTACCCTTTCGCTTTAAAGAATTTTCATATTTCTAAAGAGCTCTGCGAAAGAGAATTAGTCAATATGAGAGGAAGAAACGAGAAAGGAAGAATGACATCATTCATATCAGCAGCTATCACAGAGTCGATTGGCTTTTTTAAGTGAACTACTTTATATTCTCTTATGGCGGGTGTGGCAGCACTTTACTTGCTAGCTTTTTAGGAAATTTTGGAAGAACTTATCACCTTCACGATCCTGAACCGCCTCCATTTCTAACGTTAGGTCATACAGGTGTACCAGGACTTTATGCGAAGGCTGCAATGGATGTCAGGCTGGATATGAGCGCGCAAAAGGTACATGCCCAAAACTCTCGTGCTATCTACATTACTAGAGATCCTGTTGATTCTCTATTATCAAGACCCTCATGGCAACATTGCGCTCACATTGGTGGTGAGTGGGAAGACTTTAGAGAGTGGGCGAATAAAGTTCCAGTTGACCCTTCCATTATGAAAAGCGAGTCAAGAGAGATATTCATAAGAAAAGTTGTCGATAAAGTAATTGACAGCGGCCACGATCACATGATGTACGAAAAGCATTTTGATTCATGGATGAACAAAAGAAAAAATTACGATGTCTTGTTTCTGAAGTATGATGACATGTGGAAAGACTTAGATAAGATTCTTGAGTTTTGTAATATTGATCCAAGGTTCTCCACCGCGTTCCCAGCAAAGAAAGAAACAGCAAAGAAAATAGATGAGTCGAAAAAGATTGCCTTAAGGTCCTTGTATTCAGACCTGGTTTCAAAAATAGATAACCTCAAAACGCACGTACAACAATCAACAGCTTAGTCTTTATGTAAAAGCTTTTCTAGCGTCATACAATTAAATGTATGAGTATAAAAAAAGACGACAGAATTGACCTAATTCAATTTCCTACAGCAAAACCTCATGTCTCATATTCTGAGGTCCGCTGCTGGAAAGAGTGTCCGTATAGACACAAGCTGACATACATAGACAAGATTTCTGTGGATGAGCCATCACCGTACCTTTCTTATGGTACAGCTGTTCACGCGTCATTAGAAGAATTTCTTAAAACAAAAAAGATGGACACTTCTATCGCTCTGAACGAGATAAAATCAGAGTGGGAAAAGCACGGGTTTGACAGCGAAGAGTGGATACAATCCCAAGCAGACTATAGAGCATCACAGGGATGGAGGCCGAAGGCTCACAACTATCTAGACGAGTGGCTGGAATGGGCTGAAAATTGCCTTAACGAAATACCGAAGTTCCTTGATGAACAGTTTGATGAGTGGGAAACTGTCTCAGCTGAGGAGGAGCTTTACGAATTCGTGGATGGTTATGACATCTTCTTTAAGGGGTTCATAGACGCTCTTTTGAAAGTCAAGATAAAGAATAAAGAGTACTACTACGTCATTGACTGGAAGACAGCTGGTGACAAGGGGTGGTATGCCTCTAAGAAGAGAGACATTTTGACTTGGGCTCAAATTGCTCTTTATAAGTCATTTTGGATGCGTAAAAACAATTTAGACACCAAGCAAGTTAAGTGTGGCTTTGTTCTACTAAAGAGAGGTGCTAAAGTTGGGTCCACATGCGAGCTGGTGAAAGTGTCAGTCGGTCCAAAAGCGGAAGAAAACGCTTTATCGATACTTAGAAGTATGGTCAAGTCTGTTAGAAGAGGTATTTTCTTGAAGAATAGGCAGTCTTGTTTGTTCTGTGAGTTTAAGTCAACAGCTGCCTGTCCAGGCTGATTTCTTATATAAATATACTTCTCCGTCTCACTTTATATGATTACACACATAGAGAATTAATCTTTATAGGGTGATACAACAATATGCAAGACAAAAAAATGAAGATACTTCTATTGTCTGACCACGCCATGAGTACCTCTGGAGTGGGTTGCCAGTCTAGGTTTCTTATGAATGGCTTAATAGACAAGGGATGTTGGACGGTGCGCCAATTCGGAGCAGCGCTTAAGCATGCCAACTACGACATAGTCCAACCCCACCCCGACTTTATTATCAAGCCAATCGACGGCTTTGGTGATCCAGACATGTTAAGGATAGCGCTAGCTTCTGAAAAGCCTGATGTGCTAATGATATTCACAGATCCCAGGTTCTTTACGTGGTTATGGGCAATAGAGGACGAGATTCACCAGATATGCCCAATAGCTTATTGGCATGTTTGGGACAATTATCCTGTTCCCAAGTTCAACTATCCCTATTACGCGTCGACAGATCTAATAAACTGCCATTCACATTTGACATATGATATTGTTCGTCAAGACTTTCCTGAAAGAACAAACTTCATTCCTCACGCGTTACCTTCTGACGTGTTTAGAAAGTTACCTGACGACCAGATTCGCTCTATAAAATCTCAAATGCTAGGTGATAAGAAGGTTGATGATTTTGTACTCTTTTGGGTTAATAGAAACGCAAAAAGAAAAAGACCTGCTGATGTCATCGCCGCGTGGAGTAAGTTCATGGAAAAGCTTTCTCCAATAGATAGAGGCGCGACTCTTGTGATGCACACCGATCCATTTGATAATGAGGGACCTAACCTTGTTGAAGTTGCTAAAACTTTTGGAGTCTTAGATTCTATAAAGTTCTCCAAAGAAAGGGTGGACTTTAATCAGATGAACATGATTCACAATGTTTCAGACGCGTGTATAAACATCGCTTACGCAGAGGGGTTTGGGCTTGCAACACTGGAAGCCATGCAGGTTGGTAACCCAATAATAGCCGCAAAAACTGGTGGCTTAACTAGACAGGTTGTCGACCACCGCGACGGCACTGAAAACGGCGTGGCTCTTGACATAGCTACAAAGACTGTGGTTGGCTCTCAAAGTGTACCGTACATCTATGAGGATTATGTTGATGTTGAAGACGCTGCCAATGCGATATACAAGCTTTATCGAATGGACAAAGAAGAGCTTAACGCTTTAGGTGAAAAAGCCAGAGCCTATGTCAATTCTGAGTTTAGTTTACAGAACACAATCGATTCGTGGCACAACTCTTTAAAGACTTTGGTCGAAAACTGGAGAAAAGGCGAAAGAGTTGTAGAGCGTTATGATATACTGGAGTTATGATAAATGTTAGTTGTAGTTAGAGGTCCACTCCTTAGTGTCACAGGTTATGGCTCTCACACTAGGCAGGTGTGGAGATGGGCGACATCAAAAGGCTGGGATGTAAGAGCGCAGATAGTCCCATGGGGCATGTGCACATATTATATAGATCCAAACGCTGAAGATGGCTTGATTGGAGAGATCATGGAGAACTCTGGCAACTTGCCCCACGGGGTGAAGCCTGACTTGTCTTTACAAGTACAGTTGCCTGATGAGTGGGATCCAAACATAGCAAAAAAGAATATCGGTATCACAGCGGGTATAGAAGCAGATCGCTGTAATCCTTCCTGGATTGAATCCTGTAAGCGCATGGATAAGATTATCGTACCTAGTGAGTATTCCAAGCTAGCCTTCATAAATGGAGGACTAGAAAAATCTCATATTGTGAATGTCGCAGAGTCATACACTTGTGGCTTTGGCGAGACAAAGAACTATCATGAGATGAATTCACGTCTAGATGATCTAACTACACCTTTCAACTTTTTGATCTTTGGCCAGATAACTGGTAATGATGTGTCCACTGACAGAAAGAATACTGTCAATATGTTAAAGTGGCTTTGCGACGAGTTTAAAGATGACCCCGAAGTCGGAATTGTGCTAAAGACAAATATGGGCAGGATGACATGTCACGATAGAATGGTTACGAAAGAATCAGTCCAGAATGTCATAAACCACGTAAGGCAAGGTCCGTACCCTAGAATACACATTGTTCATGGGCTTATGGACAAGGAAGAAATAACGGCTCTCCTAAGTCACGAAAAAATAAAATGCTTATGTGCTGCTACAAGAGGCGAGGGGTGGGGTCTTCCAATACTAGACTCAGCAGTCAATGGGCTCCCGATAATAGCGACGAAGCATTCAGGCCACATGGACTTCTTAAGAAACACTAGGTTCTTAGAGCTTGACTATTCTATAACGGAGATACCAAAGCAGCTAGCTGATGGGCGAATATGGGTGGAAGGAGCTAAATGGGCTGAACCTTCTGAAAAACACTTTAAGCACAGGATCAGAAAGTTTAGAAAGTCTCCTAATGTTCCTAAGGAATGGGCGGAAGAGTCTTCCGCTAGTATGAGAGAAAGATATTCTATGAGTTCAATATCAAAAGACTACGACGCTGCGTTAGGAGATATCGTTGACTTGGCTTGAGATATTTCTGACCATCGTCACCACGTTATTGACGGCGTATTCTGTCTATACAACTAGAGTGTTGTACAGGCTTGGTGTGACTGTGCTAAGAGTGGAAGACACACTAGAAGAATCTTTAAGCGTTATGGATGAGAGAATAGATTCAATGCAAAAGATTTTAGATGTGCCTTTGTTTTCAGACTCTCCAGAGATAAAGAAAATCCATAGTGATATGAATAGCTGTAGGGACTCATTGATAGATATCGCTAACAGTCTAACAACAGAAATTAAAGAGCCGGAATCAGAATGAAAAAGAAAAAAATAATAAGACGTAAACCCGGTCAAAAGCGGAACATGTATTTCACCAAAGATACACAGGCTTCGATAGAAGCGTATCAGCAAGAAGACGACCGGTCCAAGAGAGCAGAAATTTATAAAAAAGATATAGCGCCAGCTTTTGAGCAGCTAGCTGAAAGCCTCATATACGTTTATGGGTTTAAGTCTCCGTATGAGACTGTTGCGAGTATGAAAGTAGACTGTGTTGCATTTCTGTATGAGACAATACACAAATGGGATCCAGCAAGAGGAACAAAGGCTTTCTCTTACTTTAACGTTGTTGCAAAAAACTGGCTAATAATCAGATGTAGAAATGCAAAAAAGCAATTTCATCGTCATGTTTCGATGTCAGAAATGGCTCATCTCAATTCAGCGGATAAGCACAAGATAGCTAATTATCAAGTTGTACCGGGCCCTGATGAGATATTAGAAAAAAGAAATATGAAGAACGAGATGTTCAAGGTCATCGATGAATTAGAGACAAGGGTGAAAAAGCCGAATGAAGTTCTTTGTGTCGAAGCAATAAGGACTGTTTTCAATAACGTGGAGAATCTTGACTTCTTAAATAAGAGAGCAATCTATGTATACATAAGAGAGATATCTGGATTGAACTCTAAGCAGCTCTCCGTCGCGATGTCTAGAATTAGAAAGCACTACAAAGCGATAGTGCATGACGAAAAGATAATTGATCTTCTATAGAGGTAACGTATGTCAGTCGAGAAAGTTTCTTCCGCTCTACAAGAGCTTGACGATTTAAAGAAAAAGATAAATGACTTTGCAAATGTGCTGCAAAAGATCGAGCATGCTGATGCGAAGAAAAAGATTCTATGGAAGGAGATTTATGAAAACGCGGTGATGGATAGGCAGAATGCGCATATCCTTTTTGTTGAGGCTTACACAACGATGGCCACAGGAACAACTGAGCATGCAACCCTTGGCTCAACATTATCAAAGTATCTTGAAAGAATGAATAAGGCTAATGATCAGATGATAAAATTAGCAGAGTTAATATCTAAATCTGAGAACGAATTTAACGCGATAAATTCTGATGATTTGTTTTCTCAGATACAGGAGTAGAAGATGGCATCCGGTTCAGGTAAAGATGCGGTAGCAGCATCATTAGACACCAAGGCAGAAGGAGCTGGCGCCTCGGCCGGCGCTACCTCTGCACCTACTCAAGTTCTCACAAGAGCTGTTGTGGTAGAAGTTCTATATGACCTTGCAGCTTTTCCTGAAGGAGATGTCACTGAACTTAAAGCCCTAGTAAATTCCCCAGACCTTATCAGCAGTGCACCTAGAAACTCTATTATAGCCAGGCCGATATCTAATGGAGCGGACAAGCAGGCTCCAGAAGCGAAAGAACAGCCTACAGACGAGGAAAAAGAAAAGTCTAAAAAAGATAAAGAGCCAGTTCCAGAAAAAGAGAAGATTGGTGAGCAAGGTGTATTAGCTTATCCCTTTTTTCCTCCGCATCTCTGTATGCCCCTAAAACCTGGCGAGCAAGTATGGCTGATATCAGACAGTCCTGACACAGATGCTCAAGTGATGTATTGGATGTGTAGAATATCAGAGCCAGACCATGTTGATGATGTTAACTTTACTCACGGGGACAGAAAGCTTGTTGGCGATTTAGCGCCTAAGAAATCAAAGGATAAAGCAGACGCAGCAGAAAAAGAAGCAGCTGCAGGCCAAGAAGGTGGTGGTGCTGGCGCACCACTTCAAGATAGATCTCCTGGTGAGACAACAAGGCAAGAGAATCCGCAAAAAGATGA
>MDSZ01079738.1_pt1 | contig 16484 bp, 14 predicted proteins | sample 811201 | NCBI WGS metagenome assembly MDSZ01 (sample SAMN05326647, study PRJNA326480) | marine metagenome | isolation source: seawater | place: Indian Ocean: North | collected 2010
AGCTTGTGATACGTTTAGAGCAGCAGCAACCGAACAACTTTTAATTTGGGGGGGGCGTTCAAATGTAGAGGTGTTGAAAACTGACCCTGGTGGAGATGCAGCTGCATTAGCATTTCAAGCTTTGGTTTATGCTCAAGAAAAAAATTTTGATGTTTTGATAGTTGATACAGCTGGCCGATTACAAGTAAAAGAAGAGTTAATGCAGGAACTGCAAAAAATTGTAAGAGTCTTAGACAAGAAATATCAGGGAAGTCCGCATGAAAGAATAATAGTTTTAGATGGGGCAACAGGACAAAATGCCCATTCTCAAGTTTCAGAATTTTCAAAAGCGATTGATGTTTCAGGATTAATAATCACCAAGTTAGATGGAACTGCTAAGGGAGGAGTTGTGGTTGCTTTAGCAAAAAAATTTGGCATTCCTATTCATGCTGTTGGCGTTGGAGAAGGGATTGATGACCTGACGCCCTTCGTGGCTGAAGATTATTCAAGAGCGATCTTAGGTATAGAAAAAACCTAAAAAAATTCTGATTAACAATGAAACCTTTTATTTGTAAATATTTACTCCTAAATATTTAAATCAATAATTATTGGCACATGATCAGATGGTTTTTTCCAAGAACGAACCTTTTTTAAAATTTCTATATTTTGAACTTTATTTATAAGAATAGGTGAAGTCCATATATGATCCAACCTTCTTCCTCGATTAGATAATTCCCAATCTTTAGATCTATAAGACCACCATGAAAACAGTTTTTCAGGAGTTGGGTAAAAATGTCGAACGGCATCTATATAGTTGCCAGAAATTTTAATATCATTTAGAGCCTTAACTTCTATTGGAGTATGACTTACTACATTCATTAATTCTTTATGTGACCAAACGTCTTCTGGAAGAGGGGCAATATTTAAATCTCCTAGTAGTATTTCTTTTCTATTAGAGTCATTTTTTGAAACCCATTTATTTAATTCAGATAGAAATTTTAATTTATGATCAAATTTTTCATTAGCCAAAGGGTCTGCTATGTCCCCCCCAGCTGGAACATAAAAATTATTGATAACCAAATTATTTTCAAGCTTGACCCATAGATGACGACAATCATTTTTGTTTACCCATTGCTTATAACCGGAATCTATAAATGGTGTTTTAGATATTATTGCTAGACCATTATAACCTTTCTCTCCTCTGGTGATTTGATGATGATATTCATCTAAAATTAATTCATTTGAAGGGAATACTTCATCAGAAGCTTTTGTTTCCTGAAGACATAAAATATCTGGATTATGATTTTTCAATAATTTTTGAATATGACTTAACCTTGCTCTTACTCCATTACAGTTCCAAGTAATAATTTTCATTTTTGCTTACCTATTGCTTACCTGATATTTGGTAATTTAATATTTTACATCTGTTGGAAATTTATTTTACAGGGAATGCAATACCCCAAAATGTTTTATCAGGCAATTGTATTCCATAGGAATGATTTTGAAGAGTAACTATGACCTCTGTTCCAACTTGATCGATTATCTTCCACCTTCTTAGTTGAAATGGTTTTAAAGAAAAGTCTATTGTAAGGGAACTTCCAGCCTTTTCTTTTGAATCCATTTTAATACTAATTATTCCATTATTATTTTTAGTAGAAGTGTTAAAATTTTTAGATCTTAAAGAAACTTTATCAGATAAAAATTTAGCAAACGGTGTTTCAGAGATGGGATAATTATCACTAGTTTTATCATTAAGGTTTTGAACAATAATCCAATTACCTCTGCCTACAATTAACAATGGTGATGGAGGTAAATACTCAAACCTAAAACCCTTTCCTTTTTTGATATAGATCACGCCTTCAGCTGTAGATCCATCTGATGAAACTTGGATAAAATCAGCTTTCATAGTTGTTAGATTATTTAACCATTTTTCTGCATCCATTAAGTCTTGATTGGCCAAGGCAGCACTGGGCAGAATAAAAATATACAAAATTAATGGATTTAAAATATAATTAAAAATTTTCATCAACTAAAATTTCTCTTTTACCCACATGATTGGCCTGACTAACTATTCCATCAGATTCCATTTTTTCAATAATTGTTGCTGCGCGATTGTATCCAATTTTCAAATGTCTTTGAATAAAACTAGTGCTTGCTCTTCTTTCTCTAGTTACCAATTCAACAGCTTGATTGTATATATTATCTTCTTTATTTAAATCTTCATAGTTGCTAAGTTTTTCGTTGCCTTCATCTTTTTCTAAAACAACTTCTTCATCATATTCTGGAGAACCTTGGAGCTTTAGGTTATTAACGACTTTTTCTACTTCTCTATCAGACACAAAAGGTCCGTGTATGCGCGTTATTCTTCCACCTCCTTCCATAAAAAGCATATCACCTTTACCAAGAAGCTGTTCGCTTCCTTGTTCACCTAAAATTGTTCTGCTATCAATTTTTGAAGAAACCTGAAAAGATATTCTAGTTGGAAAATTTGCTTTAATTGTTCCAGTTATTACATCTACTGAAGGACGTTGAGTAGCCATTATGACATGTATACCTGCCGCTCTTGCCATTTGAGCAAGTCTTTGAACTGCAGCTTCAATATCTTTTCCTGCAACTAACATAAGATCTGCTACTTCATCGATGACTACAACAATCAGTGGTAAAGGTGCTGAATCAATGGATTGTTCTTCATAAATAGGTTTACCAGTTTCAGGATCAAAACCCGTTTGAACTCGATATGTCAAGTTTTCACCATTTGACTTTGCGGAAGACAACTTTTTATTATACCCATCAATGTTCCTAACACCTATTTTAGACATTAGTTTGTATCTTTCCTCCATTTCACGTACTGCCCATTTTAATGCCATGACGGCTTTGCTTGGTTCAGTAACGACGGGAGTTAGTAAATGAGGAATTCCATCATAAACAGATAATTCAAGCATTTTAGGATCAACTAAAATTAGTCTGCATGTTTCTGGAGTGTGAGTATATAAAATTGAAAGTATCATTCCATTAATGGCAACAGATTTTCCAGATCCAGTTGTTCCTGCAACTAATAAATGAGGCATGGATGAAAGATCTTTAACGATTGGTAATCCAGCGATGTCTTTGCCTAGAGCCATTGGGATTTTGAATTTATGGTCTTGCCATTGATCACTTTCTAAAATTTCCCTAAGCAAAACAGTCTCTCGATCTAAATTAGGAAGCTCAATACCAATTACATTTTGGCCAGGTACTACAGCAACCCTAACAGATATTGCACTCATAGATCTTGCTATATCGTCAGCCAAGCTAACAACTCGGGATGTTTTCGTTCCTGGAGATGGATTTAAGTCATATCTTGTTACAACTGGACCTGATAAAGCTGAAGATATTTCACCTTTAATACCAAAATCATCTAGAACACTCTCAAGCATTCTTGAGTTTGAATTTAAAATCTCCTCAGATGTATTTATTGAAGATACAGAACTAGGAGTTAATAAATCTAGTGAAGGTAACTGGTACCCTGAAGGGTCATCTAAATTAAGATTAGTTTGCCTAGGTTTTTTTAAATGCACTTGCCTTGTGTTTTTAAGTTTTCTATTTTTATCTCTATATAATAATTCAGGATCACGTCTGGATAAATTTTTAGTTAAATTATTAGTTGAAAATATTTTACTATAAATAAATAAAAGACAGGCTTTGATTAAATTATAAATAGGCTTAATTATAGATTTTATGAGAAAACTTAATAGATTTAATTCTTTTTTAGAAACAGCAGAACACCAGAAGAAAAAGGGCAAACCAATCATTGCTGCAAAAATGCAAAAAGGCCATCTTCCACCATCAAAATAACCATAAACCCAACCCTCATTAAGTGTTGGGAAATATAGGTATCCTAAAAACCCCAGGAGACCACCATAACCTTGAGGAAGATTAAGAAAATTAAATTCAAGTTCAGATAATGACATGCAAATTAAGATTAATGAGGGTAGTAATCCTAAAACTCTAAATTTTTTAGAATTGATTTTTTCATGTGTTACTAATCTAAATCCCCAGAAAAATCCTATAAAACAAAATAGTATTGATCCTAATCCAAAGAGATGAATAAGCAATCCAGACAGATTCGCTCCAATAATGCCTAAAGAGTTTGAAATATTATTGGAGGTTGAATTAAAAAAAAATACTGGATCATTAGGATCAAAAAACCATAAACTTGTTATAATAAAAAAAGATAATAAAATTAGTGTCAAGCCAAATATTTCTTTGAATCTGCGCTTGAAAAAACGTTTTAAAGAATGGGGAAGAAAAGAAGAATATTCAGGGGAGTTTAACTGTTGCATTGAATCTCTTCCAAACCAGAACTCACTCTTGATAACGCTTTTTGAGTAACTTCTGCATTGTGAACTAGAGCTAATCTTAAATACCCTCTACCAGGATTACCTTCTTTTGTTTCTTGAGCCATAAAACTTCCTGGCATGGTTTTAATTCCGTAATTCTTCCATAAGTGCTTTGCGGCATTTATATCATCATTAACTTCAATAAAATGAAAAAAACCGCCATTAGGTATAGGTGCATTTAAAAAATTTTTTGAGATTTCAAAGTTTCTATCATAATAGTCACGAGTTTTTATCACATGTTGGTCGTCATTATACAGAGCCTCTGCAGCTTTTAGTTGAGGCAAAGATACGGTAACTCCACCATTAGCAATAAGTTTTCTATACATTCTAATTATATTTTCATCTCCTAAAATAAAGCCTGCCCTTAGTCCTGCCGCAGAAGATCTTTTTGAAAGAGAGTGAAAAATCAAAACATTACTAAATCCATCACCTATTTCATTTATAGCTTCTAATGAACCAACAGGTGGATTAGTGAAATTTCTATAAATATCAGCATAGCATTCATCTACACAAAGAAGAATGTTGTGTTTTCTGCAGGTTTCAATTGCTTGGACAAGCCAGGAAAGTGAAGCAGAAGTTCCTTGAGGATTCGATGGTGTACAAAGATACATAATTGATGTTTGTTTTAATATGTTTTGGTCGATATTTTTTAAATCTGGAAGCCAGTTTTTTTCTTTTACAGCATTCATCCAATGAATTTTGTTACCTGAGGCTAAAGCCCCAGCACGCCATGCATGATAAAATGGATTTGTTACTAAACTATATTTTTTTTCTAAGCTGGAATTTCTAAGCATGGAGCCAACTTGATAAAGAGGAGCTCTGGTTCCAGGAACAGGAGTAATAAGATTGTCTAAATCATTTATTTTTTTTGTTTTAGGGTATCGACGCAAAAGATAATTAGCAACAGCTTCTCTAAAGGATTTAGTTCCTCCAGCAGGTGAATATTTTTTCCAATCCGAGGAATGTTGTTGGATACTTTTTTGAAGGATTAATGGTGGTTCAAGCTGCGGTTCACCTAAACTTAAGTTGATATGTTCTAGACTTTTTGATGGGTTTATTCCATCTAATAGTTTGGTTAATTTGCCAAACATCCAATCATCAAATACAGAAAATTCAGGATTAAACATATGAAACCTAATTTATATTGATATAAAAAGAATATATAAAAAAAAACATTTAAATCATAGAAAAGTTATATCAAAATATTAAAATGGATAATATTTTATTTATATTAATTTTTTGAAAGAAAGTTAATATTTTGGAAAATAGTAAAAAAATAAATTATAAAATTTTTGATTGTTTAGTCTATGGTAATGGTTTGACTGCAAAGTATGCAGCGCTAAGTCTTTGTGCGTCTGGATTTTCAGTAATTTATATTTCAAAAACAATTAAAGAGTTGAATAAAGATTTTCGGACGACAATGTTGACGCATAATTCACTAAGTTCACTTAAAAATTTAGATATTATTAATGAAGATCAACAAAATTTATCTTCAACTAAACAAATTAATTTAATATCGGGGGATCGAAAAAAATTTACTGTTCTTAAAAATTTAAATAGTCAAAACCCACTTTGCTGGCTTATCAAAAACATTGATTTGATTAAAAAGTTTGATTTGAGTTTGGCAAAATTAAAAAAACAAAAAAAAATCTATCATCTTACAGATGAAATTCAAGAAGTCGATTTTGGCGAGTCTTTTGCTCAGATTAAACTGGCTACAAATAAAAAAATCAGATGTTCTTTAGTGGTGGCAGCTGATGGCAATGATTCAAAATTAAGAAAAATTGCAGAAATAAAAACTATTTCAAAAAGTACTGGTAAAGAAGGTTTGATTGCAATAGTAAAGCATAATTCTAATTACAAAAATGTGTCGTGGCAAAAATTTTCAACAAATAGTATTTTAGCATTATTAGCCATCAGATATAGAAATAAACAAGACGGTTTTTCATCGCTTGTATGGACTTTAAATAAATCCAAAGCTGCAGAGAAAGTAAAATTTTCTAAAGAAGAGTTTGAAAAAGACTTGAAAAAGACCTTTGGAGATTTTCTTGGAAACTTTTCTATTTGTTCTCCAGTCAATAGATGGCCACTAAAAAGAATCGATGTTCCAAAACCTTATGGCTGGAGATGCGTATTGGTTGGCGATGCAGCGCGTTCAATATATCCTCTTTCAGGACAAGGTTATAATCTAGCTATTAGCGATATCAATGATTTAATAAAAAGTTTGAGATGGGCTCAGTTTCTAGGATTAGACTTGGGGTCAAATCAAGTATTAAATAATTATCATAATAAAAGAAAATCTGATGTTTTTTCAATGACAAAAATCACTGATGGAGTTGACTGGTTATTTGCCTCAGGACCGAAACCAATTAGAGATTTTTCATCTCTTGGATTAACAATATTAGATAAAATAAATCCTATAAAAAAACTTATTGTAAATAAAATGAATCAAATTTAGTTAACTAATTTTTTATCTTTCTTGGTTGTTTTGCAACAATCTTTCAAGATAATTTTTCCATAGAATGTCTTTATTTTTGCACAATTCAAAAAGATACTCCCATGAGTAGATGCCTGTATTGTGACCATCATCAAAAATTATGTTTATTGCATAGTTTCCAACTGCTTTTATAGAGACAATTTTAACTTGAGATTTGCCTTCTGGTGTTTTCTTTTTTCCATAACCATGACCTTGAACTTCTGCAGAGGGACTTTCTACCCTAAGAAGCTCAGAAGAAATGCTTTTTGTTCCAATTTGGTCAAAAGTAATATGAAGTAAGTTCTTAAGTTTATCTAAGCGAATTTCATTAATCTTAATCAAGACTTGCCTTTTATTTTACGTGCCTCATCCTTTAACATAATTGGTATACCATCTCTTATTGGGTATGCAAGTCCTGCTTGATGGCTAATTAATTCATTTTTCGCTTTATCATACTTTAGACTACCTTTAGTAAGGGGGCAAACTAGTATTTCAAGTAGCTTTGGGTCTATTTCATTTTTAATGCTTTTTGTCATCTTTTTTAATTTCCTCAAAGGTTCCTATTGCAAGCATTTTTTTCATTACTTTAACTCTATCATTGAGAGTGTTGGTTTCAAGTATAGCTTGTTTTTCAATATTACTAAATGGACAAATCATTGCTAATGTGGCAATCAACCTTTCATCATCACAGGCTTGAATTGCATTCCAATCAGCAGAAAGGTTTTTAGATTTGAAATATGGTTTTAATTTTTCAAAAAAGCTTGTTCTATCTATTTTTTCATCATTTGGCTTTAGATCTTTAGCGAAATCACTATATTCTACACTCATTCTTTTATATCCACCACTTTCAGAAATGTTATTAATTATTTTGCATCTAATGATGCCTTTCAAACAAATAATAAATCTATTGTCTTCTAATTCTTCAAAAGACACAATCTTGCCAGCACAACCTAAAGAGAAAAAATTTGAATCTGATTGATCTCTTTTTGTTTGTGTAATTACGATCATTCTATCTAAAGTTGAAAGAGTGTCGTTTATCATTTGTATATATCTAGGTTCAAAAATGTTTAATGGTAATCTGCCTTTGGGAAGTAACAATACCCCATCAAGAGGGAATACAGGTAGATTTTTTGGCAGGTTTTCAAATACAGTTTTAATGATCAAAACTCCAAATCTTATTTAAAAATTAGAGCTGATAGTCTTTTTCTTGCAGTAACAACAATTGGATCAGTGAGGCCAATAGCTGAAAAAAAGTCAACTAATTGTTTCCTAGCTGCTTGTTCATTCCAATCAGGGTCAATATTAATTGATTCTAACAAACAATCCAAAGCTTCCTTTACTTCCCCTGAGCCATATAAAGCTAGCGCAAGATCTTGTCTGGCTTGAAGATCATTCGGATTAGAATTAATCAATTGAATTAATTTTTCCGTATTTCCAATATCATTAGAAGACTTTTCTAATAAATCAAAAGCTATTATTGCTTCTTTAATTGCAGACTTTTCTTTTAAATTGCTATCCAATGACTGAATTAACTCTTGAGCTGCTGAATTCTTTTTTAGTCCAGTAAAGACCCTAATTAATCCTGCTATTGCTTCATGTTTTTCAGGGTTATTAGATAGAACTGCTTCAAAAATATCTCCAGCATTTTGGAAATTCTTCTCTTTTAGTTCTTCATTAGCAGTTTGTATCATTTCTTCAATATTAGGCCCGCTAGTATTTAATTCGGATATTTTGTTGACAAACTCATTAATTACAGACTCAGGTTGGGCGCCATTAAATCCATCAACTGGTTGACCTTCAGAAAATGCATAAACAGTGGGTATAGATTGAACTCTTAATTGAGCTGCAATAGCTTGATTTTCGTCAATATTAACCTTGGCTAAAATTACTTTTCCATTACAATTTTTTACAGCCTTTTCAATTAAAGGGCCTAGATCTTTGCATGGACCACACCAAGGAGCCCAAAAGTCTACAATAACAGGAGTATTTTTTGATTCTTCAACAACTTCTTTCATAAAGCTTTCTGAAGTAACATCTTTTATAAAACCTGATGAATTAGTTTGTTCTCCACTTTCTGAATTACCAATTAGCATTAAAATAATACTTTCTAATTTGTTAGTTAATTACTCTTATTTATAAATAATATTTATTAATTTTGAAATAATTAAATCAAAATTAATTTAAATTTAAGTAGTTTAATTTATGATTTGTTATGTCTAAAAATTGAAGAAAGTCTCTAGATAAAATTGAAATTGTTAGAGTATTAATTAAGGGATGGAAATTAAGTCTATTATTTTTTAAGAGCTTACGATCAATAAAGAAAGAAACCTCGTGGTTTTTATCGTTTATAAGAGATAAAGGGGAAACAGATCCTGGAGTTACTTTAAGAAATTCAAATAATCTTTCTGGGCTGCCAAATGAAAGTCTATCTGATGATATTATCTGAGGTAGTGTTTTTAAATCAATATACTGATTTTCTTCCAAAGTTATCAGAAAGTTTCTTTTCTTTTTATCTCTTAAAAATAAATTTTTTGTAAAGCCTCCTTCAAAATGATTTCTAAACTTTTGTGCATCTTCTACAGTTCTGAGAGGTGGGTGAGAGGAAATTTGAAATTCAAATTTGAGGCTGTGAAGTTTCTCTAATAAAATTAAAGAATTTTTGTGTTTAAAATTTTTGAAATCCAGTTTTAATCTAAAATCATTGTAATTTTTCATTATAATTATATTGAGATTTCAATTTAAAAATGAAGAGAAATATCTTGGTGCACGGAACGGCATCGAGATATTCTTGGAACCAAGAAAGAAGGTAATCTATCTTGACCTCTCAAACCAATATTTGATGAGATGCTGTCTTGAAAGTTATTCAAATCAGGTAAAATGGTTATAACTGCCTCTTCTCTCCATGAGATTTCATCATTAAGTAATGCTTCAGCCTCAAATAGATATGTATTGGCTTTCTCTTTGTTATCCTTTTTGTATTCTTTTCTAGCCTTATTAAGGAGTGATTTAAGTTTACTTCCTCCTGGTATATTATTCAAATTTTTAGAAACGGTTTTTATTAAAGTTTGTTTTTCATCTTTACTTAATGACATCAAAGATGATTTCATTTCGAAAAAATCATCTTTAAAACTTACAAAACTTTGTCCAGAGGCAATGATTTTAATAGTTTCGTCTATACCTGCATATGCATCATCCATAGCACGTCTATACTTTCGTTGTGCTAAAGATAAAACCTTGAGCTTTTTTTGATAAGTTTCTGAAATTTTCTCCCAGTCTGGCGGAATGGATGCAGTTAAATCATCTTTATTTGTCAAGGCTTCTTCTATTTCATTGTTTATATGATCTTTTTTGCTTTGGTCATCAACAATTTGCATTTCTCTCTTTAATCTTTTTATATGAGCGTCAATTTTTCTAATTTCTCTTTGGATAATTCTAACATCTTTGTGAATGGCAGCATAAGAAGTTGTTGCTTCATCTAAAATATTTTGAGCTTCGACAACATCATCCAGATTACTAAATACAGATAATGCTGTAATGTGAGCTTCAGAGATTTTTGAAGATATATTTTTTGGTAATATAGACGTGTCAATTGTTGAAAGATTATTTATTGACAAAATAATTTTGTCTTTGTTCTCATATAATGTTTCCTGAAGATATTGTTCCACACAATTTTCAAGCCTTGGATTCATGGGCGGTGGCGCATTAAACGAAGATAAATAGAATCTATTTGGTAAATAATTTACTAAAGGAGGGAATGTTCCTACAATAACAAGAGCGATTAATTGCAAAATTATAAATGGAACCACACCTTTATAAATTGATATAGTGCTAATTGCTTTTGATGCAACTCCGCGCAAATAGAATAGAGCAAATCCAAAAGGAGGAGTTAAAAAACTTGTTTGAATATTTACACCAATCATTACACCCAACCAAACGGCGGTTATATTAGCGCTTGGGTCTGCTAAAAGAATTGGTGCAACAATAGGCACAACAACAACAGCAATCTCAATAAAATCCAAGAAAAAACCTAAGATAAAAATTACTGCCATTACTACTATGAACTGAGACCAAAAGCCTCCAGGCAAGCTTTGAAGGAAGTCTTTAACATACTCTTCACCTCCAAAACCCCTGAATGCAGCAGTTAACATTGTTGCTCCAAGAAGAATGATAAAAACCATTGAAGTAGTTTTGGCTGTTTCACTCATTACTTCATTCAATGTATTTTCAATTTTAAATGTCCTCCATGTTGACCAACCAATAGCAGCCACTAGCAAGGAAGAAGCTCCAATAGCAAAAAACACGGGAATATAGTTTTGTGTAACTCCAAGATTTTTAATATTTAGATCAAATAAGTTTAATAAAAGTAGGATGAGAAATACCGATAAAAAAGCAAGAATGGCTGGATAAGTAGCTCCTTTGTTATTTTCGCAGAGTTTATATCCAGCCATTATAGTTGCTCCAATAGCTCCTATAGCACCAGCTTGATTAACTGTAGCAATTCCCATAATTATTGAACCTAAGACTAAAAAAATTAGTACTAAAGGAGGGACGAGTGAAAACATAACTTTTGACCAAAATTCTTTGGTAAACCCTAATGGGTTTGGAACAGCTGGAGCCAATGATGGTCTTATCAGAGCCGTTGCTAAAATATAAGCAAAATAGACAAGAACTAAAACTATCCCAGGCAAAAAAGCTCCCAGAAACATATCGCCAGCAGATGTTGAAGTTACGCCAAAAGCAGAAGGCATTGTGTATTCACCAGTAGCCTGTTTATAAAGTGATTGCCTCATAGCAGAAGCTTGGTCAGAGGCTGATCCAAGTTGATCAGCTAAAATAATTAAAACTATAGATGGAGGGATGATTTGTCCTAATGTTCCAGAAGCACAAATAGTTCCAGATGCTAATGAGTGCGAATAATTATTTCTCATCATTGATGGGAGGGATATTAAACCCATTGCAACAACAGTTGCTCCAACTATTCCAGTTGTAGCGGCGAGAAGAGCTCCAACAAATACAACTGAAATACCTAATCCTCCAGGAACTGGTCCAAACAATCCTGCCATAGTCATAAGCAAGTCTTCTGCAATTCTCGATCGTTGCAGCATAATTCCCATGAAAATAAATAAAGGTATAGCGATTAATGTGTCTCTTTCGAAATCATAATAGATAGCTCTAAAATTCATGACTCCTGCGGAAAGCCATTCAATGGGTCCATCTTGAGAGAAAAACGCCTTAACGTCTCCAAAAATAACCCAACCTGTAACTGCAGCCAGGCCAATAGTTAAAATAGCTGATCCAGGAAGAGCAAAGGCAACAGGATAGCCAAAACCAAGAGCTGCCATCATCACGATAAATAAAAGGATTAAGAAATAAAGTTCCATAGTTATCCTGTTGTCGCCTTATTATTTACGTCTGAATTGCTTAACTTATTTTCAAGGGAATTAATATAATGAATAATAAAACTAGAAAATTGAAATAACATTGAAAGAGCAAAAACAATTAGAAACCCTGACATAAGATATTTGACATACATTCCAAATCCTTGCTGAGTGACTTCAAAATTAAGTATCGCAAGATTAAAAGGTGATGATTCGCTCCAGAGACCTCTAATTAAAACAACCCAGCAAAGTGGGACGCCTAAAATTAATGAACCATAAATATTAGTATAAGCTTTTCGTTTTTCTGAAAAACTAGCATAAATAACATCAACACGAACATGGCCATCATGAATTAATGTATATGCACTAGAAAATAGAAATAGTGCTGCGTACCAGAATCTAACTAAATCTCCCATAAAGGCTTGTTCATAAGAGAAAATAAACCGTGTAATAACAATTAAAAGTTCTCCAAAAACTATAAGCGCAGCCAACCAAATAAAATCAATTCCTTTTCTAAAAAAAGCTATTAAAGTTCCAATAACTATAAGAGGGATATGGACATAAACACCTCTAAATGCTGGTTTACCTAAGGATAAAGCTAATTCATCTCCAACAATTAGAGGTAGAAAATCTTCAATCCTAACAAAAGAAATAGCTGCATCAACAATTCCTACTAACATAACAGACCAGAAAGCAGCTGAGACGATCATTTCAGAAATATTGTTAAGTAATTTTTCATCCCTAGAATAGGATTTATTTGAAATAAAGATTATTGGAAAAACAATAGCGGCTAGATAGGTCAGTGATTGAATAAATCCTATAAAAATTGCCCCATTGCTGTAATTAGGAATTTTATCTAAAAGATTTATTCCTAGTAATGACAAAGTACCAAACAAGCCAGGGCATTCAAAAATATGTGTAATATAATTGTTTAGGACAAAAACACCACCTAAAAAAGCACTGCATAATGCAATAAAATGCACAGCATCCATAAATGAAACATTCTTAACGTTCATTTAGAATTCATCCTAATGAAGACAAATGCAGAGCCAATATTTGGCCCTGCATAATTAAAATATTTTCAGAATATTAAACGTTATAAATTCTGTTACGTTGATTTAAAAATTCACCTTGCGATGTACCAATCCAGCCACCAACATCAGAACGAGCTCTCATACAACTTTCATGTACGCGATTGGCTAAATCTGAATGAGCTCTGGCTTCTTCGAAAACTTCATCAGCAGCTTCAGCAAGTGCATCCCACACATCATCATTGAAAGCACGTATTTGAATTCCATGATCAGTTTTTAGTCTTGCAAGAGCTTGACCTGATTTGCCCATATATTCTGACATCATCATTTCATTTTCTTGAGTGGCTGCAGCTGTAATTATAGCTTTATCAGTATCTGAGAGATCGCTCCAAAACTTTTCATTAAATCCTGCAGCTATCATAGAACCAGGCTCATGCATTCCAGCAGTGTAGTAATATTTAGCTGCTTCATAGAATTTCATGATTTCATCATTCCATGCACCAACCCATTCAGTAGCATCAATGGCTCCAGAGACAAGGTTCTCATAAATTTGTCCTCCTGGAACAGTTACAGGTGATCCACCGAGTTTACCAATAACATCACCACCAAGACCCGGTATACGCATTTTTAAACCATTAAAATCTTCTGGTGAATTAATTTCTTTATTGAACCAGCCACCAGCTTGGCAGCCTGTTGACCCTGCCATAATACATTTTAAACCAAATTCACTGGCAAGCTCATCCCATAATTCTTGCCCACCTCCATAACGAATCCAGGAATTCATTTCTAGGTAAGTTAATCCAAATGGCACTGCAGTGAAATACGCCCATCCAGGGTGTCTTCCTTTCCAGTAGTAATCTGCAGCATGATATCCTTGAGCATTGCCAGAAGCAACTTCATCAAAACTATCAAATGCTCCAACACGTTCTCCAGCCGCATAATAGCTAACTTGAATTCTACCACCAGAAATATCTTGAATGGTTTGAGCATATCTTTGAGCACCTGTACCTAATCCTGGAAAATCTCGACCCCAAGTTGCAACAATTGCCATTTCAATTCGGTCTTGAGCTATAGCTGGTGTAGCTAATGTAGAGGCAGTAACTGCACCTGCTGCACCAATGCCAGCTTTAGTAATAAAATCACGTCTTTTCATAAATATTCCTCCCAAAGTGATTTATAATTGCAAAAGTTAAATTAAATTTAGTAATAAATTAGATTATACAATTTAACAAAATGAATCAATCCTGAAAATCATTTCAAATTAATTTTGCATAAACTTTAATTAAATATATGCATATGCCCACTTTTTCAAAGTGGGGGCTATTATAAAGTTTAAAAACTCATTCAAATAAATAATCAAATTAACTAATGACAGTTTTATTATTTGGTGATAATTAACTAAATGTTTGCGGGCGTAGCTCAGGGGTAGAGCGAAACGTTGCCAACGTTTAGGTCGAGGGTTCGAATCCCTTCGCCCGCTCCAATTTATGTAAACTAAATTAATTTAGGTATTTAAATTTTAGCCACTCGAATTGTATTTGTTGAACCAATTAATCCAAAAGGCAATCCAGAAACAATAATTACATTATCCCCTTTTTTGACAAACTTTTCTTTAAATACTTTGTCTATAGTTTTAACAATTGCTTGATTATATTCAGTTTCTTCCTGAAAGGATGATACTGTACCCCAAACTAATTTAAGTTTCCTGTTCACTGATGTAGATGGAGAGAGAGCGTATATTGGCATTTGAGGTCGTTCTCTAGCAATTCTTAAAGCTGTATTACCTGAAGCAGTAAAAGCTATTATCAAACTAGCATTAATCGTTTCAGCCAAATTAACGGTAGATTGAGCAACAGCATGATAGATTGAATTTTCAATTTGAAGATTTGTGGGACCATCTCCAGGGAATTGCTTAATATGATTTTCTGCAGATTTTGCAATTGATGACATCATCTTTACTGACTTTACAGGATTTTTTCCAATAGCAGTTTCAGCAGAAAGCATTATTGCATCGGCACCCTCAAAAACAGCTCCAGCAACATCTGATGCTTCGGCTCTTGTTGGCATGGGTAATTCAATCATTGATTCTAACATCTGGGTAGCTACAATTACAGGTTTGCCTATTTTTCTTGATTTCAAAATAATTCGTTTTTGAATTGCTGGTAATTCTTGAGGAGGTAACTCAACACCTAAATCACCCCTGGCAATCATCAAAGCATCAGCAGCTTGGATAATATTATCTATATCATCTATTGCTGAAGGTTTTTCAATTTTCGCAATAATTTTTGTATCTTTTTTAATTAGGCTTCTTGCCTCAAGAATATCAGAAGATTTTTGAACAAATGAAAGTGCTACAAAATCTAAATCGTTTTCTTCTGCAAATTTTAGATCAATTTTATCCTTTTTAGTTAAAGAGGAAATTTTAAGTTTGGCAGTTGGCAGATTAATTCCTTTGTTGCTTTCAACTGGACCAGAATTTAAGGCTTCAGCAATAATTTTATTATAAGTCACAGATTTAATTATAAATTCAAGTTTCCCATCATTAACTAGAAAATTTTCATTAGGCATAACACTTGAAAAAATTTCAGAATGAGGAAGGTGAATATGAAACTCATTTTGAATAGAATTGTGAGAAAATTTTTCAAGGGGTTTATTTAAATGAAAATTAACTAAATTACCTTTTTCAATGAATAGAGACTTATGAATTTTCCCAATACGATATTTTGGACCCTGTAAGTCAGCTATAATAGCTATAGAAAGATCCTTTTCTTTCTCAATTTTTCTAATAATCTTAATTACATTTTGGTGTTCTTGACGATTACCGTGGCTAAAATTTAACCTAAAAACATCTGTCCCAGCTTCAACTAATGAAGAAATAATTTCTTCTGATTGAGATGATGGCCCGATGGTAGAAATGATTTTTGTAGACTTATTCATTAAGATATTACATTAATTATGGATAAACGATAAATTAAATTATTAAATGAAACTCTATAATATTTATTTTTAATCTTTATATGGTATAAATTATGAGTTTGTTTCAAATTTTTAAAAATAATAAAAATTTTGAAATAAAAGTTGGTCAAAAAATTTACTCTAAAGTAAATAATTCAGTTTGTACAGTTAAGAGAGTAATAACTATAAATCATATTAAACATTATGAAATCTGTGTAGAGACAGACGCTACAAAAAGAGAGATAATATTAAGTGAGCATGCTATTAAACAAAATTATAGGAATTA